>SDBT01008653.1_pt1 | contig 16595 bp, 9 predicted proteins | sample 2277101 | NCBI WGS metagenome assembly SDBT01 (sample SAMN10404973, study PRJNA504765) | marine sediment metagenome | isolation source: marine sediment core GS10_PC15, 103 cmbsf | place: Arctic Ocean: Southern Knipovich Ridge | collected 2010 | reverse complement strand
ATTTCACCCCAGGGGAAATAGGTCGCTGATGCCCCTGCTTCGTTCAAAACCTCTGCGTATAGACCTGTTGCCCGGAATTTCTTGCCCTTCAGATCGGCCGCTTTATTAACGGGAAATTTGCTCAGCATTACGGCATTATTGGTAGGTATGGCAGCCACATACATGATGTTGTGCTTGGCGTAGGCCTTGCGGATGAGCTTTTCAAGTCCCATCTCGTAATACAGAACCTTATAATGTTCCCATCTCGGCAAGGTGAACGGTGGCAGGCCGCTGGCGTAAATAGCCATGGGAAGCTTGCCTATCCAGTAAGGACCGTATGAAAAGTCAATCTTCAGTGTGCCGGAGGAAACAGCGTCGAATGTCTCCATGACCGGCATAATCTCACCACCAGCGTGTGGTGTGATATCGAGTCGTCCCCCGCTGGCGGCCTTGAGGTGAGCCACCCATTTTTCGAGGATCTCCCAATCCCAGGTTCCCCGATACAGCGGGTAGGTCATATCCCATTTGTAAACCTCCTGTTTGGCTTGGACTTCGCCTAGTCCCCCTATTAGTGTGATGCCCACCACAGCTACTGCCAAGACGAATGTAAAAAATTTCTTCATTTTGACCTCCTCTTTTTTTGGTGTTTACGATCTGGGCTCTTACAAAAAAAATTGAATTTTATAGTGAAGTCATTGCTTGGGTATTACGCTTCAGCCGCCTCCACGATTTGCTGGAGCTTCCGTTGGACCTCCGGTTCAAGCGGTTTTGGTTGGTGGGAGGCCAGGATCTTCTTTAACTGTTCTTTGGCCTTTTCCCGTATATCCATCGCACCACTCTCAATCCATTTTTCCTGTGGCATCCGATTGCCAAGGTTCGCATCCCAAGTTTCGGCTTTGAAATAGTCCATGGTATGCGTGTGGGTGAGGTATTCACCACCTGCACCCACCTCTTTAATCACATCAACCGCCAGGGTGTCGGGATTGACTTCAATACCTTGAAGTATTCTGTTGATGAAACCGCAAATCTCGTTACCGATAACTGCCTGCTCGGGGAATGAAGTCACCGTGTCCGCCAGGGAGGCCGAGGTGCATTCGCTAACTACATCGCTTCCAGACAGGGCTGCGAACAGATTCAAAATGCCGGTTTCATAGCCTGCCTGCGCGTCCAGCGCATTGGCACGTGTGGTAGATCCATGGACACCCATCGGCACCCCATAAAATCGCAGCATCTGTGCCAAAGCAGCGGCCATCAGTGTTTTCTCCGGCGAGGCAAAGGTGAAAGCACCGAACCGCATATCGAAGGTCCCGGCATAACCCATCAACCGGACCGGTACCCCGGGATTGACCAGTTGCGTCAATATAAGTCCGGACAAAAGCTCCGCCACCGATACGGCCAGTGTACCGGCAAGCGTCACCGGTGAGGTAGTACCTGACGAAGGTATGGTATAAATCTGAAACGGGTTTCCGAAGCGGCACATCTCTATGAGCACGTCGACTCTATCGGGTTCAAAACAAAATGGACTGATAATTCCGAGGCTGACAGTAAACATCGGCCTGCGCCGTAAAGCCTCTTCACTCCCGGCAATGGCAATTCCCATTTGAAGGAGGTCTTTCGCGCTTTTGCCGCTGTAGGCGGTTGCAATCACCGGCTTTTCCGTGTTGCTTAGCAATGCCTGCGAAATATGTCTGTCCAAAGCTTTTTCAGAGACATCCTGGGGGTAGATTTCAGGAAAGATAAAATGGGTGTTTTCCAGTGCGTCGTGGATCCTCACATTTGTTTCTAAATCTTTTTTGGTGGCCGGTCTTCGCTCACCGGTATCGATATCCATCACCATCGTGGCGCCATGGCCGCTGCTGTAGTGGACTCCTTTATAAGATTTGAGATCGTATTTAGGATCTCTCCCACACACGGTCATAAAACGAGGGGCATGGTTTAAGGCATATTCCACCAAAGATGCGGGGATATGGGCGACCTGTTTTTGCCGGTCAACGTCTGCCCCGCCTTGCTTGAAAATATCCAGTCCTTCTTCATGCTCTATCTTAACACCCGGATCTTCCAGAATTTGAAAAACCGCCTCATGCACCTGGCGTAGCTCGTCTCGGCTGAGGACCTCGACGGTTCTTCCCCTAAGTGGCACTATTCCCATAATATGAATTCCTTTTCCTGATTTCATAACCGGTCGAGCGCTGACCAGTGCTTCAAAGCGGTGCAGAACCCATCCCACGTTGCAGTAGCCCTTACCTCCATCGGACGCGTCATCCGGATAAGAGAGGTGGCCAGTGTGGATAGAAATTAAATGCAATCCTTATGCCAACAACAATTTTATTTTAAATATAAACAGATTACAATGGTTTCATTTTTTTTTGATCGATGCATTCCTTATAAATTGTATGAATACTAAACAAGAAGAGGGATCTTCACAAAGAAATACTCATCTTTGTTTCCTTTTTAAACACAGATGGGAATGCCTATCATCCAAAAATCGGTAAAAAATACAAAAAAAAGTCCAGGAACGATCAAACGATCGGTATAATCCGATCGATTTCAATGCAAATTTCTATAATTCAATTTGATCCGAGCTAATCTGTATACAAATGAAACAATCACATTTAAATTTCCCTATTGATATATATTAAAAGTGATAATAAAAACAAAATCTTAGATCAAATGGCCTGATTGTTGCAAATAAATTAATTTGTGCACTTGAATATAAAGGAAGTTTTATAGATAAAATAGAAGGAGATATTTCATGATTGACAGCTTGCTGAGTGAGGAAAACAAGATGTTCAGGGATACGGTTAGAAAATTTGCCGAAAATGAAATTGCGCCCCATGTTAAGCAATGGGAGAAAGACGGGAAATACCCGGATAAATATTATCGACGGCTTTCAGAAATGGGGTTTATGGGTCTTTTAATTCCGGAGGAGTATGGAGGTGCAGGGGGCTCAATTGTGGACCTGGTCATTCTCTGCGAAGAAATGGGAAGGGCCGGTGCTTCTATTCCGTTGACACACACCTCAGCCTGCTGCCGGGCTATCGCAAACCAGGGCAATGAAAACCAGAAAAGAAGATACTTGCCTGACATGGCATCGGGGAAAAAGATCGGCGCTTACTGTCAAACCGAACCGGATGCCGGCTCAGACGCCGGCAGTATGTCTTCGTTTGCCGAGAAAAAGAACGGATATTATCTCCTAAACGGGAGGAAGGTATTCATATCCAACGGCAGGATTGCAAGCCTGTATGTCGTATTGGCTAAAACCGAGCGGAATTTGTCAAAACCCTCAAAGGGAATTAGCATGTTTATTGTCGATCGAGATACTCCCGGGGTGCACCTGGGAAAGACAGAGGAATCGATGGGACGGCACTGCTCGAGTTTGGATGAGATTATTTTCGAAGATGTCAAGGTTCCTGAGGAAAACCTTTTGATTTCAGCAGGGGGTAAGGGATTTAAGGAAATAATGAATGAGTTCAATTCTGAACGGTGCGGCAATTCGGCCTTTTGTGTCGGTTTTGCCCAAGGGGCCTATGAGAAGGCGCTGCGGCATTGCAAAGAACGTGTTCAGTTCGGCAAACCGATTTCTGAACTTCAAGGCATCCGCTGGATTCTGGCTGAAATGGAGATCAAAATCCAGGCGGCCCGACTTTTGGTTTATGATGCAATCATGAAGTTTGAAAAAAAAGGAAAAATAATTGCCAAAGAGGCTGCCATGGCAAAAAAATTTGCAAATGAGATGGCGGTTTGGGTCTGTGACCAGGCGATTCAATTACACGGCGCTTACGGTTATACGGCTGACTACGAAGTGGAACGCTATTACAGAGATGTTAGGGGATGGTCAATGGGTGGGGGCACGACCCAGATATGCCTGAACAGGATTGCTGATCAGATTTTGAGATAAATTCAATGCATTAAGCCGGTAAACTGTTCTAGTATTCATATGAAAATGAGGGCGAGGGCGAAAATTGGCAATGCGAATTATTTTTAAATTTTGTTTTTCTGGGTTAGGCATCACATGAAGCGAGCGATCAAAATAGCCGGGATGGCATCTCTGGTTTTTCTTTTTATCAGTTGCGGTGTGAAAAAGGAGGCTCTGATTTCAGGGAAAACCATGGGGACGACCTATCATATCAGGATCGTCTCCTGGTTTTACCAAAGCCATGCTGACCTCAAAGCGGAGATTGAGATCCGGCTGGATGAGATCAACCAGAGCATGTCCACCTATATGAAAGAGAGCGAAATCAGCAGATTTAATAAATTTCAGAACCCGGATGAAAAGTTCTTTATCTCTGATGATTTTTTTCAGGTGATGAAAGTAGCGGACACGATCTACCATCTGACAGAAGGGGCATGGGACGGTACGGTCAAACCACTGGTCGACCTATGGGGATTTGGAAGCACTGGGGAAAAAAAGCAGATCCCCACATTGGATGAAATCGATAGGCGCCTGCTGGATATCGGGTTTGATAAAATTGAAATTTCAGATAAAAAATACCTGGTCAAAAAAAAAGCTTCCATTTCTCTGGACCTCTCGTCAATTGCGAAAGGATATGCGGTTGATGCCATCGCCAGGCTCATACAAAAAAAAAGGATAAAAGACTTTCTAGTGGAGATTGGCGGGGAGGTCTATGCCTCCGGTAAAAAAAAGGATGGTAGCAATTGGAGAATTGGCATCAACAACCCGAGAAAAAATGCTTCCTTGGATCAGGTTTATAAAATAGTAAAATTATCGGATAGGGCCATGGCAACCAGCGGCGATTACAGAAATTTTTTTGAAATTGATGGCAGACGTTACGCCCATGTATTAAATCCAAAATCAGGATATCCGGTTGAAAACGGTGTTGTCAGCGTTTCAATTGTGGCCGCAACATGTGCCTTTGCAGACGGACTTGCTACAGCGGTTATGGTGCTGGGCCGTGAAAAGGGGATTCAATTGATCAACCGTGTCGATGGTGTCGAAGGCATGATTATTGTGCAACAAACAGATGGGACATTCATCGACTTTTTTTCCGATGGATTTGAGGTGAAGTACTAGCCGTAATATGGAAACGCCTGTTTCAGGGTTATTCGTCGCCGGTAGCGTTACAGGAGTGGAAAACGCCGGGGTGGCGAAAACACGCCGCATCAGCCGACTAAAATGAAGCAGGTTGTTCGTTTTTCCAATGCAATGCATCGTTTAAAACGCTTTGATTTTGTAAAGAAATCTGTTATAATTTCAGATTAATCACCTTATTTGTTTTCAGCACGTTCAACATCTTTAACCTCAACCAGGTCAAAAGGGTGCCATTTTCGATGGAAAAAACAGCGAAAATAATCATTATTATTATCATCTCAGGAGCGATTCTTTTTTTTGGGTTTTATCGAATCCGCGTATGGAATAGAACGAAAATTGAAAGGGCCGCCAACACAGAGCGAGCCGTCTGGCTGGAAAAAATAGGAGAGTTGGAAGAAAAGATTTCGAATCTTGAAGCGGTTGTTTCACAGCAAAAGGAGGCGCTGGTTCCCAAAGAAAAGCTGGAAGATGCTTTTGGCGAAGAGTCTCCAGCGGTTTCTTCGCTTAAAAAGGATATCTCCTGTGTGGAAATGACGTATCAAATTACATCTTTTACAAAATATCTGGACAGTAGAGAGTATCTAACATTTTATAAGATAGAGGAAGGGACGTATGACCTTTTTCAAAAATTTATTAAGGAATTGTCCGCCAACCCGCCGGTGGTATCTTATGAAATGGATGATCTTTTTACCGTGATACGAAATGTAACTCATTTCTACCGGGTTATCGGAAGAAAGCGGATTCGGCTGATGAGTGATATTTTGAAAAACGAATCTGAAATCATCGAATCGGTCATGGCCACTTTTTTTGCATGGTTTTCCAACGGTACCAATTGTAAAACAAAGTTGAATGCCCCTCCTTCTCTGGACATTTTATATAAATATGCTGGATATTTTCTGAACACACTGGGGGGAAGAAGCTATTTGTTGCGAAGAGATTCAAAGGTAAGGGTGTTAACCAGTTATTACAGCATCCTCGTTCTCGATCGGGCAAATGACAAAACCCAAAATCCGTACGGCATAGACATTAGACCTTACATCGGGTTTTCATTTTCTGATATCAGCAGCCTCAAAGGCCTTCTCTATCAGAAGGAGTATCTGGTAGAGTTAAAGAGTTTGATGGAAAAATATCAGATGTGAGCACCCCGCCTATGTCTGTTGCCCAAGCGGGTCGATGCTGCGTGGAAGGTTGACCACGCATTTGCCGCAGACATGTGTTGTTTCTTCCAGGCCGGCCAGGGCTTTGGTATGATTTATATTTACCTTGAGACGGGCGAAGCAACGATATCGATCAATCCCGTCTTCGCCTATCGCCCCAACCGGACACCGCCCGGAATGAATAATCGGAGATAAACGAGATCATAACGCGAACAAACAGGAAACATCAGAGGGCAACTAAAAAAAATAGGGGCAACCACCGACGGGTCACCCCTAAAGGAGGGCAAGGCTAACGAAAGATTGAGAACAATCATCAACCTTAATCAATATTATAATACCACGTTGTGGTATGTCAAGAAAAAAATTTTAATCCTTGTTTTTCTTTAGGCCATCGATAAACGATGTAATAATTGCCTCTTGGACCTGACTTTTGAATTTGAACTTGAGACCGATGCCTTTTGAAGTGGTGCGGATGACTTCTGTAGGGATTCTAAAGGGATTACCCGAATCGGAAAAATTAATGGAAAGGACAATTTCCTCCCCAAGAGTAAAAGTTTCCTCAGATTCCATAAAAATACCGGAAGAGCTGATGTCGCGAATGTAATCTTTGAAACCCTCATCCAAGCTTTCATAATCGACGCTGATTACACATTGGCTTCTCTCATATTTTCTTGTTCTGTAATTAGGTTTACCGAGCTGATAATGCTCCAGTTTATTAAGTAGAGATATTTGTTCGTCCCTTGGCATCTTATAAATCAATTCCACCAAACGATCGATGACATCATTTTTTTCTGTCGGTTTATTATATGAATTCATGTTTAGATGCCTCCAACAGTGCGGATGTCCTTTGGTTTATTCGATAAAGCAACAGGTAACCCCGATGTCTTAAACGTTGATTTCGACGTTTTTCCTCATACGATTTTATCAACTTTAGTTTTTTACCCTAAATCCATTGGAGAATCGCGTGTCTGATAGCCGCAGCTTCAACCGACACAGCGGGTGTATTTACCGAATATCAGCAATTATAGCAATATTAATCATGTGTGTCAAATTGAAAACCGTCGGATGAAACGGTAAAAACCAAGCGATGATACCCTCATAGGGTATGTAGAAGTTGACCGGGGCGTGGGGATGGAATAACGATTAAAACCCGCACAAAAAAGCGCGAAGCGGGCATAAAAAAACAAAGGAGGGGTTTTTCATATGTCGTTTAAGGAGAGAAGGAAACATTTCAGATATCCTGTCAACATACGGATAGAATTTATTGTTGAAGGGTATGATTATAAAGGTTGTGTCAAAAACATAAGCCAGGGCGGGGTTTTAATCGAAACAAAAGAGCTATTTACGATTGGGCAAACCATATCGATGACATATTCGTCGCCTAATTGTGGAGAGGAAAATAGAGTTGGCACAATCATCCGGGTGAGCGAACAAGGGATTGGGGTGAAATTCAGAGAATCCTGACAGGGCCCAGTTCAACGTTGAAATTAACGTTTTTATCTATAAAGGAAAGCCCCCGGTTAAGTACCAGGGGCTTTGAGAGAGGTGTAGAATGGAAGCAATAAGGTTAATAAGGCTGGAGGTGCCTGTGGTCATTAACCTTGTTTATCTGTTTAGCATGCCACCCTGTGGTATGTCAAGGAAAAAATAAAAAAATTGACAAAATTCAGAGAAAATTTATTTTATCTGTTCCGCAGCCACCGGCCTAAAAATGTTGGATATCTGCAGTCCGGTTCCTGTGCAAGGAGAAAACCATATGTCCACGAAAACGGTTCCAGAACCATTTACCATCGCTGTCCCTGAAGATGTACTCAGTGACCTTCGCCAGCGCCTATCCTTAACACGGTGGCCTGATGAGATACCGGGATCCGGATGGCAATACGGTGCCAATTTAACTTATCTCAAAGAATTGATCTCCTATTGGCAGCACGAATATAATTGGCGTACCCAAGAACGACTGCTCAACAGCTTTCCTCAATTCAGAGTACAGCTCGATGACATCGGTCTACACTATATCCATGTTCCGGGCAGGGGACCCGATCCATTGCCATTGCTCATCAGCCACGGCTGGCCCGGCACCATATATGAGTTTGTCAAAATTATCGGGCCACTTACGGATCCGGCACGCCATGGGGGCGATCCCCGGGACGCATTCACTGTTGTGGCACCGTCACTGCCGGGATACGGATTCTCCCATGTGCCCAACCAGCGCCGGCTTAACGTGGAAGACATGGCGGACCTCTTTGCTCGACTGATGACCGAAGTGCTGGGCTTTCCCCGGTTTGCCGCTCAGGGTGGTGATTGGGGGTCTCTTATAACCGGCCGGTTGGGATTCGCGTATCCAGAGCAGGTTGTGGGTATCCACCTGAACATGTTACCATTAGTTCCGCACCCGAGCGATCGGACGAATCTCACGCCAGCGGAAGAGGCATTTATCAAGGAATCGAAGTTCTTCACTACAGAAGAGACCGGCTACCAGTGGATCCAAGGTACCAAACCCCAGACGCTTGCATACGCTCTGAACGATTCTCCTGTCGGGCTTGCCGCATGGATCACGGAGAAATTCCATACCTGGACCGATTGTCACCAAGATATCGAAAGCCGAGTCAGCAAAGATGATTTGCTAACCGACATTATGCTGTACTGGGTGACGCAGACCATCAACAGTTCATTTTGGCTCTATTATCAGATGCGACATACCCCATGGCGACTGGGTCCAGGCGAGAAGATCAACATTCCGACAGCCATGGCGTCCTTCCCCGGCGAGATCCTCTGTCCGCCACGTGAATGGGTGGCAAGGGTGTGCAACCTTAAACGCTGGACAGTCATGTCATCCGGCGGACACTTCGCTGCCCTGGAAGAGCCGCAGGCGCTGGTTGAGGATATTCGGACTTTCTACCGGGACCTACGACCTTCTTGACCCCTCAAGATGTGATCACATCTGTTGACTCGGGTTTTGTACCCTCAATCCATAATTGTTAAAGTTCTACAAAACTAAGGCCTATTTGTAAAAGTTATGTAAAAGGTGCCCTGCCCGCATTGACAACCCTTTGCCGGCCTTCATAAAATAGGGATAGCCGGACACCTTCATTGGTGCTCCATATTCCCTGCAGAGGAGGTATTTTTATGAAATCAATAAAATCTCTCTTTATATTGCTGTTCCTGATTTTAATCACCGCATCCACATGGGCCGCGGAGGCAACGCATGATAAAATCCGCAGAAAAGCTCAAAGTTCCTATAACAATGGCAACTGGAAGGATGCCTATGAACAGTATCACAAACTGATTTTCAAAACGCAAAATGACCCCAGGAGGGTCGGCCAGGACTTTACTCGTGCCTGGCAGTGCCTGCGTCAGCTGAACAGTCTGCACGAATTGGACATGTTTCGCGAACAGGCGATTCAAGCCCATAGCGGCAACTGGCGTCTGTTGCAGGATGCAGCCCGAAGTTACAGCCAGAACACGCACTGGGGATATATGGTGGGGGGTGAATTTTACCGGGGCAGCCATCGCGGAGGGGGAAAATATGTAAATGCCATTGCCCGCGATAGGGTCCGCAGCTTGCAATTGATGTACCAGGCCATGGGTCTGGCTGAAGGTGATCGGGTAAAAGCCGGTACGGCTCAGCTTTATATCGAGTTTGCGCGCATGATGCTGCATTATCGCAGTTCAGTCCAGGCCTGGCGACTGCAGTATCTCTCCGATCTTACCCAGCTTCCCGACCATGAACCCGGATATGGCCATGAATATTCCAGCCGGGCCCGTGGCGCACCGGTAGATTCTGAAGGCCAACCCGTATTTCACCGGTTGCCGAAGCACTTTGATACAGCTGTCTCAGATGGAGAGCGATGGCGATGGCTGCTGGCAAGGGCTGCTGTATTGAATCCGAGTCTGAAGGCCCTTGTCGACTACACACATGCCTCCTTTCTGCACCAACAGTTCGGTGTCCAGACCCTGGCTGCGTACGGTGCGCTCTACGGCCGGGGGCAGCCCCTTAATGAAAAGGATGAAAAAGGGGACAAAAGCAGTCCTTATGAAGTGTACACATTGACCGATTCCGAAACCATTGCAAAGCTGGCGGTGGGGGTGAGGCGATTTGATCTGCCGGATGAATTCAACTATTTATGGATTTTCAAAGAAATTCTTGCACACCCGAACACAGGATATGCCGGTAACGCCAGCCGCACCCTGGCCCAGATATATGAAAACCGCAGACAATATGATCGCGCTTTAGAATACTGGGAAATTCACAAGGACTATAATCCGTCTCCTGCCCGCCGGCGCATTGATCAAATTGTAAAAAACTGGGGTGTATTTGAAAGCATCGGCACCCAGCCCGCAGGGAGAACACCCACCGTTGAATATCGATTCCGCAACGGCGCACGCGTGGATTTGAAAGCTTACCGAATCAGAGTCAATCGACTTCTTGATGATGTGAAAACCTATATCCGATCCGAGCCGCGGCGGTTGGACTGGCAAAAAGCAAACGTCAACAATATCGGCTGGCGCATTGTGCGGGAAAATCAAACCCGATACATCGGAGACCAGGTCGCCTCCTGGCAGCTGAATCTGGATCCGGACAAGCGACACTGGGATAAACGCGTGACGGTTAAATTTCCGGATGAGCTGAAAACGGCCGGTGCCTACCTGGTTGTTGCTAAAATGCAGTGGGGCAACACCGCTCGAATAATCGTCTGGGTCAGCGACACGGTGATAGTCAAAAAGCCGCTTAAAAATCAGATGCTTTACTATGTGGCTGATGCGGTCACCGGCAAGGCACTTTCAGAGGTGAACATCGATTTTTTCGGATACCGCACCACCCGCATTAAAGGAACCAAACGATATCACATCCGCTACACCAGCCTGAAACGACAGACCGACAAAGACGGCATTATCATTCTACGGCCCAACGATATGCCGAAAAACATGTACCTGCTGGCAACCGCCACCACCGGAAAGGGGCGTCTTGCATTTTTGGGTTTTTCCAATGTCTGGTACCCCGATTACCTTGATCGAGAATACAATCAGGCCAAAACGCTGATTATGACCGATCGTCCGGTGTACCGTCCGGCCCAGACCGTAAAGTTTAAGGCCTGGGTGCGGCATGCCAAATATATCAGGGAAGATACCTCCACCTTTGCCGGCAAGCGGTTTGCGGTTCAGATACACAATCCCAAAAATGAGCGGATTTATTCTAAAACGATTGTGGCCGATGCTTACGGCGGCATAGAAGACGAATTTGAACTTCCGGTAGATGCGGCGCTGGGAGTTTATCGTATCTCCCATGGCCACAGCACTGTTTACGGCGGCCAGACCTTTCGAGTGGAAGAATATAAGAAGCCTGAGTTTGAAGTTAAAGTGGAAGCCCCTGCCGAGCCTGTCATGCTCGGTGATACCATCAGCGCTAAAATTAAGGCCACCTATTACTTCGGCTCTCCGGTTACCGAGGCCATCGTAAAGTATAAGGTGCTGCGCACCGAACACGACAGCCGCTGGTATCCGTCCTTTTACTGGGATTGGTTTTATGGCCCCGGTTACTGGTGGTACGCCTATGACTATCCCTGGTATCCGGGCTGGAGGGACTGGGGCAGCCTGCGCCCGATCTGGGCCTGGCGGCAGCACTGGCCGCGTCAGCAGCCGGAAATCGTTGCCGATGGTGAGGTTAAAATCGGAAAAGACGGGATGGTCGCAATCGCCATCGATACTGCGCTGGCTAAACTGATTCACGATGACACCGATCACCGGTATACCATCCGTGCCGAAGTCCGGGACTTGTCCCGGCGTACCATCATCGGTCAGGGCGACGTGCTGGTGGCACGCAAGCCATTTAATGTGTATGCTTGGGTGGATAAAGGCTATTACCGGGTCGGCGAAACGATTAAAGCTCATTTTAAAGCTCAGAGCCTGGATCAAAAACCGGTCAGCGGCAAAGGCATACTGAAATTAATGCGCATCACCTATCAGGAGGACAAACCGCAAGAAAGCCGAGTTGCCGCATGGCAGCTGAACACCGATGCAGAAGGCATTGCCGGCATTCAGATTCAGGCATCACGGGCCGGACAATACCGCCTCTCTTACACGCTCACCGATGCCAAAAACCATTCCATTGAAGGCGGCTATATGTTCACAGTACGCGGTCAAGGCGACGACAGCGCCGGGTACCGCTTTGCCAAGATCGAATTGATCACCGACAAGTCCGAATATGCACCGGGGGACACGGTGGAGCTGCAGATCAATACTGACCGCAGAGGGGCTACAGTGGTTCTGTTTGTTCGCCCGGTCAACGGTGTTTACCTGCCGCCGAAAGTGATATCGATGGCCGGAAAAAGCACGCTTGAAAAAATTGTGGTTTCAAAAAAAGATATGCCCAACTTTTTTGTAGAAGCCGTAACGGTTTACGACGGCAAGGTTCACAGCGAAATCCGTGAGATTGTGGTTCCGCCCGAAAAACGGGTGCTCAATGTGAAAGTCATCCCTTTCAAAAAAGAATATCGCCCCGGTCAGAGGGCCAAACTAAACATTCAGCTGACCGATTTTTCCGGAGAGCCCTTTCAGGGGGCTGCGGTGGTTACCGTCTATGACCGTTCGGTGGAATATATTTCCGGCGGATCCAATGTCCCGGAAATCCGTAGTTTTTTCTGGAAATGGCGGCGATACCATCATATGTACCAGGAGTCCAGCCTGGCCCGATGGCTCGGTAATCTTTTGAAGAAAAAAGAAACGCCGATGCGAAATATCGGGGTCTTTGGCCATCTGATGATGCCCGAGGCCTCCGGCAAGGGCCTTGCAGGTGATGAGAAAAGGGCCAAATCCCGGGTGGCCGCCGATGCTGCATTGGCGCGACCGTCTGCACCAGGTGAGACCGAGGAGGCGGGCGTCGCATTTAAGCTTAAAAAAAACGGGATCGGCGGACTGGATGACAAAGAAAGCCAAACCGCCCGGTCGCAGGACCTTGTCCAGCCCACCGTGCGCACCAAATTCGCGGACACCGCCTATTGGTCGGGCAGTATCACCACTGACCAAAAGGGAATGGCAGATGTGGAATTTACCATGCCCGAGAATCTGACCGGCTGGAAGATTAAGGTATGGGCTATGGGCCATGGGACAAAAGTCGGTGAAGGTTCTACCGATGTGGTAACCCGCAAGAATCTGATCGTCCGCCTGCAGGCGCCCCGGTTTTTTGTGGAAACCGATGAGGTCGTCCTCTCAGCCAATGTCCACAATTATTTGAAAAATCGTAAATCCGTCAACGTCCTGCTTGAACTGGAGGGAGGCTGTCTCGAGCTGATGAAAGGCCAGGAGCGGGAAAAGTCTGTTTTGATTTCAGCCAACGGTGAAATACGCCTGAACTGGCGCGTGAAGGTGTTAAAAGAAGGCGAGGCTGTGGTGCGCATGAAAGCGCTTACCGATGAGGAATCAGATGCGGTGCAAATGCGCTTTCCGGTTTACGTACATGGCATGATGAAGCAAATCCCGCGTACCGGCATTATTCGTCCGGATCAAACCAGGGGCTCAGTTGAATTTAAAGTACCGGCTGCCCGGCGGGTGGACCGGTCCCGATTGGAGCTGCGCTATTCGCCGACCCTTGCCGGTGCTATGGTGGATGCTTTGCCCTATCTTGTCAGCTACCCCTACGGCTGTACAGAGCAGACGCTGAATCGCTTTTTGCCCACGGTGATCACCCAGCAAACTTTAAAGCGCATCGGTCTTAATCTAGAAGATATCCGAAACAAGCGAACCAATCTGAATGCTCAGGAAATTGGCAATGACGCAAAGCGGGCCTCACAGTGGCGTCGCTATGACCGTAATCCGGTTTTTGACGAAGATGAGGTAGCGGCCATGGTTAAGGCCGGCATCAAACGCCTGGCTGCCATGCAACTGTCCGACGGCGGCTGGGGCTGGTTTAGCGGGTACGGCGAACACTCCTATCCCCATACCACCGCGCTGGTGGTCCATGGGCTCCAGATTGCCCGGGAAAACGGTGTAACTCTGCACGGCGGAGTGATCCAGCTCGGTTTGCAGTGGTTAAAAGATTATCAAGCCAAAGAACTGGACCGCCTGATGCGTTGGGATCGCACCGGGAAAAAAGGAAAAGCCCATGCGAACAATCTAGATGCATTTGTCTACATGGTTCTGGTAGATGAAGATGTCGAAAGCAGGAAAATGAGGGGCTATCTCTACCGTGATCGCAATTTGCTGGCGGTCTATGCCAAGGCCATGTTCGGTATGGCTCTTTATAAAATCAAAGACAATGCAAAGCTTTCCATGATCGTAAAAAACATCGAACAGTTTCTGGTGCTCGACTCGGAAAACCAGACCGCTTACCTCAATCTTCCAAACAGCAACTACTGGTGGCACTGGTACGGCTCCGAATGGGAAGCCCACGCCTATTATCTGAAACTTCTATCCCGAACCGAACCAACGGGCAGAAAAGCTGCCGGTTTGGTTAAGTATCTGCTCAACAATCGAAAGCACGCCACCTACTGGAACAGCACCCGGGATACGGCAACTATCGTCGAAGCCTTTGCCGAGTATCTGGCCGCAAGCAAGGAGGCAGCACCTGATCTAACTCTGGAGATCTTTTTCAACAGTACAAAAAAGACAACAGTCCGGATCAACGCCGAAAATCTATTTACATTTGACAACAAATTAATCCTTACCGGCAAAGAAATCCCTACCGGCACCCATACGCTGACACTGAAAAAATCCGGCCGGGGTCCGATCTATTTTAGTGCCTATCTGGACTTTTTTACCTTGGAAGACTTTATTAAAAAAGAAGGCTTGGAGATCAAAGTGCAGCGCCGTGTTTTCCGCTTAAAGGAAGTTGATAAGAATATTAAGGATGCAGGCTCCCGGGGGCAGGTAGTAGATCGCCGAATTGGAAAATACGAACGCGAATCCCTTAAAAACATGGCCTCCTTAACCAGTGGCGATCTGGTTGAAGTGGAGCTTTTGATCGAAAGCAAAAACGATTACGAATACCTGGTCTTTGAGGACATGAAAGCTTCCGGATTTGAGCCAATAAAGGTGCGCAGCGGCTATACGGGTAACGAGATGGGTGCCTACGTGGAGTTTCGCGATCAAAAAGTGGCTTTCTTTGTTCGGCGCCTTGCGCGCGGCAGACACAGTGTCAGCTATCGTCTGCGGGCGGAGATCCCCGGCAGGTTCAGCGCCCTGCCGACAAAAGGGTATGCGATGTATGCGCCGGAGCTCAAGGCAAATTCGGATGAAATCAAGTTAATCGTTAACGATAATTAAAGGCTCTTATCCAAGACATGACAAGAACACCTAAAGTTGCAAGAAGACAATAAACTTGATAGGACTTTGAGATCGGTTCTTTTAATAAAATAGCGTAAAGAGCCCCTATTACAATACCTGCCATAAAGCCAAATAGGTGAGCCGTAAGGTCAACAAATTCCCCAGAACCAAGAATACCAAGGAGAGTGATACCGCCGGCTAAGGGAAGCCATGCTCTTATTCGCTGGCCGGGCAGTCCTAATTTTCTAAAAAATTGATGTGCGGCCAAAATACCTATGGCCCCAAAGACCGCCGTAGATGCCCCGATCGAAAGATGCCCCGTCTTATATAAAATAGCGTTCAATAGGTTGCCGACTATGCCGGTCGCAAGAATCATAAGCCAGCCAGCACCCCAACCGGTTATAGTGCAGACGGCTGTCCCAAAAATGGCAATCCCAAGAATGTTGCCTGACAGGTGCAAGGTGTTCGCGTGAAGCATCAGTGAAGTAACGGTTCTGTATAATTCTCCATGTAATATGTGAAAGGCGGATGAACCATAAGCATTAACAAAAAACTGGAAGTCATTTCCCGTTTTGATAATAACATAGCACGCCAGCAAACCGATGGATACCCAAAGCCCTGTGAATGTCCTTTGGTATTCAAAATAGGGAGCTTCATCCTTTCTATCGAAATCCTTATTCTCTTCGTGGTACTGCTCAATAGTGTTTAAAGCCTTTTCATAGTCCATATCATCGACCCAAACATGCCACCCACTTCCTCCTTTTCTTAAATGGTATGAAATGCCGGATGATGACAGGACCAGGCCGAATTTATTAGCCTCATCTTCTGATAGATTTTGAAATAACTCAAGCATTCAAAGTTTCAATCTTTTTGTATGATGATAAAACTTCTTGCTATATAGAGCTCAAATATTATTTCAGGATATTATCTCAGGTATGGTGCTACGGAATCAAGACAAAGCATTCTATATCTGCGCTTTCTACGACTTAAGCGAATGATTTGACTCGAATGGCGAACACTTGTTAAAAATCAGATTCAAATATTGACTTTTGAGGAAAAATTTATGGGGTTAGGTTCACGAATATTCATTGTAAATAATGACCAGTCCATAGAAAAACTTTCACTGGCAAGGTCTTCGAGCTTCATCCCCT
>SDBT01008652.1_pt1 | contig 16597 bp, 17 predicted proteins | sample 2277101 | NCBI WGS metagenome assembly SDBT01 (sample SAMN10404973, study PRJNA504765) | marine sediment metagenome | isolation source: marine sediment core GS10_PC15, 103 cmbsf | place: Arctic Ocean: Southern Knipovich Ridge | collected 2010 | reverse complement strand
ATATATCAGCACGCGGGGGCGTTTTTTTTGTTTCTGGTGGCGCCGGTTGTGTTGCTCAAGCTCGTCGCCAGGGAGAGACTCTCGGAGCTGGGGCTGGGGGTGGGGGATTGGAAGCTGGGGTTCGGGGTGGTGGTGCCGGTGGGGTTGCTGGTGATCGCGCTGCCGGGGGGGTTGTCGGCTTCGGGGATGCCGGAGTTTTTGGCAGAGTATCCATTGGCGAAGATGGCGGGGGCGTCTTGGGAGCGGTTCGTGGTGTATCAGCTCGCATACGGGCTTTTGTACTACGTGGCCTACGAGGCTTTTTTTCGGGGGATGTTACAGTTCGGGTTGCGCAGGCAGATCGGGGATCTGGGAGCAATCCTGGTGCAGACTGCGACTACTACCTTGCTGCATATAGGCAAACCTGAAGGGGAGATCTGGTCGGCGCTGGTGGCGGGGTTCGTGTTCGGGGTGGTGGCGTTCAGGGTGAGGTCGGTCTGGCCGCTGGTGGTGGTGCACTGGGGGCTGGGGCTGCTGACCGACCTGTTCTGCTTGCGGGCGACGGGGATGTTGTGATGAGGGTTCTGGTGACAGGAGCGAACGGCTTCATCGGCTCGGCCCTGAGCGAGGCCCTGGTTGAGGCGGGCTGCGAGGTGCAAGGGTTGATCCTCGAGGGCACCGACCCGGGTCCGCTTACGCGGCTCGGGGTGCCGGTGTTCGCGGGGGACATCTGCAAACCTGAAAGCCTGGTCGAGCCATTGCGCGGGGTCGAGACGGTCTTTCACCTGGCCGCGCTGGCGAAGGACTGGGGGCCGTGGGCGCTGTTCATGGCCATAAACGCCGACGGGACCCGGAACGTGCTCGAGGCGGCCAGGGACGCGGGGATTACGCGCTTCGTGCACATGAGCTCGCTGGCCATCCACGCGTTTTCGGGCCACGTGGACGCGGACGAGAGCACGGTCGCCGGCAACGACATCAACGGCTACTGCACCTCCAAGATCGTGGCCGAGAGCATGGTGCAAAGGGCCCGGACCCTGGGCTGGTTCGAGACCACCATCATCCGTCCCGGGGCCATTATCGTCGGGCCGGGCGACACCACGGCCTTCATCCACCTGGCCCCGGTGCTCGAAAAGGGCGGGCTGCCGCTCGCGGGCGAAGGCTCGCAGCTGACCTGCTACAGCTACGTTCAGAACCTGACCGAGGGGATGATCCTGGCGGCCGTCCGGCCCGAGGGCGCGGGCCAGACCTTCATCCTGACCGACGACCGGATGATCACCATACGCGCATACCTTACCGCGGTGTGTGACGCGCTGGGCGCGCCGGCCAATTTCCGATCGGTGCCCGTTTGGCTGGCCGAGGCCGCGGGCTGGACCCTGGAGGCGCTCTGGAAGCTGGCCCGGCGGCCCGAGCCGCCGCCAATCCACCGCTACCGGGTGGGCATCGTGGCCCGCGATTTCCATTTCTCCTGCTCGAAGGCCAAGAGGGTGCTGGGCTACCGGCCGCGGGTGGCCCTGGCAGAGGGCCTGGAGCGGACCGTTGAGTGGTACCGCCAATGGCGCCGGCATTCCTGATGGGAGAGAGAGGATAAGGCCGATGCGCGTGCTGATCACCGGAGCGAACGGGTTTCTGGGCTCACACCTGGTCGACCACCTGCTCGGAAAGGGGGTGGAGGTCCGGGCGCTGGTGCGCCGGACTTCGAACCTGCGCTGGATCGAGGGAAGACCGGTCGAGCTCTTCTACGGGGACGTGTCCGGCGAGCCCGGGCAACTGGCCGGCGCGGTCGAGGGCGCCCAGAGGGTGTTCCACCTGGCCGGGCTGACCAAAGCCCTGGATCCCCGCGCATTCCATGAGGTGAACGTCAAGGGCACCGAGAACCTGATCCGCGCTTGCCTGCTCCGCCAGACGCCGCCAGAGCGGTTCGTGCTGGTGTCGTCATGCGACGCCGTAGGTCCGTCGGAGACCGACGAGCCCCTGACCGAGGAACGCGAATGCCGGCCGGTGACCGAGTACGGCCGCTCCAAGCTGGCCGCCGAGCGGATGGCCGCGAGGTACGAAGACGAGCTGTCCATCGCCATACTCAGGCCCGGAGCCATTTACGGGCCGAGGGATTTCGAGCTCTACCCGGCCTTCCGGTTGGTCCAGATGGGAGTGGCCGCCCTGCTCGGGATCCGCAAGAGGCGGATGAACATGGCCCACGTCCGGGACGTGGCCCGGGCCGTCGCCCTGGCCGGCAGCGTGGCCAATGCCGGCTCGCAGACGTTCCTCATGGGCGGGGTCAACACCGACCAGGGCGGGCTGTTCGAGGCTATCGCCCGCGCTCTGGGCAAGCGTTTCGTGCTGCGCTTCAGGGTGCCCGGGCCGCTCGTCCGCCTGGCCGCCCTGGCCAGCTCGGGCGTGGGTTTGGCGACCGGAAAGCCCCGCATCTTCACCTGGGACAACGCAGACCGCATCCTGGCCCTGAACTGGACCGTGGACCTGGCAAAGGCGGAGCGGGTGTTGGGCTACCGCCCAGAGTGGGACATGGACCGCGGCACGGTAGACAGCGTGGCCTGGTACCGGGCTCAGGGGCTGCTGTAGAGAGAACTATCTATGCAGCATGCCGACCAGCTCATCGGCCAGGAAGTCGATGATCTCTTCGAGTGTGCATCTTCCCGCTTCCAGGTCGGCCTGAAAGGCGCGGATCTGGGGCATCGAGCGATCGGTCAACAGATCGAAGTAGCGCCAGACCCGCTCGGCGTCGAGCTGGTGCAGCTTGGCGCGGATCATCTCGGGCGGGTCGCTGATGCCGACGGCGTTGGCCAGGGTCTTGGACATCTTCTGGCCGGCCACCTCGCCGGTGCCGTCGAGCAACCCGGTGACGAGCACGCACTGGGGTTCCACCCCCATGGCGCCCATCAGGTTGCGGGCCAGCAGCAGGTTGGGTAACTGGTCCTGCCCGCCCACCTCCACGTCCACCTGAAGGTGGATCGAGTCGTAGGCCTGCAGCAGGGGGTAGAGCAGCTCGGCCAGGTGCAGGTCCGTTCGGTTGACCAGGTCTTCGCGCTCGGTCAGCTGGTCGAGTTGCACCCGCCCGGCGAGCCCCAGCAGTTCGTCCAGGGACAGGCCGGCCAGCCAGCGGCTGTTGAACTCGACGCGGGTCCGATCGGGGTCCAGGAGCCGGAACACCTGCTCCTTGTATGTCTCGGCGTTGGCGAGCACCTGGTCCGGGTCGATCCGGGGTCGGCTGGCCGGCTGGCCGGAGGGGTCGCCCAGGCAGGCGGTATAGTCGCCGATCAGGAAGATCACCTCGTGGCCAAGCTGCTGGAACTGGCGCAGCTTGCGCAGCAGCACGCTGTGGCCCAGGTGCAGGTCGGGCGCGGTCGGGTCGAAACCGGCCAGCACCTTGAGCGGTGCGCCGGACTCCTGGCCGCGGGCCAGCTTGGCCAGGAGTTCATCGCGCTCGACCAGCTCGATCGCGCCTCGCTCGATGATGTCCATCTGCTCTTTCGGGTGTGCAAAGGAGATATCCACCATGGGTCCCTCCTCAAAAGAAAGGGGATAAGGGGATGGGGAGGGGATGCTCCATTCTTTTTTCCTCCTGTTACAGCCACCTATGCTTTAGTGTTCACCGGCCAGGTGCGCTGTTCGATGGCCAGGCACTTGCCCGTGCCGGGATCCACCTGGATCACCGCACCCTGGATCTGCGGACGGCCGCGCGCCACCTGGAACTGCGTGGGCAGCCTGGTCACGAAACGCCCGATGGCCAGCTCCTTGCGCACCCCGATGACCGAATCGGTCGCCCCGCACATCCCCAGGTCGGTCAGGTATCCGGTCCCGCCGGGCAGCACTTCCGCGTCGGCGGTCGGGATGTGGGTGTGGGTTCCCACGACGGCGCTGACCCGGCCGTCCAGGTAATGCCCCAGGGCGCGCTTTTCGCTGGTGGCCTCGGCGTGGAAGTCGACCAGGATGACGTTGGCCTGGCGCCTGAGCTGCTCCAGTGCCCTATCGGCCGTGCGGAACGGGCAGGCCAGGTCCTCCATGAACAGCAGGCCCTGCAGGTTCAGCACGCCCACCGCCACGCCGCCCGGGCCGTCGATGACGGTCCAGCCCTTGCCGGGCGCCTCGTCGGGGTAGTTGGCCGGCCGTAGCACCCGGTGGTCGTCGTCCAGGTAGGCCCGGATCTCCTTGTGCTTCCAGATGTGGTTGCCCGTGGTGATTACCGAGATGGGCAACGCCAATAACTCGTCCGCCTCCCGGGGGGTCAGGCCCAGGCCGCCGGAGGCGTTCTCCCCGTTGACCAGCACGAAGCCGGCCCCGGTCTGCTCGATGAGCCCGGGCAGGCTCCCGGCGACCGCCCGCCGTCCGGGCTTGCCCATCAGGTCGCCGAGCGCCAGAATAGAGAATTTCTCGTCAGCGGGCATACTCCACCGCGCGGGTTTCGCGGATGACCGTCACCCTGATCTGGCCCGGGTAGGTCAGCTCGGTTTCGATCTTCTTGGCGATGTCCTTCGACAGCACCACCGCTTCGTTGTCGTCGACCTTGGCATTCTCCACGATGACCCGGACCTCGCGGCCGGCCTGAATGGCGAATGCCTTTTCGACGCCCTTGAACGAGCGCGAGATGCGCTCCAACTCCTCCAGGCGCTTGACGTAGCTCTCGAGCATCTCGCGACGGGCGCCCGGCCGGGCTCCGCTGAGCGCGTCGGCGGCCTGGATCAGCACGGCAAGGACGGAATCGGGCTTCTCGTCCTCGTGGTGCGCTCGGACGGCGTGGACGATCTGCGGCGACTCGCCGTGCTTCTTCAGCAGGTTGGCCCCGATCACGGCGTGGGAGCCCTCCACCTCGTGGTCGATGGCCTTGCCGATGTCGTGCAGCAGGCCGGCCCGCTTGGCCATCTTCACGTTGAGGCCCAGTTCCGAAGCCATGATTCCGGCCAGGAAGCCGACCTCGATGGCGTGCTGCAACTGGTTCTGGCTGTAGCTGGTGCGGTACTTGAGCCGTCCCAGGAAGTGGACCAACTCGTGGTGGATGCCGTGGATCCCGAGCTCGAAGGTGGCCTGCTCCCCGGCCTCCTTGATCGAGTGATCGATTTCCTCGGAGGTCTTGGACACCACCTCCTCGATCCGGGCCGGGTGAATTCTGCCGTCGGCGATGAGCTTCTCCAGGCTGAGTTTGGCGATCGCTCGCCGGATGGGGTCGAAGCCCGAGATGATGACGGCTTCCGGAGTGTCGTCGATGATCAGGTCCATGCCGGTGGCCGCTTCGAGCGCCCGGATGTTGCGTCCCTCGCGTCCGATGATGCGGCCCTTCATGTCGTCGCTGGGAAGGTGCACTACCGACACGGTCGCCTCGGAGACGAAGTCGCTGGAGTAACGCTGGATGGCCGTGGCGATGATCTTCTTGGACCTCTTGTCGGCTTCCTGGCGGGACTCCTCCTCGATCTGCTTGATCTGCCTGGCGGCTTCGTGGCGCGCTTCCTCGACCATGTTGTTCACCAAGAGCTTGCGCGCCTCGTCGCTGGTCATTCCGGCGATTCGCTCGAGTTTGCGCTGGGTCTCGTCCACGAGGTCCTGGTACTTGGCCTCCTTCCCCTCGAGCTTTTTCTCCCCGGACTGGATCAGCTTCTCACGCCTCTGGTGTTCGGCCTCCTGCCGGTCGATCAGGTCGGCCCGCTTGTCGAGGGTCTCCTCCCGGCGGTTGAGTCTCGTCTCCTGCTTGGTCAGCGCCCCTTGCCTCTCGCGAATTTCTTCGTCCAGTTCCCTCCGGCGCTTCTCGATGACTTCCTTGGCGTCCACTGCGGCCGAGCGGCGCGTGAGATCCGACTGCTTTCTGGCCTCCTCGATGATCTGTTCGCTTTCACGCTTCGCCCGGTTGAGTCGGGAGTTCGTCTGCCTGGCCTGGATCACCTCGGATATGCCGTATCCGGCGCCGAGGCCGATCACGGCCAGCAGGACTGGTATTAGAATTTCCATGGTTGTTCATGACCTCCTCCCGACCACCGTTCGGTGCTCGGGACGTTGTATGTAAACGCCTGGCCGTTCGACTCTGGCCCGGCACTCCTCGCTCGATCTGGGGATTACGGGAGACAGAACAGCAGGATGAGATCCCGCGTTCGTGCCCGGGAAAGGGCGTTTGTGAAGGCTATCGAACCGGTGGGCAACCCGCGGGCGCGACCTTCTTTCCGAAACGGTTCTACCTCCTGCTAGTCATGGGACCGGTCGCCGATCCCGGATACGTGTCCGCGAGCATAAGCACTTCTCTTCGGGAGCCGAAAACCCACCGACGGGGTCGATCATCACTTCACGGGTCATTGCCAATTCCCCGTAATCTATGTTAACCCTCGGGCCTCTGGTCTCCGGGGGGTTCCCTTACTTATCTGACTTGCCCGCTCGGATCAACTTGAGAATGCGCCGGACCCGATCCTTGACCTCCTTCTTCAGCCGCGTCTCCTGTTCGCGCAGCTTGAACAGGTTGTCCGCGATGTTCAGTGCGGTGAGGATGGCTGCGTTGTGGGTGGCGACGGTCCTGGTACTTTTTTGAACTTCGGCCAGTTGCTCGTTTACGTAGTCCGCCAGCTGCTGGATGTAGTCCTCGCCATCGTCGCTTCTGACCTTGTACCGCTGTCCCAGAATCTTGACTTCGAATGTCTTCATCGTCGTATTCCGCCCGAGACCGCATGTCTGACAAGAGTATAGTTTTTCGGGATGACTGCTGTCAAGAAGAAGGGGGTACGCCGATGTGGGGAAGTCACGAAACCCGGTGTAATTTCAGCATGTTGGTGCTGCCCGGCTGACCTAGCGGAACGCCCGAGGTGATCACCAACTCCTCGCCGGTGCGGACGAATCCTCGTTCCACCAGGGTCCGGTTCACTTGGCGTAGCATGGCGTCGGTGCTGCGTACCGCCGGCACCTTTACCGGCTCCACGCCCCACAGGACGGCCAGGCGGTTGTAAGTGGTCTGGTGCGGGGTGAGGGCCACGATGCGGGCATTCGGCCGGTAGTCGGAGATCAGCCGGGCGGTGTTGCCGGATTCGGTGAAAGCGACGATCAACCTGGCTCCGATGTCCTCGGCGGCCACGACGGTGGCGTTGCTGATGGAGTTTGTGAACCTGGCCGGATCCTTCAGCAGCCTCGGCCGGGGCGCGTTATGGAAGGCGGGTGATTTCTCGGCCTCGCTGATGATGCGTACCATCATCTGCAGCGCCTCGACGGGATACTTTCCCGCGGCGGTCTCGCCGGAGAGCATCATGGCGTCCGCGCCGTCGAAAACCGCGTTGGCCACGTCCGACGCTTCTGCCCGCGTGGGTCGCGGGCTGCGGATCATGGACTCGAGCATCTGGGTGGCCACGATGACCAGCTTGCCGCGGGCGTTGGCCCGGTGGATGGCCGATTTCTGGATGGCCGGGACCTTCTCCGGCGGCAACTCGACCCCCAGGTCGCCGCGGGCCACCATGATCCCGTCGCATATGTCCAGGATGGAGTCCAGGTTGTCGACCGCGTCCGGGTGCTCGATCTTGGCGATCACCTGGCAGCCGGATTTGGCCTTGCGGATCATCCGGCGGACCTGCAGCACGTCATCCGGCGAGCGCACGAAGCTGATGGCGACCAAGTCCATACCCAGCTCGAGACCGAGGCGGATATCGCGTTTGTCCTTCTCGGTGACCGCCGGGCTGCTGATCCGCACGCCCGGCAGGTTGATGCCCTTGTTGTCCTTGACCGTCCCCCCCACCACCACCTTGGTGATGATTTCCCGATCTTCGACCTCGACCACGCGCAGCTGGATGGTGCCGTCGGCGATCAGGATGCGGTCTCCCTTCTGGACGTCCTTGTGCAGGCTCGCAAACTGCACCGAGGCGCGCAGATCGTCGCCCTTGACGTTGCGGGTGGTCAGTACGAACGATTCACCGGCTTGCAGGTCGGCCTTGCCTCCGATGAACCGGCCCAGACGAATGCGAGGTCCCTGCACGTCCTGCAGGATGGCCAGGGGCCGCTTGCACGACCTGGCCAGTTTTCGAAGTCGGGCGTGCGTCCGGGTGTGGCTGGCGTGATCGCCGTGGGAGAAGTTCAGACGGGCCACGTCCATACCGGCCAGGATCATCTTCTCGAGGATGTCCCCCGAGAAACTGGCCGGTCCGATGGTGCAAACGATCTTCGCCTTGCGCATGGGCAATCCTCCTATTTTTGGACGATCCCGTCCAGGATCAATGCCGGGGTGAACATCAGGCCGGTGATCTGGACAGCGATCCAGGCGGTGATCAGGGTCAAGACGAACCAGCTGACCACCGAGGCGATCGAGAATCTCAAGGCCTTTTCCGGTGGGGTCTCCATCAGTTCCTGTGCACCGACGTAGAAAAGGTAAGTCGCGTAGCCGAATCCCGCCAACGCGGCCAGAGCGGTCAATCGGGGCACCAGGGTGACGAATCCGGCCACCCAGACGGGAGTGGACATGTAGGCCACCAGTTTGAAGGAGTCGTTGTCCGAGCGTTCGGTGTCGAAGGAGGGAGCCATGGTGTTGACCAGCATGCCCAGCACGAACACCGAGCCGACGAAGATCGCCAGCTTGAGCAAGGAGCTGATCAGGCTGAACAGGAAGCGATCGCCGAAGGAGAGCCGGCTGTCGAACAGGACGACGCCGAGAAAACCGCAGGCGGTGGGGATGATCGCCAGCATCAGCACGTATCGCGTGACCAGTCGCCTGCCGCGATCGGGTTCGGACTTGATGACCCGCCAGGTCTTGTGGGGGTTGGTCAGCAGATCCAGGATGCGCTGGAAGAGCGCCGCGAAGTCGATTGCCATGGTCGGCTGATGATAGGGCTGCTCACAGATGCAAGTCAAGGTTTGGCGCCTACAGGGTGTGTTCCTCGCGGTCGCTCTTCAGGATGTCCTCGAGCAACTTGTCCGGGCTTGGTTTGTCGCCTCCATCGGACTTCTCCTTGCGGACGCCTGCCCGATCGAGAACCTTGCTCGATACGTAGATCGGAACCCGGTTGCCGACCGCCAGGGCGATGGCGTCCGATGGGCGCGCGTCGATCTCGATCAGCCGGCCCTGTTGACTCATGAAGACGGTGCCGACGAAGGTGTTGCCCTTCAAGTCGTCCACGTGGATCTTGACCAGCCGGCCGCCCAGTTCGCGCATCACGCTGTCGAGCAGGTCGTGGGTCAGCGGCCGCTGGAACCTCCTGCGATCGAGTCGCATCTGGATGGCGAAGGCCTCGGCGTCGCCGATAAAGATCGGCAGATGGACACTTTCCTTCTCGTCGCTCAACACGACGGCGTTGCCTTCCCGGCCGGGCACTACGCCGGCGACCTTCATCTTCACGAAGCCCTTGGGTGGCGCGTCGGGTTTCTTCTCGGGGCCGGCCGCGGCCGTCATGGCGAGCATGGCGGCGAACAGGAATCCGGCGGTCATCAACACGAGACGGCGCATGCGACCTCCTTTCATCGGGAGGTCCCTAGCATATCACGGAAAGGGTATTCAGGGGATCAATCCGCTTCGTCCTCTTCCTCGACGTCGTTGGTCCACAGGGAATCCTCTTCGTCGTAGATCTCGTCGTCGTCGCATTCCAGATCGTCCGAGTCGAGGGTGAACTCGACGCGGAACCGCCGTCGAATCCGGCTCAGCAGGGTCAGGGCCTCGTCCAGGGCGGCGGCGGCCGCTTCGACCACGTCCGGGTCAGCCTTGGCGCCGCAGTTGGGACAGACCATCAAGGTGGGTTCCCTGACCACGTCCGATAGTTCCAGTTCGAGATCGGCTTCGCACAACTGGCATTCGACCAACAAGATCATTCCCATTCACCTCTCAGCCGACCCGGATGGATTCGGGTCCATGACAGGATACGAATTTTTTTTCGCGGCTACCGACCTTGTCAAGAAAAAAATCGCTTTTTCGAATTTTCGGCAGCAAGGCCAACGGAACCCGGCCAAGGTAAAGTGGCTCGCTCCGCCTCGACGGCCCCTGTTTGCCCTTGACAAACGGTTTTGGAAGTCTATGCTCGCGGCAATAGACCGGGAGAAAACTTGAAGATCCATGAGTACCAGGCCAAGGAGATCCTGGCGCGTTTCGGGGTGAAGGTGCCTCGATTCCGCCAGGTGTTCACCCCCGAGCAGGCCGAGCAGGCCGCCCGGGAGCTGGGCGGCAAGGTGGTGGTCAAGGCGCAGATCCACGCCGGCGGTCGGGGCAAGGCCGGCGGGGTCAAGCTGGTCGACGGGCCCGACCAGGCCCGGCGGGTGGCGGCCGATCTGCTGGGCAAGCCGCTGGTGACGCACCAGACCGGCCCTGAGGGCCAGGTGGTCCGGCGGTTGCTGGTCGAGCAGGGCCTGGAGATCGCCAGGGAGCTCTATACCGGGCTGGTGCTCGACCGCGAGCTGGCCCGGGTGGCCCTGATCATGAGCGCGGAGGGCGGCGTGGAGATCGAGGAGGTGGCCGCCCGTTCTGAAGAGAAGATCCTCAAGGTCCACGCGGATCCCCTCACCGGCCTGATGCCCTACCAGGTGCGCCAGCTCGCCTTCCAGCTCGGCCTGGACAAGCAGCAGGTCAACCAGGCTGTCGGGCTCACCACCGGGTTGTACCGGGCGTTCACCCATCTGGACGCATCGCTGGTGGAGATCAATCCACTGGTGCTCACCGCCGGCGGGGATCTCATCGCCCTGGACGCCAAGATGAGCTTCGACGACAACGGTCTGTACCGGCACCCGGAGGTCGCCGAGCTTCGTGACGAGGAGCAAGAGGAGCCGGCCGAGGTGAAGGCCTCCAGGTATAGCCTCTCTTACGTGCGCCTGGACGGCAATATCGGCTGCATGGTCAACGGAGCCGGCCTGGCCATGGCGACCATGGACATCATCAAGCTCTACGGCGGGGAGCCGGCCAACTTCCTGGACGTGGGCGGCGGTACGGACGCCAAACGGGTCGAGGCCGCCTTCAAGATCATCCTCTCGGACGACAACGTCAAAGCCGTGCTGGTCAACATTTTCGGCGGTATCGTCCGCTGCGACGTGATCGCCGATGGCGTGGTCGAGGCAGTTCGCCAGGTGGGCATCGAGGTGCCCCTCGTGGTCCGGCTGCAAGGCACCAAACAACAGGAGGGCCGGGAGATCATCGCGGCTTCCGGACTGGACATCGTTCCGGCCGAGACCATGAAGGACGCGGCCGAGGCGGCCGTGGCCGCCGCAGCCGCCGCAGGGAGGGCGTCATGAGCATCCTGGCCGACGAGGACACCAGGCTGCTCATCCAGGGGCTGGGCAGCGCCGGGAAGTTCCACACCAAGACCATGATCGAGTACGGCACCCGGGTGGTTGCCGCCGTGCATCCCGGCAAGGGCGGCACAACGTGGGAAGGGGTGCCGCTGTTCAACACCACCGCAACGGCGGTCGAGGCCACCTTTGCCAACGCCTCGTGTATCTTCGTGCCCGCACCGGGTGCGGCCGACGCCATCCTCGAGGCGGCCGCGGCCGGCATTCGCCTGGTGGTGTGCATCACCGAAGGAATTCCCATCCTGGACATGCTCGAGGTCAAGCACATGCTGGAGGTCAGGGATCCGAAAAAGACCGTCCTGGTCGGACCCAACTGCCCGGGCGTCATCACCCCGGGTGCCTGCAAGCTGGGCATCATGCCCGCGCAAATCCACCAGCCGGGCACCGTCGGCGTTCTCAGCCGCAGCGGCACGCTGACCTACGAGGCGGTCGACCAACTCACCCGCCTGGGCATCGGGCAGTCAACTTGCATCGGCATCGGCGGCGATCCCATCTGTGGCCTGGACTTCGTCGACGGGCTTATCCTGTTCGAGCAGGATCCCGACACCGAGGGCGTGGTGCTGATCGGCGAGATCGGCGGCCAGGCCGAGGAGGAGGCCGCCGACTGGATCCGGGCCAACGCGACCAAGCCCGTGGTGGCATTCATCGCCGGCCGGACCGCTCCGCCGGGACGTCGGATGGGTCACGCCGGCGCTATTATCGCGGGCGGCAAGGGGACCGCGGACGAGAAGGTCGCGGCGCTGGAGGCAGCGGGCGTGACCATCGCCGAGAGCCCGGCGGACATCGGTATCCGGATGAAGGAAGCTCTGATCGTCCGCAACAAGGAAGCGCGGGACGCGCGCTGATCGGCCGTGCGCCCGACCCCGGGGGCACGAGGACAACGTCATGGGTGCGGCAGCGGAGAAGGAGATGAGGGAGAACCAAGAGGGGACGGCGCCGGATGAGGGCGGTGCGAGCAGGGATCAGGACAAGCGGGCCAAGCGCCGTTTCAGGGGCGAGGTGTATATCGTGCGGGAGCGCTGCAAGGGCTGCGGGTTCTGCGTCGAGTTCTGTCCGAACCAGTCGCTGGCCCTGGACGAGGCGTTCAACAGCAAGGGCTACCATCCGCCGGTGGTCGTGGACCTGGACAGCTGCAACGGGTGCGACCTGTGCGGTCTGTACTGCCCGGACTTCGCTATCCACGGCGTCCGCCGCAAGACCAAGGAGAAGCGCGATGAAGGCTGATCCCGCTGGCGTCCTGACCGGCGTGCACTTCCTGGACGGCGACCACGCCTGTTGCGAAGGCGCCCTGGCAGCCGGGTGCCGGTGCGCGTTCGGCTACCCGATCACCCCGTCGACCGAGGTGGTCGAGCGGATCGCCAGGCGACTGCCGACCGTGGGCGGGATCTTCCTGCAGATGGAGGACGAGATCGCCTCGTCGATCGCAATCCAGGGCGCCTCCTGGGGCGGCAAGAAGGTGATGACCGTCACCTCGGGGCCCGGCATGTCGCTGATGATGGAGCACATCGGGCTGGCGGCCATGACCGAGACGCCCTGCGTGTTCGTCAACGTCCAACGCGGCGGGCCGTCCACCGGCTTGCCGACCCTGACCGCCCAGGGCGACATGATGCAGGCCCGCTGGGGTTCCCACGGCGACTACGAGATCATCGCCATCTGCCCCAACTCCCCCCAGGAGTGCTTCGACCTGACCATACTGGCGTTCAACCTCGCCGAACGCTACCGCCTGCCGGTGATGTTCATGATGGATGAGAGCGTCGGCCACATGACCGAGCGGGTGGTCATCCCCGAAGCCGACGAGATCGAGGTGGCTGAGCGAAAACACCCCGACGAGCCGCCGTCCGACGACTACGAGCTGTACAAGGCCGATGAGTCCCTGGTGCCGCCCATGCCGCCGGTGGGCGAGGGCTACCGCTTCCACGTCACCGGCCTGACCCACGACGACAAGGGATATCCGGCCATGGACGCCGCGGCCCAAGAGAAGCTGGTCAGGCGGCTGGTGGACAAGGTCCGCAAGAACGCCGACGACATCGTCCGCAACGAGGAGTACGAGCTCGAGGACGCGGAGGTGGTGCTGGTGGCCTACGGGATCACCTCCCGGATCGTGATCCGGGCCATGGAACTGGCTCGTGCCAAGGGGCTGAAGGTCGGCGTGTTCCGGCCGGTGGTGGTGTGGCCGTTTCCGGAGCGGCGCCTTCGTGAGCTGGCGGAGAGGGTCGAGGCCTTCGTGGTTGTCGAGCTCAACTACGGCCAGGTGGCCCTCGAGGTGGAGCGCCTGGCTGCCGGCAGGGCCAGGACGGTCCTGATAGGTCACGGGGGAGGGGACCTGCACGACCCGGAGGACATCCTGCGGAAGGTCGAGGAGATCGAGGGAGTCGTGCGATGAGCAGGGACATCAACCCGGTCGAACCCTTCCTGCGTATGGACCGCATACCGCACATCTGGTGTTCGGGCTGCGGGATCGGCATCGTGGTCAGCTGCTTCGTCCGCGCCCTGCAGCGGTCCAAGCGGGACATAGACAAGGTCAGCGTGGTCTCGGGCATCGGCTGCACCGGCCGGGTCGCCGGGTACTTCAAGGTGGACTCCTTCCATACCACCCACGGCCGGCCGATCCCGTTCGCCACCGGGCTCAAGATCGCCCGGCCCGACCTGGACGTCTGGGTCATCTCCGGAGAAGGCGACCTGGTCTCGATCGGCGGTAACCACCTGATCCACGCCGCCAGGCGCAACGTCGACCTGAAGGTCATCTGCGTCAACAACTTCACCTATGCCATGACCGGCGGCCAGGTGGGCCCCACGGCGCCGGTCCATTCGATCGCCACCACCACGCCTTACGGCGCCTTCGAGCGGCCGTTCAACCTGCCGTTTCTGGCCGAGTCGTGCGGGGCGGTCTACGTGGCCCGCTGGACGACCTTCCACGTGCGTCAGCTGGTCCGCTCGCTGCGCGAGATCATGGAAAAGCCGGGTTTTTGCTTTGTCGAGGTGATCGCGCCCTGCCCGACCATCTACCAGCGCCGCAACCGGCTGGGCGACGGGATGGCTGCCATGCGCTACTACAAGGAGAAGTCCAAGGTGATCAACGGGGCCGACACCCGCAGGCTGGACATCGACCTGGGCGGCAAGATAGTGGTGGGCAGGTTCATCGACCGCGACCGGCCGACCCTGTTGGAGTCCATGCACAAAGAGCTGTCGGCGAAGCTTGGAGAGAAGTACGTGCCCTATCCCACGGGGGTGGAGCGATGAGCCGGGTGGAGATCAAGATCGGCGGGTTCGGCGGGCAGGGGGTGATCCTGGCCGGAATCATCATCGGCAAGGCGGCCTCGATCTACGACGACAAGGACGCCACCCTGACCCAGTCGTTCGGCCCCGAGGCCCGCGGCGGGGCCTGCAGCGCTCAGATTGTCGTCAACACCGAGCGAAACCTGTACCCCATGGTGACCCGGCCGGACGTGCTGGTGGTCATGTCGCAGCCGGCCTACGAGAAGTACGTCCCCGAGGTCAAGCCGGGCGCCCTGGTGCTGTACGAGGAGAGCCTGGTCCAGCCGGATGGACTTCCGGAGGGCTGCCGGGCATACGGAATCCCGGCCACCAGGTTCGCCGAGGAGCTGGGCCGCCGGATGGTGCTCAACATCATCATGATAGGCTTCTTCACCGCGCTGTCCGACATCTGCCCGGTCGAGGCGGTCAAGAAGGCGGTGGTCGACTCCGTGCCCAGGGGGACCGAGAAGCTGAACCTCAGCGCCTTCGATCGCGGCTATTCGTACGGACTTGATCTCAAGAATAAATAGTTGGACGGGCCTTCTGGCCGGTGCGCTGGCGGTCGCATGTCTCGCCGGTGGAGGCTGCGAGGACGATACCGACAGGATACCCGGTAGAACGGAAAAACCGGTGTTCTGTTACCGGAATATCGAACGCGAGGCCCCCGGGCATCTGCGACTGCGCCAGCCGGTAGATTGCTCCCGGGCCGTCGAACACTATCGCGCCGAGGGGCGCAGCGACCGCCCGGAAGCGGTCGATTTCCTCGATGCCGCTGGCGAGGTCCGCCTCGGCTACCGGGTCCGCTACGCGGCCGACGGACGGCCCGTCTTCGAGGAGCGCATCTTCTACAACAAACCCAAAGAATTCGGCCTGTACCAGCGCGGCGACCGGGTGGAGTTCACCTCGGCCCCCGGCCGCACATGGGAAGTAGTCCGCATCCGCACCGACCTGGATTCTCGTGGCAGGCCGTCGAGAGTGGAGAAGTACGTCGGCGCGCGCCGGGAATACACCGTCCGCAGGGAATTCGACGCGGCCGGTCTGAAAACGGAATCATTATTCGATGCGGACGACGAGCTGAAGCTCCGCAGCGTCTTCAGGACCGAAAACGGACGTCGTTTCGAGACCATGCTGGACGGCACGGGGAAGGTGTTGCTTGAACGATGGTCGGAAGTTCTTGACAGCCCGCCGGGATATTGGGTACAACCCCTCCAGCGAAAACAGTAATATTGTGGAACTCGATGGCGAAAAGGTCCAGTCAACCAACTAACCGGAGGGAAACTCGATGAAGAAAATCGCACTGGTTCTGACGTTGGTCATGGTGGTGGTGATGGTCGCCGGCTGCGGCGACAAGGTAAAGGCCTGGCGGCCCGAGGGCTCGCCCGGCTACCTCGACATGGAAGGCAAGAAGTTCCTGATCATGCCGGCCGACATGCGCTACCTGCCGGGTGACAAGGACAAGCTGGGCGCGGCCCTGTTCGCCGGCTTCATCGCCGAGTTCGGCGCCAGCGGCATCTCGCTGCAGCCCGTCCAGCCCGCGCTCGAGAAGATCAAGCTGGGCGACCTGAGCTGGAAGCTGGCCCGCGGCCTTACCCACGCGGCCTTCGTCCACAACAGCTCCGTGTGGGACTCCTGCTCGGGCGAGGACTACTCGGTGGTTCCCAACCTGGTCAAGACCCTGGTAGAGAAGGTCGGCGAGTTGCTGGGCCAGGAAGACCTCAAGTTCGACTACATCGTGGTCCTGCACATCGACTCCATGGGCGCCGGCATGGTTCCTGGGTCCCTGAAGCTGCGGGTGCTCGGCGGCATGTACGACCCGTACAAGGACGAGATCGCCGTGGCCATCAAGTGGGACCAGACCACCGTCGAGGACGCCCTGCTGGCCGAGATGGCCACCCTCGGCCCCAAGGCCGTGGCCATGATGGCGGGTGAGAACCCCAACAAGAAGGCAGAGAAGAAGGAAGAGGTCAAGGAAGAGGCCAAGGAAGAGGTCAAGGAAGAGGCCAAGGAAGAGGCCAAGGAAGAGGTCAAGGAAGAGGCCAAGGAAGAGGCCAAGGCAGAGGCCAAGGAAGAGGCCAAGGAAGAGGCCAAGGAAGAGGCCAAGGAAGAGGCCAAGGAAGAGGCCAAGGAAGAGGCC
>SDBT01008651.1_pt1 | contig 16599 bp, 15 predicted proteins | sample 2277101 | NCBI WGS metagenome assembly SDBT01 (sample SAMN10404973, study PRJNA504765) | marine sediment metagenome | isolation source: marine sediment core GS10_PC15, 103 cmbsf | place: Arctic Ocean: Southern Knipovich Ridge | collected 2010 | reverse complement strand
CAACTGCAACAGCAAGCCGGCGGGCAAACCGAGTTCATGCAGACAGCCGCCAGAAGCAACGCTACCGCTGTAGCCCGGCGAATGGGCGGCGTCCAACAAGTTCCCTTGCCCGCGTCGATGACCGGCGGCCTGAGTGGTGGCGGTGGGCTTGGGAGCTACGGGAGCGATTACGACGAGGCCCGGGCGGCGAATGAGGCTCGGTACAAGGAGATCCTCGCTGGGTATGGACAACGCACGGCCGACGTGATGGGGCAGCTTGAGGGCTACGGCGATCAGCGGGGCCAGGACATCAGCCGTGCCTACTCGAATCTCTCGGCCCGTGGGAATCAGGACCTCATCTCCCGCGGACTCACAGCCTCGACAATCAAGCCGACGATGGAGGCTGGTTTCCTTCGACGAGAGCAGGCCGAACAACGCAGGCTGGGTGAAGACCTCACTCGCATGCGTGTCGATACGGGTGCCAGGCTCGAAGGCGATCGCCTGGGCTTCATGGAGAGAAAGAACGAGCCTTACCCGGATCTCGGAGCGTACACGCAGGCTGCTTTGGCGATGGGACAGAGCGGGATGGGAAGCGTGCCGTACGGATCGCAAGTGTACAACCCGACGCTGGGAGCGTACGGAATGCAGCCGGCGAATTTGGTGAACCGGGGGCCGCAAGCGCGACAACCCCAACCCCAGCAGCAAATGCCGGTGTGGTTACAAGAATGGCTCAAGCGACAAGAGAATCGGCCGTAATGGTATTTAGGAGATAAACGTCATGGGAATTACAGTTGCACCTCGAGGCGGCGGCCGCGGGCTCATCCCCGGGATGTATGCCGCCGGTACCGCGAATTACGACGAGAAGCAGCGGGCCATTGCGCGCGACGTCGCCATGCAGCGCGAGCGAATCACAGCCACCCTCTACGGACAAGAACGGCAGATCCAAGCCCGGCAGCAAGAGATGCAATTCCAGGACCGGGGACTTCAGAGGCGCGACGAGCGGCGGTTTCAGATGGGGCAACAGGAGAACGTGCTGCAGCGCGAACAGCAGTTGGAGGATGTAGCAGCACAAAACGTCGAGTGGCAGAATCGATTCGAGGCGGGGGACGTCGTCACGCGGCGCACGATGGGGCTGAAGCGGATTGCGGACAGCTTGGAGAATCAACCGTGGGACGAACAGCAGGGCAAGCTAATCCGCGGGAAGCTGATGGCCGTTCAGGAGATGATGTCGGCACCGGAGTGGACGGCGGAACACTCTCTTGAGGCCGTGGGGGAATTACTGAACGAAATCGGCAACATGGTTCCGTTGGGCAAGAAGCCCGAGAACCCGCTCGATCCGGAAGTGCTTGCCAAGACGCATCCTTACATTCGTCAAGAGGAAGACGGGACGTATTACATGGGGAACGTTCCCATGAAGCCGGTTATGGGCGCTCGCGGTTTGAACTTCGATGAATTGGATGTGCCCAGCGAACCTCAAGTCGTTAACGAATTCGACGAGTCGAAAGCGGAGTACCTCAAACTCGGAAGGACGGAACTCTTCAAGCACGTCAAGGCTGTGCGCATGGAGTTTGAGAAGCTCATTGCTGAGACGATACCAGTGCCGGCCGCACAACTGAAAGCCAAGCCTGGCACAGAACCTTCGCCCAAGTACACCCACAACCAGGCGATGGAGGAAGCCGAGCGGCGACTGGCGGGCGAATTGCATCCGGCGGCCCAAGCGTACCTGGAACACGTGGAGCGTGCGGAGCAAGGAGGCGATCTTCCCCGGGTGAATAGTGAAGCGGACATTTTGCAACTTCCGCCCGGTACGAGGTTCGTTATGCCATCTGGCAGAATTGGGGAGCGGCCAAACGAGGATTTCAAGGAATGACACGTGGTTGACTGGGAAGATGAATATCTAGTGACAGACACAGGGACAACGGACACCGCTGCGCCGAGTCCGTCCGTGCGACTCACGGGAAACTGGGAGGACAAGTACCGGGTGGCGGCCGATGGTCCCGCGCCAGTCGAGCAACTCCAGCCGGCACAACAGCAGTCTCAACAACCCCAGCAAGCCGTGGCGCTGACTTCTCAACAACAGGAAGTCGAGGAGTATCAGCAGTATGAACAGGCCATGAAGCAAGAGTTTGGTTTACCCGATCGGCCCGACTCATCCAAATTGGGTTCCTATCTGAAGTGGTCACAGGAAGACAAGAACGCTTTGTTCGCATGGGAGGAAGCCGAGCGGGAAATTCAAAGGGAACCGGAGTACCTGGATATTGCCTTGAACGAGAAGGCCAGCAATGAAGATCGATTCGCTGCGGCATTCCAGTTCTACGAGCAGCACGGCGACAACCTCGAAAGTACAGGGCTTTGGTGGACGCAGTCCATTCCGATCGGCGGTTCGATTCTTCAGGGGATGGATGCGGTTGCAATTATCCGGGCGGCGAATCGGATTAAAGACGGCAAGCCGAGAAAACAAGACTTCATGAAGTTGGCTCACGCGAAGTTCGTGGCCGAAGAGTCTGGTGACCGAAGCACTTGGGGCAAGATCGCGGACATCCTAATTCAGATGCCTGCCTTTGCGGGAGAGATTGCACTCACGGGCGGCGCCTTCACGGGAGCTAAGAAGATCGCCGAAAAGGTGGCGCTCCGTGGAATGGGCAAGCTCGGTGTGCGACAAGCTCTCAAGGCGGGTGCCGGCCGGTTCGCAAAGCGGCGAGCGCTCAATGCGGCTGGGATGGTGGCCGGCAGTTTGGCGATCGGAGCGGCGAACCCGGCGCGCATTGGAGCAACTGCGGCCGAACGAATGGTACCTGAGTTTGGGCTCAAGGAAGACGAAGCCGGCCAGTGGAAGTTGGCAATTGGCGAGGACTTCCGGGCCGGCGGCGCAGGCGACAACCTACTTACGGCCATCACGTACGGCTGGCTCGACACGTCTCTGGAAATGGGTTCGGAGATGATGGGTGGCCACATGCTGGCGGGCATTGCCAAAGGTCTCGGCCCGATGGCCAAGCCCGCTATCCAGGCATGGAACAAGATGCCGAAGTCGAGCAAGCTGGCGGGGATCCGGGCTGGCCTGGCAAAAGTGGCGATGAAGCTCAAGCCCAGTGCGAAGGTCGATGATTTCTTCAAGAAGGTGGCATACCACGGCCCCGTTGGAGAGTTTGGCGAGGAACGGTTGGTTGACTTCTGGGGCGGTGTCATCGATAGCATTACCGAAGCCACGGGACTACCAGAGTTCCAAAAGGGCGATCGACAGGACTTCGGTATGCTCGGAGACGTTGCGGCTGGACGGTGGGGCGAGGTGCTCGAGCAGGTATTCGTTGAGGCAGTGGCTTTCTCAATTCCGGCGATTGGCGGGCAAGCCCTGAGCGTCCCCGGGAACATCCAACGACAAAAGCAGGTCGCGGCCAGTGAGTTGCTTCGGATGGCCGAGCCCGAGAGACAGATTCAGGGGGATCCGGCTGCCTTTGTCATTGACGCGGAGAACGTCGAGCAGTTGGCCGAAGACTTCGTGGACGTGGCCAATGATGCGGATGTCGAAGCAGTTGTTGCCGATCGAGGCCGGACGGCCAACGCGTTGGCGTCGGCTCTGGGGATTGACCCGGGGCAGATCCCCTCGCGCCGAAGTGGATTGCGGCAGAAGTTCGTCAAAGCCGTCGAGCAGGCCCAGGAAAGCCAAGTCGAGCGACAAGCGGCCGTCCCCCAACTTCAGGACATGGCCCGGTTGCGGCAGTCGCTGCGGAAGCTCAAGAAGGCGGATCTCCAGCGGTATGCGGACGCCCTGGGGGTGGAACCGACTATTGCAGCCATCCAGCGGGGAGTGGAGGAACAAGTCGGTAGGCGAGAGGCGGCAGAATCGGCTCCAGTAGAATCCGAGACGGCCGCAGAGGCCATTGCGGAGCCTGTTGGGCCCGAAGTGGCTCCCGAGGCCCCTGTGGGCACGGAAGGCGCCGTGCGCCCTGAGCAGCCCGCTCCCAAGCGGAAGTTTGGGCAGAAGAAGGCCGAAGCTGCCGCCGAAGAAGCCGACATCAAGCAAGCGGCTGCTGAACGTGAGTCAGAGGAAGGGCCGCAGCCAAGTGGATTCGGACTTGGGCGATTGGCACCACTGAGCGCTCGCCAGCGAGCAGACAAAATTCAACAATCCGAGGAACTTCAGGTCGTTGAACAGCAGTTCCCGGAACAAGTGCGGCAACTCGATGCGGCCCGCGGTCGCCCAAGTAAAAGTCTTCTGACGTCCGCAGGAGAAATAGCCAAGTCGGGATTCCGAAAGGCTACGCGAGCACAAGAGCACATCCCGAACACTGCTGAATTCGCTGTTGCCAACGATTCATTCCGTAAGCTGAAAGACGTCGCCTCGCGTTCTCAAGATACTGTTGCTCGGCGATTGGGTGCCATCGTTGATGATCTCGGGCCCGGCCAGAAGCGGCTGTTCGAGTTGTCGCTCATTATGGACAACCTGGCCGATTCCGTCGCTCGCGGTGAACCACGGCGATTTGGGTTTGAGAGCAAAGAACAGATCAGTGATTTTCATGGTGCGATCCAGCCGATGGTCGACGCAACGTCCGAAGTCAAAAAGGCCGTCGAGACGCGCCGGCAGGTGGTAGAAGAACTCGTAACCGAACTCGTTGAGTACAACTTATTACCCGCAGATGCCCTTGAACGTGTTGGTACGTACTTTCATCAGGACGTACTTGCTCATGTCCAGTTGGATCGCGGCACGATGGCTGGGGCACTCAAAACCATCAAGCGAGGATTCCAGAAGCGGCGGGTTACAGGTGTTGAGGAATTTGGCGAGGAACTCAACTACAACACGGATTATCTGGAGGCCGAGTATGACTGGATGGTGCAGGCTGAAATAGAACTTGCGAAGGAAAAGTTGTTACGGCGGATCGATGAGCAGTATGGCATTTTGGGGCAACTCGAAGCACAAGCGGCGGAAGAAAGCAAGGAAGGAGAGCCCGTCACATGGAAGGATCTACTTCGTGGCAATCCAGGTTACGCAGTGTGGCAACCGGCTGAGGGCAATGTGTTCTTCCGGGCTCTAAGTGTTACCGAGGACATTGCCCGCAAGTTTGAGGAAGGGATTCTCGAAGACGCTGACCTGACACAGGATCAACTCAAAGAAGTTCTCGCCATGGGCGGGCCAAAGCGACAATTCGTGCTTCCCGTGGAGATCGTGAATCAACTGGAGTCGATGGACGCACCGAAGAATTCTCGCGAACTAACTGTCGTGAAGGGGTACCGCCAACTCTACAAGGCATGGAAGGCATACATCCTCAACAACCCGAAGAACATCGTTGGCTACTCATTGCGAAATATCACGGGAGACTTGGATCCGGTGATCGGATCGGCACCGGGCGCCGTAACGCAGGTGGGAAAGGCAGCCAGGGATTTATACCGCTACTACTACGGCAAGAGGTTGATTGTTCCCAAAGATCTTCAGGGAGCCATCGACGAGGGTGTTCTGGATAGTTCGTTTCAGGCTCAGGAGATACCGAACCTGAAGGACTTACCGATGTTCGAGCGGTTCTTCCAGGATTCGGTTGGCTCGAAAATGGGCCTTGGACTAGTAAAAGATTACTTTGCAATAACCACCAAGTTCCAGCGATTTCGAGAAGCGATTTTGCGACTTTCCGTCTACCGGCACACGCTCGAACGATTGAACGCCGGCAAGCCAGTCAACTACGGCGGATCCAAGCGGTCGATTATCAAAGCGCTGCAGAAGGACCTCGGAAACGAAACGGCTGCTGCGCACTTAGCCCGCAATTTACTTGGCGATTACGGCGACGCAACGGTCATGGGTGAGTGGTTGCGGCAGAACGCCATCCCGTTCTACATGTGGATGGAAGTCAATGCAAAGCGATACCCTAAAATGTTTGCCAACGCGGTCATTGAGGGTACTGAGACAGGTAATTTGTCGGCAGTGGCTCTGCATTCAGCAATGGCAATGAGCCGTGTTGGTGCCGTCTACGCGCTTATGTGGCTTTGGAATCATATCGTCTGGCCGGACGAAGAGGATGATCTTGGGGTTTACGACAAAGAGAATCCGCACATTGTTACTGGTCGTAATCCAGACGGAACTGTACGAGTCCTTCGGAACACAGGGGCTCTCGGTGATTTCCTGGAGTGGTTTGGAATCAACACTGCGTTGTCGCTCTTGCCTAAAGTGCGGGCCGGACAAATCTCGACGAGTGAACTCATCGCAGAAATGGCCAAAGACCCGATTAACAAAATGGTTAGCGGCGTGCGGCCCGACGTCAAGGCGGCCATTGAAGTTCCCACCGGGCAGAGTGCGTTTCCGGATGTGTTCAACCCCCGCCGGCAAGAACGCGGTGAGATTGCATCAAGTGTTGTGGGACTGCGAGACGAATATCGCGCGGCAAAGGGTTTGATACTCCAGGAAGGTGAGCGGGCGCGGCCGCACTATCTCACACGGTTCACCGGACAGGCTACTGTGGATCCTCGCAAGAATGCTCTCTATGAGATATACGATCTGCGAGAGCGATTTCAAAAGAAGCGGGGCGAGGGCAGTATGATGCGAGGCGATTCACACTTCCGCAATATGCGAGAGTCAGCCATTGCCGAAAACTACGAAGCATTCAAGGAAGGCCGGACGACGTTCCTCGCAAAAGGGAAAGAGTACAAGAACTTCAAGGCGTCCCTAGCGAACTTAGACCCCATTGCATCTCGCTTGAACGACGAAGACGAAGTTGCGTTTGAGCAGGAATTTCTCACGGATCGGCAACGAGACAAGTTGCGGGCTGCCAGAGACTTTGCGGGGCAACTGCGGGTGACAATGTGGTTGTGGTGGAAGCGTGCTGCCGAGGAAGGTGGTGCCGAAGAAGCAACGACATTCGGAACTGTTGAGCACAAAGAAGTTGCATCCAAGTACAAGACACTCAGGCAAGCCAGGCCGACAGAACGAACGAAAACAAAGTCGCTATCGACGCGAACCGAGGAGTGGTTGAAAGAGCGTGAAACGGCCGCGAAGTGGTTACAAGATCGCGGCTACTAGATTTCTTTTACGAAGGGAGAGAGTTATGTCCGCAGGAGAATTTGTGGCAAAAGGGAAAGACCCAGTCGAACAGTACGTTCGACAACTCATCGTTGACGTCTACGGTGAAGAAAACGTGGCGGGTTGGGGGGCGCTGATTCCGCTCTTCATTGAGTTGTTCTCAATGCTGGCCGAGAAGAAAGAGGAAGAGGAATCAACGCCTGAGTCTGTGTTGGCGTGCATGCAATCTCCGTCGCCCAAAACGAGACGGCGGGCTATCAACCATCTTGTTCGCGATTCACGACGGGAAGAAAAACGGGTGTATCGTCCCGAGGCTCGCGACATTGTAGACGCTGCGATCAAGAAGGCCAACGACGATCCGGCTGAAACGCTCACGGCCATCGAGTACGAACTGGGCGCCTAACCACCACATCAATCGCAACCGCACTTACACGAAAGGAGGTGCGTCGTGAAGAGGTTTTTACGGGAAAAGTGGCCCGTGCTGCTCATGTTTGCCGTACTCGCGGCACTAATCAGTTTCGCAACTTTTGCTTCAGGTGCAACGAAGATCGAACTGGCCATCGAGGCAGCCCGCGTTGGGCCCGTGTCGGTAACGTCCGGCGAAACGACCGTGACGTTGCAAATCATCGGGGACAAGGTCATCTTGATCGTCGATGGGGATGGAGGCCCCATTCCACCGCCGATTCCGCCGGACCCTCCGATTCCGCCAGACGAGACGCTGAGCGTAGTAGCGATTTACGAGACGGGGACACGGACGCAGGCACATACGGCGACGTTGGCGGCCTTGTTGATCCATTTGAAGACGCAGAGCTATTTCTGGAGATACTTGGACAAGGATCAGCCGGACGGGGACACGAACCTGCCGCCGAAGTGGGCGAACCCGTACTTGACGGCGTGGAGCAAGGAGGGGACGGCGCTGCCGTGCCTGGTGTTCCTGCAGACCGACAACGCCGGGGTTTCTTCCGTCGTCGCCGTTGAAGCATTGCCGGCGACGGGGGCCGAAGCCGTGAAACTCGTGACCGATCTGGGAGGGTGATATGGACACATTCACAATTCCTCCCGGGAAGGCAACCGGCTGTCTAATCCGAGCGAAACCGTTCGCGGCGATGGCCCCGGCGTTCAGCGATGTGCTCAAGGTCATTCCTCGCGATCAGTGGGGCGACTTGATCGGCCAGGTGTCGCTGAAAGACAACGTCACGACGATTCTGGATCAGAATAGTACCGGTTCCTGTGCCACGGAGTCGGCCGCCCAGGGCATCATGGCGTTACGTGCGTGGGAGCATCAGCCCTACGTGGCACTCAACCCGTGGTCGATCTATGCCTTCACGTCCGGTGGCGTTGATCGAGGCTCGAACATCGACACGAATCTCGATTACCTGGCCCGTGTGGGTTGTCTGCCTGAGTCAATCTGGCCACGGTCCAAGGGTTGGCAACGGAAGCCGCCCCAATCGCTCCTGGATGAGCATGCGTGTGACTTCCGGATTGCGGAGTGGTTCGACATTGCCACGGTCGACGAAATCGGGACGGCCCTGCTGAAGGGCTTCCCGGTAGTATTCGGCTGGCGTGGGCATTCGTGCCTGTTCGTCGAGTTGCTCGATCGGGACAAGGCCCTGTACGTGAACTCGTGGGGCGCCGACTGGGGCGATGCGGGCTTCGGGATTCTCTCGCTGTCCGCGGTGAACTTCAACTACGGGGCGTTCGCAATTCGCGGCACAACTGACAGTGGAGATTGAAGACGATGACATTCGTAAGCCCACTTATCGGGCGAACGCTCGACGATGGGCGAACCGTCCGGCTGGAGAAAGACTTGCTCTACCGCCGGCCCCTGGACGGTTCGCTCATTGTGGTGCCTAAAGGGTTCGAGACGAACTTCGCGTCGACCCCCTGGTTTCTTTGGGCGATTTTCCCGCCACGTGGCCGTTGGAGCAAGGCGGCCGTACTGCACGACTGGCTCTACGCACAAAAGCGAATCAGCCGGTTCAAGGCAGACTGCATTTTCCGAGACGCCATGCGGGAACTGAATGTCCCACTCTGGCGCCGCATGACCATGTACTACGCGGTTCGTTTGTTCGGTAAACCTTACAAAACAAGGTGAATAATGGGATTCCTTGAAGTCGCCATCGGCGTGTGCGCCTTGATTATGACGATCTGCGGACTGATCTTGACGGGCGGATTTCTGATAGCAATTCCGTTCGCCATGGGAATGTGTGTCGCCATCACCGAAATCAAGACCACGCTCCTGAGCATCAAGTGGCAAGAGGCAGCAATTGAGAATCTCCGATCAGACGTACAAGAGATCAATGTGCGATGCGCTGGGAATCACAGGGACAGGCATCCTCCTTAGCTCGTAGGAGATTGCAAGGAACCGTCTGCGTAGGGCGGGTTCCTTTTGTGGAGAGCCCCCGTCGCCTTCTGTCAGGTGGCGGGGGTTTTTTCGTGTTGCAATTCTCTGGCGAGTCTGTACGATAAGAGAACCTTTCACATGGAGCCTGCCATGTCATCACTCATTTCGCGGCCAAATGGCCATTTCTGGGTTCAATTCATCGGATCCGACCGAAAACACAAAACAGTTCGCCTGGGGGGCGTGAGCAAGCGTGTTGCCCAGGGCATCAAGGTACGCATCGAGGAGATCGCGGCCACGACCGGCGCTGGACATCTCCTCACGGCTCGGCAAGCAGCCTGGCTCAGCGAACTAAGCGACCAACTCGCCGACAGGATTGCGGCCACGGGGCTTGTCCCACGTCGATCATCCAGCACGCTCGGTGCATTCCTTGACGCCTACGAATCGTCGCGCACAGTCGACTTAAAGCCCGCCACCCTCAAAGGGCTCTCCGGAGTCTCGAAATCCCTGGTCGGGTTCCTGGGCCGCTCGCGATCGCTCAGGAGCGTTTCTGAGGGCGATGCAGAGGACTATCGGCGGCATTTGCTGGCTCAGGGACTCGCAGAGAGTACAACCGTGCGGCGCCGGTGTGGCATTGCCAAGCAGTTCTTTGCGGCCGCCCTGAAATATCGGCTGATCGAAACAAATCCCTTTGGGGGGCTGCCAACCAGTCTACAAGCCGAGACTGAGCGAATGCGGTTTATCTCCCAGGGAGACACGCAGAAAGTGCTGGATGCCTGTCCGAGCGACCAGTGGCGGTTGATTGTCGCGTTGGCGAGATTCGGTGGGCTACGATGTCCGAGCGAAGTGCTGGCACTGCGATGGGGCGATGTCGACTGGGAACAAGAGCGGATCCGCGTACGATCGCCCAAAACAGAGCGCCATGTCGGCAAAGGCTCACGGATGATTCCGATGTTTCCAGAGTTGCGAACGTGGCTCGATGTTGTCTGGAGCCAAGCCGAGCCGGCTGAGTACGTCATCTCCTTCAAGAGCAAATCGCCAAATCTCCGACAGAAGCTCACGCGGATCATTCGGCGCGCGGGGCTCGAACCCTGGCCCAAGCCATTCCAAAACCTCCGCTCGACGCGCGAGACGGAACTAGCCGAGACGTATCCAATTCACGTCGTATGCGCCTGGATGGGCAACAGTCAGGCGGTCGCGAAGAAGCACTATCTGCAAGTCACCGACGAATATTTCGAGCGAGCCACGAAAGCCCCACTGTCAGGGGGAGAACAGAAAATTGAAATTTCGGGCTTGACGGACTGGTGGAGAAAAGGCAAATTCGTGGAAATCTGGGAGCCTGCCTTGATGATTACAGAACTCTTACCGACGTTTGAACCGCCGCATGACCCAAGGGCAGGCTCCCTGGATGGTCGTGCGGCGGTTCTTTTTTACCCCCTCCAGCCCGGCGCAGTCAGGGAAGAACGCCCCGGCGCACGGAAGCCGCAGCAAGGAAACGCGCTACGGAAAGAGCCGCATGGTGGCGGTGACTGCGTCGGGCTGGGCGGGGGTGAGACTTGGTTCTGTGGAATAAGCGGTATGGCTGATTGAGCGTCTGTTTCTTTCCGATCTGTACAGACGTTTGAAGCAATTCTCAATCGATTGAACCCCCGTCTTAGAGGCCGCTGGGTCCAAACCAGAGTTGGTTCGAGTCCAACCAGAACCATTGAGCGAAACGGTTCCTGCCCCGTGGCCGGTGTAGGCCGCGGGTTACCGGCTCGGCGAGTTGTGTTTTCACTTAGCACGACTCGCCGGCCGGGATTTTCTGGAGAGAGAGAATGTCTGACGAATGGAAATATGCTCTCGTCGGTTTCGCCACCCTCGCCCTTGTCCTGACCTACGATCTGGTCGCGTGGTGTGTGGTGCGGATCCGGCGGAGGAGACTGCGGAAGCGATTGCTCAACTTGAGCAGAGAAGAATATCCCAGTCCCGTGAGTGACGAGGACTTGGCCGATCAGACGGTGTTGTAAAGGAAGCCGAGGTGAACCGTGGTGGATTTCAAAAGATTCGCCCGGGAAATACGAGAAGCACGAAAGGAAACCCAACCTATGAAAAAGCTGATCTGGGACATCGAAACCGGCCCGTTGCCGGTGGAACAACTACAGAAAATCTACCGGCCCTTGGAGGAAAAGGAACTGCCGCAAGATCCGGGCGAGTTCGATCCAGCAAATGTGAATCACGGAAACACAACGAACAAGGAAAAACGGGAAGCCAAAACCAAACTTGTGCGGGAGAAGCACGAAAAGAGCCGCAGAGAACTCGTTGCCAAGCGAGGATCTGCTGAAAGCGAACACTGGGATAAGTTCGTCGACAAAGCGGCCCTCTCCCCAGTCACCGGCCAGGTGCTCGCGATTGGGTTCTACGATCCCGCCAAGAAGAAAACAGTCATCCTCGGTGTGAAGAACGAAAGCGAGACAACCATCCTCGCCAAGTTCTGGAATCTGTTCGAGCGGCTCGTGGATGGCGGCAATTTGCTCATCGGCCTGAACATCTACGACTTCGATCTGCCGTTCCTCATCGGCCGATCGTGGATCCTCGACGTTCCCGTGCCGGGCAACGTGTTCCGGATGAAAGGACGTTGGATCGAGTGGCACAAGGTGTTCTGCGATCTGCGGCTCCTGTGGAACCTGGGACGGAAGGAAGGCCAAACGAAGTCTAGCTTCGATCATATCGGCCGAGCAATGGGCACGGGCGGTAAACCAGACGATGGCACGACGGGCGCCGACTTCGCTCGGCTCTGGAAAGAGGATAGGTCCAAAGCGATCGAGTATCTCAAGAACGATCTCCTCCAGCCGGCCGAGTGGGCACAGCGGTGGGGGGTTATCTGAAGATGAGACGCAGATGCCGACCCAGCGACGTTTCCCGCTGACCTGAGAAGCCGCGAGCTTCCTTGGGAGTTGAAAACATGACACAAACAGCAATTGAAGCAACCGGTAAGATCACCTGCCATAAATGCGGCGTGGATCACGTCTTGGCGATGGGCGACGATATGGAGTGTGCAAGGTGTGTGTGCGGCGAGATACTCCGTTATCGGCATCGACACCCGTCGCCCCTCAGCGCATTAGAGGTATGCGGCTATAAGTTGTCAGTTGACTACGACGGCGCGTTGTTGGTAGACAGTCCGGGTGACCTACCGGAAGAGCTGCGCGAATGGCTATTTGCCTGCCAGTGCGAATTGCGAGGCGTGATCGAGTACGTCGGTAAGGCGGCACGGGCTTGCTTTGTCGGTGGTACAAAAGCCGGCCAGAGACACCGTCAAGGTATAGGGCACCGCTATGGCGCACTGGACACGCCGGTCTGCGTCCACATTGGCCGAGCCCATTGGGAGACTTACAAGTTTCACGGCCGCGACGATCCGCGACTTTTCTACGTCGGCCGTTCGACGTCGAAAGCGAAGGCAAAGCAAGGTTGTTTTGTCAAACCCTAACCGCCCTCGGGCAAGGAGACTGAGAGACCATGAGTCATCCACCTATTTGGCCCAATGGAATCGAGATCAAGTTCCTGGGCCTTGCCGGCGAATCTGACGCGGGAAAGACGATGTTTGGCGCAATGATTGATCCCGCGAATACCCTCATTCGTGACTACGAGCAGACGGCTGGTGTTTACCAAACGGGGCTTGGGTTCACGCGAATTGATGTACCCGCTGTCATGCGCCAAAGGGTTTCCAACCGCTACAAGGAAATTCAGAAATTCGAGTGGTGGCTGGAAAGCAATCGCGACATTAAGCACGGACAGTACAGCGTCATCATGGACGATCCGATCGAGGATCTTGGGCCGGGGCTCAAGGCGTACATGGGATCACTCCACAGCGAGTATGGCTTCAAATCCGCCGACAGCTTCGAGAACATGAAAGGCATTTTCTGGGGTGAAGCGAGGGCGTTTTACAAGAAGGAATTGCTTGCCCTTGCCGACAAATGCCAGACGTTTGTGTTCACCAACCACATGAACTACGTGTGGATCAACAAAGTCTGCACGACAAAGAGAGAGCCTAAGGGCCTGGAGACGCTCAAGGAACTTGCCTCTGTCTATCTTGTCTTGAATCGCAAGTTAGACCAACAGGGAAAGAAACCTCGGCGCCCCAACGCAATCGTACTCCAGTCGCGATTGGCCAACTTCATTACAACTGATGGGAAGATCGATCCCATCGCAATTTTGCCGGCAGCTTTTACTGATGCCACACCGGATGCGATTCGCGCATATATCTTGAAGCCGGCCGATCCCAACACCAAGAAGAAAAGCGAGAAAGTCCCGGCAGAGCCGCCAATGAGCGAAGACGAACGGGCAGTACTTGCGCACGATACGGCCGTCGCTCAAAAGGAAGCCAGCCAAGCCGAAACGGAAGCGAACGAGACGGCGCTCGCAAGGCTCAATCGTCAAGCGACTCGCCAGGCTGAATTGACGGCCACGGCGAACAAAGCGGCCCCGGCCACTCCCGCCGCGAAGCCTCCCGCCACTCCCGCGAAGAAACCCGTCAAGTCCAAGCTCCGCGTGGCCCCCGCCGATCCGACGTCGAAGCGAGACGACGAGCCGTGCGGGACGTTTTGGTCGGATGAAGTCGTGAGGCTGATGTACGAGTTGAAGTTCAGTCGCGGGAAGGCAGTGAAGATCCTCACCTACTTCGGCGCGAAGAAAATTCCCGAACTCACGCAAGGCCAGGCGATCAGACTGGTTGAGACGCTGAAGGCGAAATTGCTCAAACAAAGAACAGCGGCGATGCTCAACTCACCAGCCCCGGTATCGGAAGAAGACATCCCTTTTTGAAATGGCCGGAGTTGATTCGGCCGCTTTTGCACAAGTACGGAGAGAAGAAAGTTCAAGCGACGGGATTGGAAACACTCGGCTACCCGTCGATTTTGATTCACCGAGTGGATGAGTTGTTGAAAATTTCCCAAGCCCTCGAATTACAGGAGAAGTGACATGAAAGCCGGCAAGTATAACGCGGACAACTTTGAGGGTAGCGACAATCCGTTGCCTGGTTGGTACCACGTGGTCGTCCAGGATTGCGAGGAAACCATCCTCGTAAGTGGACAAGAGAAGACGAAGGGCGAAGAGTATCCTGTCGTCAAGGTCGACGTCGAAATTCTTGCTGGCAAGCCTGCCGAGCAAGAAGGTAAGAAGGACGACGAGGCCCTATTCTTAGAGGGCAAGGATGAGGGCAAGGCCGTCGGCATGTTCGCTGTTGCTGTGGGACTGGTGACTGTCAAGCAATTGAAAGCCGCCCAACAGTCCGGTGAAGACATCGACATCGACTGGTCGGAAGCTATCGGCCGACAACTCTGCATGGAACTCATTCCCGACAAAAAGCAAGCGGACAAAGGCTACCCGGGATGCGTCCGATGCAACTGCCGGTATTACGCAGTGGATGATCCGGCAGTCAAAGACATCCCGAAGAACCTGAGCGAACTGCCCCCGACTGCCTCTCCCCCTCCCACGGCGCCCGCAGGGGATACGGCACCGCCGCCTGCCACGCCAGAGACACTCCCAGCCCCGGCAAATGATGGTGACGATCTGGCCGACTTGTGCGGGGACTGACTGAGAGAGGGCGGGAGAAGCTCGCCGGGCCGGAGGTTTGTTGACTTCTTGCCAAAGGCCCGGCGGGCGTTTTTTTAGCATGAATGAACAACTACTATTCTCGGGTTGGCGAGAGGCGCTGCTTGATACGTCCATCGCCACGATTCGCGAGTACGCTCCCGAGGGGCCGTACTGGGGATGCTTTAGCGGCGGAAAGGACTCAGTTGTCCTGAAAGAGGTGACCCGCCTGGCTGATGTGGCCGTCGAGTGGGTTTACAACGTCACGACGATCGACCCGCCCGAGTTGGTGACCTTCATTCGCGAGCATCATCCCGACGTGCGGTTTTCACAGCCTGAGCGAAGTTTCTTCTCTTGGGCCAGGACGCACGGCTTTCCGACGCGACGAGTTCGCTGGTGTTGTAAGAAACTCAAGGAAACACGCTCGCCAAAGGGGCGCCGGCTACTGATGGGACTGCGGGCAGCGGAGTCACCGCAACGCGCGAAGAATTGGCAGACGTTTACGTACCATCGGCGATCGCGGGAATATGTCGTTTCGCCCATTTTGCACTGGAAGGCCAGCGACGTTTGGGCGTTCATCCGAGAGCGAGAGTTGCCGTATTGCTCGCTGTACGACGAAGGATTTAAGCGGCTCGGATGCGTCGGCTGTCCGATGGCCCAAGCGAAGGGACGAAAGAAAGAGTTTGCTCGCTGGCCGAAGTACGAGCGGGCATGGAAGAAGCTATTTCGCGATACGTGGGATCGGCGGACGGGCACGCTTCAGAAAGACGGGCGGATCTGGTTCGGGAATCGATACTTCGACAATTGGGAGGAAATGTGGGAGTGGTGGCTTAACGACGAGCCGCTGCCAAAGGATGAGTGTCAAGGGACACTTGAACTATTTTCATAACACGAAAGGGAGAATGGCCATGGCCAAGAAGAAAGCGAAGAAGGCGGACGCGGCAAAGAAGGAAACCACGGATGCGGCTGACTCGAAAGCCTACACCAAAGCCGAGCATCAGCACTACGACGCAATTCGCATGAAAGAGCGAACAGTCAGAGGATTGCAGCACATCCTCGACAACGCGAAATGCGAGGCGAGTATCGCAAAGAAGGCATTCGACAAAGCGGGCGCAGACTTGCGAGACCTCATTCGTGAGAATCCCAAACAGCAGAAGCTGCCAGGATTCCCGCCCGAGGACAAGCCGGACCCCGAAAGTTGGAAGCTCGTTCCGATCGCGGTTCTCGTCGGCCATCACGGGTTGTCGAAGTCCATCGCCGAGAAGTTGCTAGCCAACGATCCACCGCTGAAGACTCTTGGCCAGGTTGCCGACTGGCGTAATTACGATGGCAACCGCCTCACCAACATCAAGGGCCTCGGCGAGAAGGCGGCCGACAAATATTCCGATGCCCTGCAAGCGTGGCTGAAGAAGCATCCCGATCAGTGTCCCAAGGATGAAGAGAAGAAGAAGTGAAGGGAGGCGAGGGAGGAAACCATGATAACTGTCGGTTCGCTCTTTGCCGGGATCGGTGGCCTTGAACTTGGCCTTGAGCGAACCGGCGGTTTCAAGATCGTCTGGCAGGTGGAGATTGACGACCATGCGAACAAAGTCCTCAAAAAGCATTGGCCCGACGTGCGGCGATGGAACGACGTTCGGACATTTCCGCCGATGCAACAAACCGTCGTCGGGCCTGCCTGGTATGAACGCGACCGCGAACAGTGGTACGTCAA
>SDBT01008650.1_pt1 | contig 16599 bp, 14 predicted proteins | sample 2277101 | NCBI WGS metagenome assembly SDBT01 (sample SAMN10404973, study PRJNA504765) | marine sediment metagenome | isolation source: marine sediment core GS10_PC15, 103 cmbsf | place: Arctic Ocean: Southern Knipovich Ridge | collected 2010 | reverse complement strand
TACTCCCCGCAGCTGACAAGGACCGGGCAGTATTGCTGGTAACCAAGAGTGATCACCTGCGTGATGGCAATACTGATCATGCGCAAGGCGGGATAGTATTTAAGGGCTTGGATGACTCACCTGAGCTACTAAAGGCCGATATATTGGAGGCTGGGGCAGGTCACTCTTACGAACCGGCTGTGGATGTGTTATGTCAGCAAGGGCCGGAGTTAGTCGCACGTTTGTTAATCAATCACTTTAAAGTGCCATTTGCCGCGGAGACAGGTGCTGGCGAGTATCACCGCACAGCTGAGGCTGCCCACTCCGTACCAAGAATATTACATGCCAAGGATCAGACTGGCCGGGCAATTGCTACCCAGTTAATTCAGGCTGTGGAGGCCCATTCCAACATAACCACTGTCACTGATCACACGGCATTGGACTTGCTGACAACTAGTCACCATAGTTCTGATAACCGCGCTGTTTATCAGCCGCCAGCATGTTTTGGTGCCTATCTTTTCAATCAATCAACCCGTACTGTTGTACCGGTATTTGCCAGCCAGACAATCCTGGCAACTGGCGGATTAGGACAACTGTTTTTGCACACTACCAATCCTGTTGAGGCCCGCGGTGACGGCATTGCCATGGCCTGGAGAGCCGGGGCCCGGTGCATCAATCTCCAGTATATCCAGTTCCATCCAACAGCGCTCTACCATCCAAGTGGCCGGTTTCTAATTTCCGAAGCGTTGCGCGGTGAAGGTGGCATACTGATTGACGACAGCGGCAACGAGTTTATGCAGCAATTTCACCCGGACGGCAATTTGGCTCCCAGAGATGTTGTGGCCCGGGGCATCCACCAGACTATGCTTGCCAGCGGCTCGCCCTGTGTGCACCTGGACATTACGCACAAACCGGCAGACTGGATCAAAGAGCGTTTTCCGAGTATACATCAGAAGTGTGACTCGCTGGGAATTGATATTACCAGCGCGCCTATTCCTGTCGTGCCCGCCGCCCATTACAGCTGTGGCGGTATTGCAGTCGATAAAAACGGCTTAACTTCGATCGCAGATTTGTATGCTGTAGGCGAAGTATCCGCGACCGGGTTGCATGGGGCCAATCGCTTGGCATCGACATCGCTATTGGAGTGCCTGGTATGGGGTTATAATGCCGGCCTGCAGGCTGCTGCCATCAGTGCAGCCAGACCGGTGATGGTTACGCCCACCATTAACACCTGGACTTATGAAGAAGATGCCATTGACCCTGCCCTGATTGCCCAGGATTGGGAAACGGTGAAACATATAATGTGGAATTACGTCGGGCTGGTGCGCACGCCAAAAAGGATGCACCGGGCACGCACAATGTTGCGGCAATTGCAGATGGAAATTGAAGATTTTTATAAATCAGTGGCTTTGACCGACGATATAATTGGATTGCGGAACGGTGTTCAAACCGCATTGGCAATACTATTTGCTGCCAGTGAAGATCGCATAAGCCGAGGCTGTCATTTTGTTACGCACGATGGCTAGTAGCAGCTAATATTGGCTAGTGGTTTGATGAGGTCACAATATAAATATGCTAGTGTTTAAGACGTGAATATTTGCCTGATAGGTGCTGGACGGGTAGGACGGGCTTTGACCACCGCCCTTGAGAAACTGGGCCACACAGTGAAAATAATGGGCCGCCCCGAAACTGGCGCAGATTTGCACCACGATCTAGCTGCATTCGAACTGGTATTTTTAACGGTGCCTGACCAGCAGTTAAAGGAGCTAAGTAGGCAAATTGAGTATCGGCCCAGTCTGGGAGTTGTACACTGTTCGGCGCAGTTGGCCAATGCTGAAATGGGCGACGATGTGGCAATGTTTCATCCTATGCTGAGTTTCGCCGGGAATGAATCGACAGAAATATTTAAGGATTGTCCCATAGGTATTACCGGCTCTGATGAGCTGTGTGACCTGCTGGAAGAAATTGCGATAGACTTGGGTGCCAAACCGTTTCAACTGGATGAAGCTAGTAAGGCTACCTATCATCTGGCTGGATTGTTTGCCTCCCTATTCCCCTACGTTTTATTACTCGTTGCCAGGGAGCACGCGGGGAACGCGGGGATACAGGATAGTATGCTGCAAGATATTTTTGGCCCCATATTCGCACGGAGCATAGAGCACTTAGCAAGCGCTGATCCCCAACTTGGCATAACGGGGCCAGTATCTCGGGGCGATACAGTAACCGTTCGGGAGCATCTGGCCCTGCTTGAGGATAAGCCGCTGCAGCAGGAACTTTATCGCCAGCTCACTAAGCTGGCTATCCAATATGCCAGGGTTGATCAGTCGACCAAGGTTCAATTGCTTGGCGCATTGGAATGATTGCATAATTCGGGATAAATAATGGGAAATCGATGCAAGGAACAGTAAAACTATTTGCAAAGCGTAGCGCCGGTCACGCGCCAACACCGATGGTTACAGCGTATGATTATACGTCAGCCGCATTGGCTGCAGCCGCTGGTTTTAAAACATTGCTGGTTGGTGATTCATTGGGCATGGTGATCCAGGGTAATGATAGCACACTGGGCGTTAGTCTGGATGAGATCATCTATCATACCCAGGCCGTTGTTAAGGGTGCACCGGACGCATTCGTGATCGCTGATCTACCGTTTTTATCATATCAACCGTCTGTCGAAACAGCAATTATTGCCGCTGGAAGTGTGCTTAAGGAAACTGGCGCAGGCGGAGTTAAACTGGAAGGTGGAACGGCCATGATACCGCAAATACGGGCATTAATAGAGATTGGCATACCCGTGATGGGGCATATTGGTATGCAGCCCCAATCGGTGAATATATATGGTGGCTATGGGAAGCGGGGCAAAACCGCGCTGGAGCGGGAGCAATTAATGGCCGATGCCTTGGCAGTGGATCAGGCTGGTGCGTTTGCAATGGTAATTGAAAATGTGCCGCACGATTTGGCCAGCAAGATCACCGATACAGTGGAAACTGCTACAATTGGTATTGGCGCCGGTCTTGGCTGTGACGGTCAAATACAGGTGTTTCATGATATTCTCGGGTTAAACAGAGAGATTTCACCGCGGCACACCAAGCGCTTCGCAAATATCGGAGACAGCATCGTGCAGGCCCTGGCTGCCTACCTGGCAGATGTAGAGACCGATAAATTCATTTCCCAGTGATTATCCTTAAAACAGCTGACAAATTAAGAACCTGGCAGAGTAAACTCACCGGGTCCTTGGGACTTGTGCCCACCATGGGCAGCTTGCATGCGGGCCACCTGGCGTTGGTGGAACTTGCATTACGCGGTTGTGACCATGTGATTGTGACGATATTTGTGAATCCAACTCAGTTTAATGAGCCAGCTGATTATGACCGCTATCCGCGAGATCATAATCGGGATATCAATCTGTTGCGCGCCCTTGGCGTTGGCGCAATTTTTATGCCAGGCGTGGAAGACATCTATCCTGGGGGCGATGCAACAACCGTTACGGTTGCGGGCTGCGCGTCACTTTGGGAAGGTGCGCATCGGCCCAGCCATTTTGATGGTGTAGCAACCGTAGTAACGAAGTTATTAAACCTGATAACCGCGGACCGGGCGTACTTTGGCGAAAAGGATTTCCAACAGTTGCGCATAGTCCAGCGCCTGGTAACCGACCTCCATCTGGCAGTTGAGATAGTACCATGCCCGATTGTCCGTGCCAATGACGGAGTAGCCTTGTCCAGCCGGAATACACTGTTAGATGAACAATCACGTACCAAGGCTCCAAGTTTAATCCACAGCCTACAACAAGTACGGAATACGATTGCAACGGGCCTATCGGTGGATACGGCAATTACTGCTGCCCTGGCGAAACTGGATGCCGATGGGTGGGATGTGGACTACCTGGCTTTGATTAATGGCACTACTCTTGCGCCGATTTCAGCTGTTGAGGCTGGGGCACGGCTGATAATCGCTGCAACAATTGGTGGTGTGAGATTGATCGATAACATAGCGGCCGATTAGAAACTTGGCGGCTATGACCCCCATTATGGCGCATTGGAGCGGCGAGGAAATATCAATTAATAATGAATAATGATCAACATTGTTGCTGAAATATATGTATATTCCCCCGTCCTCAAAGCAGGGCATTTGGTATTGGAGCCGTTGCTGACGAGACAGCAATAATTTGAATTTGCATTTCTTTTTATGGCCGGTGTAAATTGAGATCAACTAGAATTGCCGTAAGCATATTGAAAATATAGTATTAATACCACCTCGCTGCAACTGAAATAGGAGATACAGTGACTATGGAGACAATAATGGCAGATGATCAACAGCAATTTGATAGAAAAAGCGCGCTGCAACTACTCAATTCGAAACAAGCAGGGATCGCCCTGGTGCCCCTGGCTGAGATGGAGCAACCGCAGGCTACGCTATTCTGGGCCGCTATCTTTTTTGGCATATTTATGGCGATCCTGGGTTCATTAGTATCATTGCTGACAACCTCATACAGCAACTCACCAGTAATCTATATATTGGGCCTGTTCCTGGTATCATATATGGGTTTCTTCCTGGTCTTTACGATTCGTGGTTTTAGCAAGCGCAAAAAACTGCATCGGAGATCCCTCGAAAAAGATTATAGCAGTGAAGATTCAATCAGCCGCCGTTTAGGTGCGGTTGAGCGGAGAATTCACACCTCCAAGGTCCACCAGGATCTGGGCCTCTTTGTTTTTGATAAAGCGCGTACGATCTCATATGAGGAATACAACACTATTATCAGTGACATAATGAATTTTTCTGCAGATGACACGCGCCTACCGCACTTCAATCAAAGCCTGGTGAGCGCCGGTTTAATTACCCTCGATAAGATTGATCCAGATCATTGGACCGTCACTTATGATGCTGATTTGGTGATTCCCATTTAACAACGATCCCCCTAACCGTTACGATTTCAAAAAGCCCCTGATGATGATCAGGGGCTTTTTGTATCCAATCGTTTAATCGAAATAATTGGCAGCTGCGGATCGAGATATTGGTCCGATTCAGGTAACTCGTGGATTGCGCGGACAACCTCCATGCCGGAAATTACGCGGCCAAATGCTGCAAAGCCCTGACCATCCGGATTGCGCATACCGCCATAATCGAGGGATGGCTGATCACCCACACAGATAAAAATTTCGCTGGAAGCAGTACCGGGTTCAAGACGGGCCATCGAGAGAGTGCCGTTAAGATGCTTGAGGCCAGTGGCCAGGGTAGTTTCGTGGGCGATGGGGGGCAGCAAATCGTCATCATCGAAGAGTCCGCCTTGAATCACTTCAATTTTAATGTCGTTGTGGGGCTGATTGGCCATGGTAACAGTACGGTAGAAACGGGCATCACCAAAGAGATCCTCATCCACGTATCTTAGGAAATTGGCAACAGTTACAGGCGCTTTCGCGGTGTATAGTTCAACAATAATATCGCCCAACCCCGTGGCAATATTAACTGTGGGATTTGCCCGGCCACAATTTGCAGCAATCAGAATAGCAAGGATTACCGGGACCTGGAATATTTTTTGAAGCATAATAAAACCTATTGATTATTTTAGGTTGACGATCCAGGTTGCACTTTCACACCTGGTCGACTGAACAACCAGGCAGTGCAATTTAAGTATGCTACAGTGTGTGCAGAAGTGGGAAATATGGCGTAAAATGAACAGGCCCGGATAACCCAGGCCCGCTTATAATTATCAGAATATGTTTGTCTGCTTACAGATAGGCTCGCAATGCGGAACTACGCGATTTGTGTTGCAGCCTACCAATCGCCTTTTCCTTGATCTGCCGCACCCGTTCTCTGGTCAGGCTAAACTCTTCACCAATCTCATTCAGGGTAAGCGCATACTCCTGGCCGATGCCGAAGTACATTTTAAGCACTTCGCGTTCCCGTTGCTTGAGGCTGTTCAGCGCAAATTCCATGTCTTTTTTGAGGGAGTTTTCCTCCATGTCGGAATCTGGCAAAGGTGCCTCATGATCAGCAATAATGTTGATCAGGGAGTTGGAGTCCGAATCGGGGAATACCATATCCAGCGACTGATGCCGTTGACGGAACTGGAGTGTATTCGCTACTTCATCGGGGCCTTTTTCTACATGTCGGGCGATTTCTTCAACCAGCGGGTTACGTTCCAGCTGTTGCTCGAGTACTTCTGAAGCACGCGCGATTTTAGTGATGTCGCCTTGCCGGTTGAGTGGTACCCTGATCATCCTTGAATGTTCGGACAGTGATTGCAGAATCGACTGCCTGACCCACCAGACTGCATAAGAGATAAATTTGAAACCACGGGTTTCATCGAATCTCTCAGCGGCTTTTATAAGGCCTAGGTTGCCTTCGCTGATTAAGTCTTCCAGTGGCCGACCCTGGCCCTGGAATTTTTTTGCCACACTAACAACAAATCGCAGGTTGGATACGATGAGTTTTCGCATTGCAAATGTATCACCCTTTTTAATGCGTTGGGTGAGATCTATTTCTTCGCGAGGATCGAGTGGTTCGTACTTGCTAATCTCGGAAAGATAGAAGCCGAGCGCGCGGTTGGATTCACTTGCCATAAAAAACTTTGTCCTAATAATCGTGAGCGTTAATAGTTAACGTACAGCCCGAAAATTACGATTAATTATTGTAATATTCAACACTCAAATGAAGTAAATTTTTCAATAAGACCCCAACAGGTTTGTAATGCCCCTCAAATCAACCGGAAATGCAGGATATTAGCCATACTATATTAATCGGCGAATTGAAAAAAAACTTAATTTGGAAAAATCCGATCAGGATAGCTATAAATTCTGACCCGTATTCTGATATGCAATTATGCCGTATGCTATAAAGGAAATATATTATACGTTGCAGGGCGAAGGCCACCATGTCGGAACGCCGGCAGTATTGCTCCGATTTTCCGGCTGTAATCTTTGGAATGGACTAGAGGCAGGGCGCGCCGAGGCGCTGTGCAAATTTTGCGATACTGATTTTTACGGAATGAATGGATCTGCGGGTGGTCACTATGCAAATGCGCAGGCGCTGGCGGTCCGGGTCGAGCAGGTTTGGGCGGCGTTGGGGCCAGGCGGCAAATTTGTGGTTTGTACAGGTGGTGAACCGTTGCTGCAGCTTGATCAAGATCTGATTGATGCGTTGCACGCCCATGACTTTACTGTGGCTATTGAAACCAATGGGACTATTGAGGTGCCGCAAGGAATTGACTGGATTACGGTAAGCCCAAAAGCGTCTGCGCGGTTGATTGTTAAACAGGGCGATGAACTAAAGCTGGTCTATCCACAGCAGGGGGTGCGGTTAGACGATTATCTCAAATTGGACTTTAAACATTACTTTCTTCAGCCAATGGATGGAGCCGACTTGATTGACAATACCAGCCGCGCTGTGCAGTATTGTCTGGCTAATCCACGCTGGAGATTGACTGTTCAGACGCACAAAATGATAGGAATTGATTAACTTAGCACAATGCTGGAAGTCTTTAAAGAATACAGTTTTGATTCGGCACATATGTTGCCTAATGTACCACCCAATCACAAATGCGCGCGCATTCATGGTCACACATTTATCGTAACTATTCATGTTAGCGGTGACCTTAAGGGTGATTATGGCTGGGTGGAGGACTACGCTGACATTTCGGCGGTAGTGAAGCCGATTATCGAGCGCCTGGATCATCAATATTTGAATGATATCAAGGGTTTGGAAAATCCAACCAGTGAAAATCTTGCCCAATGGATATGGGCTGAGGTGGTCGGTGGATTACCGGGATTATCAAAAATTATTGTTAAGGAAAATCCGGCCGCAGGCTGTATCTATACTGGTCACTGATTATGGCTACTCAAGGCAGAACCATATTAACTTTCGATGAACGGCGGAATACCGTACGTTTTGTTGACGATGCACCGTCTGAAAGCCCGAATATTAAGCACCTGCCCGAGGAGGCGAGACCTGCTCTTATTCTAAGAACAGATACTATTGGAAGAGATTGTTATGTCCAAAAATAATGTGGCCGCTCTGAAGGAGCTCCTGGAACAAGAAGAATTACTTGCGTTAATATCCAAGATGGAGGGCCTGCCCAGCCTGCCCGCGATTTACAATGAGTTGATGGAATTGCTACAGACGCCTGATTCATCGATGACGCAGGTGGGGCGTATCATAGCAAAAGATCTGGCGATGACCGCCAAAATATTGCAGCTGGTAAACTCATCATTCTATGGGATTACATCCACTATTGATAGCCCCAATCTGGCTGTAAACCTGCTGGGTTTGGAGACAATCAAGGCGTTGGTGCTCAATATCCATATATTTTCGAACGTGAGTGAGCAGGAAAGCGCTGATTTCGGCTTGAATACATTATGGAGCCATAGTACAAACACAGCTAAAATAGCCAGGATGCTGGCGAAAGATGAAGGGCTGAGTAGGCAAATAATTGAGGCGGCCTATATCGGAGGTTTGCTGCATGATGTTGGCAAAGTGGTAATGGCGACTTGTTTTGGTATAATCTATAAGGAAGTAGTAAATGCTGCCGATTTTGAGAAGCGCATGCTGTGCACTGTTGAGAAAGAAATATTGCGGGCTGATCATACCAAAGTTGGTGCCTATTTGCTAAGCTTGTGGGGATTGTCAGATACAATTGTTGAAAGTGTGGCCTACCATCACGATCCGCATGAAGCGCCTTCAGATGAGTTCGATGCGATTGCCCTGGTGCACGTTGCCAACCTGCTGGAAGGAGATGATAATCGTCCAGGTGTTGAGCAGGATGCAGCACTGCCATTCAATTATGCCTATCTCGAGCGAGTTGGCAAGAGCGACCGTATACCAGATTGGATCAAGCTTGCCGAACAACTGAACAGGGAATAGCTGGCAGTTCAGTAGAGCGCTATCAATTAAGAAGTGGACCCCTAAAACTGGACAGTGGCTTTGATGTAATTCCTGCCTGAACGCTTGGCAAACAGAATCCAGAACAGGTATATTCGGTTGGCTGCATGATGCAGATGAGAGGGCAAACTGTGGGGTGCAGTTAAGAAATAATCAAGCTGGAGACGCTTTACAGAAGGCGTCAACTAAACCTTGGAAACGCAGAATGTTTCGCTTAGTTTTTAGGACTAAATGTCCAAAAGGGTCTGAAGACCTACACCTCTTAATCTGCCGTTGAGGCATAATATACGATTGGTGCATTCGATGAAGCTGCCAATAATACAACAACTCTTTATTATTGCATGTGTGTTTAATCAGGCACTTTTTGCGAGTGGAATTCGCCCCGCCGAAGGGGATACCTTGAATTATACACACGTCCTTTTTAAATGGGATCAGATATATAATGCTCGCTCCTATCAGTTACAAGTAGCAACCAATGATACTGTAGGTGGCGTGGATCCTTTTGTCTCCTCTCCCCCAATAGATTTGATTGACACAACGTTACTTGTCATAGTTGACGATGGGCTCAATTGGGACGAGGCTTATGTCTGGCGGATCAGATCGATGGATAGTGATGATAATGTCAGCGACTGGAGCCCCCTGCACTATTTCAATACTGCGGTCTTGCCTAGCACAATACCATTGATGGAAACGACTATGTATGATGAGACTGCCTATAGCCCTGGAATTAATGTCTTTGACGTCGGGGGCACCGGCTATACTGTAGCATTTGACCAGCTGGGGAACCCGGTTCATTTATTAAGTACTGATGATCCAGCAACTTATAAAAACTTCCGGGCTTTTAACTGGTTGCCGAATGGAAATATCCTCGGCGCTATGAATTTTGGTTCCCGAGATCCCGGAGCATGGGAAATGACCCTGGACGGTGACGTAGTGTGGGGCATGACAGACGACTCGGGTTATGAACTGCATAATGAGTTCCTCAAACTCCCCAACGGGAATTATATGGGCGTATCCCGCCGTTATAAGAAGTGGGTAATTCCTGATGGACTGTGGGTTGCAGAACTGAGTGCCGCAGGTTATACTGACAGCATTTTATATCTGGGTGACGACATAGTTGAGTTCGACGAAGATAGCACCCTGGTGTGGAGCGTGAATATGTTTGATCTTTATGATACCGCTGATTACGATTCAGCTACATGGTACAAAGCACAAAACAGGGGTTACTACGACTGGATCCATTTTAACGCCATTTTCTACGATGAAGTTGACGATATGATCTACCTTTCGGCCCGTCATCTTTCACGGATCACCAAGCTTGACCATAGTACGGGGCAGATTGTGTGGAATATGGGCCGCAGTGAATTTCCCAACGGAACTTCCTCTGATGTCGCAGTTGTGCATGATTTCGATTTCAGTATGCAACATGCCATAGAAGTTCTGGAGAATCGGAACCTGATTTTTTATAACAACGATAATTTGACCGGAGAACAAACCCAAGCTCTCGAGATAGAAATCACCGAAACCAGTCCAACAGATCCCAATCCTACTGCCCGGATCGCTTGGCAATACAATGTGCCGGACAATCTTTATACACAGTCAAAGGGTGATGCTGACCGTTTACCCAACGGTAATACACTAATAGCAATCGCCAAGCCGACAGATATTGATTATAGTGGTCGGCTGTATGAAGTTGACGGCCAAGGGAATTTGATTTGGAGTCTGGTGCTGGGCAACGGAAAGACCATGTTCGCAGCGGAAAGGGTACCCGGTCTTTATGCTCAGGCCTTTTCGGTGATAATACCCGATTTTAATAAATATCTAACGACTCCAACGATTTTCTTGCCAACCGGAGAGTCAACATTGGAATTTGAGCTGCATAACGAGGGTTGGCTGGATGAAACTTATGATTATGTGGTGAGTGACGGCGATGGATGGTTTTATGAGACTGGTTCAGTGGATGTACCGTCAGCAGGTTCGTCTGTTTTGCAAATTGAAGGCACGGTACATTATTTGACATATCAAGACATGATTCGATTGATAGTAACTCCTCAACATGCCCCAGCTCTTGCCGATACAATTTACATGGAAGCCTTTTCCTACGAACTGGCGATAGATGCTGATACAGGCGATTTGCCGCGCAGGTTTATACTGCACCAGAACTATCCCAATCCATTTAATCCCACTACAATGATACAGTATGACATACCTGAAGCGAGCCAAGTCTACCTGATTGTCTACGATATCATGGGTCGAGAAATCACAACCATAGTCAATGAGATTGTGGTCCCTGGATATCATAAAGAAGTCTGGGGTGGTCATGACCAGAGAGGGTTACAGGTGCCTTCTGGTATTTATATCGCGAGGTTGGTGACACCTGGGTATAGCAAATCAATCAAGATGGTGCTTTTAAAATAGTCTCCGATTGGCGGTTTACCTGAGCTTCCAAAACATGTGCCAATGCCCCATCCCGAAGAGTCGGAGTGGGGCATTTTGTTCAGGGGCAATGATTGCTTAAATAACTACCCAATTACATCCGCCAGGTTAGCAATGATGCGACTACCGATCTCCTCAATATTATCGTCGAAGGGGAAGGCATTGCCCGTAATCATCTCGTACAGCAATATATACCGTCGCGAGAGTTCGATGCGCAGTTCATCCGGCGCGGTGGGCAGTGTTTCGTCGTTATATGGATCGCAATTATCGGCGAACCAAATCCGCAGAAACTCCTTGTCGATGTTATCAGGCACCTTGCCTGCCGCCATCATATCAGCATAGGTTGCGGCGATCCAATAGCGGCTCGAATCAGGTGTGTGGATTTCGTCCACCAAAGTGATGTTGCCAGCGGCGTCCTTACCCATTTCGTACTTGGTATCCACTAAAATCAGACCATGCTCCGCGGCTATCTTCTGCCCCCAGGCAAATAGTTCGAAAGCGATTTTGCTGGCCGCATCCCAATCCGCCTGGGACATCCACCCTTCGGCAACAATCTCCTCCGGGCTGATGGGACGATCGTGCTCATCATCCTTCGTAGTGGGAGTGATAATTGGCGCCTCCAGCTTTTGATTCTTAACCAGGCCGTCGGGTAGGGGATTGCCACAGTAGTTGCGGCTGCCATCTGCATAATGTTTCCAAAGTGATGTACTGGTTGTACCGGTGATATACCCGCGCATCACGAACTCGACGGGGAAGACCGTGCATTTGTTGGCCACAGTAACATTTGGATCGGGTATGGACTGGACATGGTTCGCGACGATATGCCGCGTATTTTCAAACCACCAGGCCGACGTGAGATTTAGCGCCTGACCCTTGAAGGGAATGGCCGCCAGTACCCGGTCGAAGGCCGATTGGCGGTCGGTTGTGATAAGCACCAACTGATCGTCAAACAGGTAGGTATCACGGACTTTACCGTTGTATTTGGTGCCACCCGGGAGGCTCGATTCGGTGAGGCAATTATCTAGTGCGGCGGTAATCAGGGCAGTATAATCGCGCTTTTCGTTAAGAAATTTGAAAGGTAACGGTTGTATGTCGGAGGTGGCCATTTGTAGATCCTGCGGTTAGTCGGTGTTTAGGGCAATAATCGTGTGTCTAAAGCTACTAATTGCCATGGCGTATTCCAACCATCAGCCAGTAAAATTTTGGGGTTGCCCCGCGAATTATACTTGTTGGCTAGTGGCATTATAGTAGGCCTAACTTGGGTGCTGGCAATCCGATTTAATCATCATTTGGAGGAGTTTCACTATGCGGTCTATCAGATCAATACTAACGCTGGGGTTTGCAGGGTTGACGCTATTGCAGGGGTTGCTCGGACAGAAACTACCGGTCGGGGCCAGCAATTCGATCCGCCAGCGGACCTACGATATTACCCATTTCAAGGCTGTATTGGATTTTAATTTGAAAGCCGCTAGTCTAACCGGTGTAGCGTCTGTAACCGCCCAAATGTTAACGCCATCCACTAAGCTGGAACTGGACGCCTATAATCTGGATGTTTCTGCCATCACCATCGCTGAGAACACAGCCTTAACATTTACGAATAACAACCGGCAACTGGTGCTTGAATTACCGAAAGAATACCTGCCAGGGGAATCGTTTACCGTAAATATAGCATATGCGGCCAGTCCCAAAGCGGGGATGATGTTCCAGAGTGATTGGGCGGACACCAACAAGATTTACGTGCACACATACGGTGAAGGGGGCATGCATGCGAACTGGTTGCCTATTTACAACGCCGAGAACGATAAGTTCACGACTGAGCTGATTGTTACTGTACCAGCACCCAATGTTGTGATAGCTAATGGCGCCCTGATTGATAAGGCTGAAAACGGGGGCACCAACACCTTCCATTACCGGCAAGACAAGGTGCACTCGGATTACTTGCTTGCGGTTTATATTGGCGAGTTTGAAAGTGGATCATTGGAACCGGCATTTGGCGAGATACCGATTAATTATTGGGTGCCGGCGGGTCGCTTGGACGAGGGGGCTTATGCCTTTCGCAACACCACGCGTATGGTCGAGCATTTTTCGCAGCTGCTTGGGTACCGTTATCCTTGGGTGAAATACGATCAGATAGCTATTCCCGACTACGCGGTTGGTGCCATGGAGCATACGGGTGTTACGGGCCATAATATCTCGGTTTTACGTAAATCCGCAAATAGTGCACCGGTTGATTTTGGCGACCCCACATTCACCGAGTATTCGACTGACTGGTCGGCTGAGGCCACAATATCACACGAGCTGGCCCACCATTGGTTCGGTGATAATTTGACCTGTGCAGCGCTCGGCTACATATGGCTTAACGAAAGTTTTGCCAGCTATATGATGATGTTGTGGAACGAGGAATTATTGGGGCCCGAGCAGTTGGATTACGATGTGCTGCTAGCCAAGCGCCATTATGTTGAGTACGTAAATACTAAACATATTATTCGCCCGCTCGAATACCATTATTTTGACTCTCCCAGCGATATATACAACGAGGAGCATACCTACCTGAAAGGCGGCGTGGTACTGCATATGTTACGCGATGCGATAGGTGATGAGGCATTTTTCGGGAGCCTTCAGCACTACCTTAAAAAGCATGAATTTGGTAATGTGGTCAGCGCGGACCTGCAAAAAGCCCTTGAAGAATACAGCAATCTGGAACTGGACTGGTTCTTTGACCAGTGGGTGGCCGGTGGCGGACATCCACAGTATGAGGTCAGTTACAGCTACCACAAACAGGCCGGGCTAATTGATCTTGAAGTTAGCCAAATCCAACCGCTTGTTGAGGGGCAAGGACTGTTCCAGTTAGCGGTGAACATTACGCTGGTTGCTGCTGGTGAGCGTTGGACTGAACAGCTCACGGTTGGCCAGGCGAATGAGCATTTTATCATCAAATGCCCGGCCGTGCCGGAGCTGGTGAGTTTTGACGGCGCTGGTGCGCTGGTGGCTGAAGTTTTCTTTTCGAAACCAGCGAGCGAGTTGGCCTATCAAGCAGCCCATGATGAATTAGCCGGGCGCTTTAGGGCCATCAACAGTTTGGCTCGCGCTTATCCCCGGGCGGATGAAACCTACAGCACATTCAGCAATATACTTGGCGCCGGGGCATTTTGGGCAGACCAGGCAGAAGTTGCATCATTGGCCGCAAAACTGGACGAAAAATGGGGCCTGAAATTGATCAAAAGCGCATTGAAGAATACAGATTACAGGGTGCGTAAAGGCGCCGTGCTGGCATTGGGTGAACTGGGTACACCGGCAGCCGACAAACTGCTTAAGCAAGTGGTGCAGAAAGAATCCCACCCGGATGTTATAGCAACAGCGGTTAACAAGAGCGCGATTGCTGTGCGTTTAGCCAACCTTGATCACTCTGTCTGGTATAATGAAATTGCCCTTGGAGCGCTGGAAGGGTTGACGGGGATTGAGAGCCCTGGTACGCTTGATAAAGTGGTTGCCATGACAGGTAGGCAATACAATATGGCCGTACGTGGCGCTGCGTTGATAGCCTGGGCGGAGTCTGCCCCTGATGATGTCGAATTGCACGCGTTGATCGAAAGCCTGGCCAAAGGTGGCCCCTACCCGTTGCAGAAAGCGGCGATCACTATGGGTGGGGATTTAGGTATAACTGGGCTGGTGCCGTTTTTAAAGGCCTTGGCAGGGCAGAAAATTGATCCCAATCTAACGCAACTGGCCAATGCCGCACTGGCTAGTATTGAAAGAATTACCACTGGGCAAAAGTAGAGCCAGGCAAGGGGCCAAACACCGCTGATATAGCTCCATCAACCGCTTAACATAACGGCGATGGCGCTATCGTATTGCGGGTGAATCTGTTTACCAATCATCGGTAAAAGGTGGGGGGCAATATTTAGCAAATTCCAGGCAGCTTCATCGAGACGGGGAATGAACCATTCGCCGGATACCCCAAGCTGAAGGGTATGTGCCAGCAGATCGGCAACATGGATTATGGCCGCCGCCGCCCTGTATTTCTTCGCTTTTTGTGGCCGGTGGTGTCCCCGCACCATATTGGTGAGGTTGGTGGGCAGATTCCAGATGTGCATGAGCTCAGCCCCGATTTCAGCATGGTCAAGGCCAAATTCCTTGCGTTCCAATTCGACAACCAATGAACCCTGCTCTCTGCTCGCCAGCATGATTTTATACTCTTCCGCTGGTAGGTTTTGCAGTAAAATCAGCCGACCAATATCGTGCAGCATGCCACCCAGGTAATAGCGCTCGACATTTGGCTCATCTAAATGCAGCGCTATCGAGCGGGCTGCTACACCGCAGGCGATGCTGTGCTGCCAGAAAGAGTGCATGTTGATAATATCTTCAGGAATATTCTTGAATGTATGCATCATCGATGTGGCGCGGGCCAGATCCCGTAATGGCTGCACTCCGATGATAGTCAGCGCCCGTTCAATGCTGTCAATCCGGCCAGACTTGCCGCGGTAGGCCGAATTGGCCAGACGTAAAACCCTGACGCTGAGGCCTGTATCGGCACCGATAACAGCGCAAATATTTGCCTCGTCGCTTGGTGACCTTTCTACCATCTCGTTAATGCGGCCGTAAATCATCGGCAATGAGGCAACATTGTAGGCGTCGCTCAATATTGTTTGCATTTTAACCGTCATTTGCTGGCAGTCTTCTCAGCCAACCGCTTTACTTCGTCGACGATGAACATTTGAAAAAGGCTTTTGGACGTAGCGAAAGTAAGGTTGTGAAACTTGAAAAGTTCGTCCGCAATTTCTAAAGCGGCGGCCAATAGCTCGGGATTGAGCTCAACAGTCTCAGATTCTATACCGGTAACGTCACAGGCGTCAGCCACATCGGCCTCGGCAATGCCGCGGGTTTTAAATAGCGCGATATGTGGATCCGTGATTGTGTGGCCCACAGGCAAAAGTACTTGTCCGCTATCATCAATCACCGGGGCTGCCAGTACCATGCCCGGCTTCAAATCATACACATTGATCAACCCCACCTTCTCACCCCTGCAAACGCTGTCTGGTTAGAGCATGCCTGGAATGCTTGCCCATAAATATCACCACGCCTGCATAATTGTGGCGATCATTATTTGAGGTCCGAATTGATACATGTGCGGTGCCAATCATCCGGCAATTTAGCAGGTCCAACGGGATTCGGGCTATGAGGAATCATACAGTCTTGGATTGGTGCATAAAAGGCTGTAGTTTCGGGGCGCTGATTATTGTGCCAACACACGCTATAAAGAGGAAATTTAATGGAACCGCTCATTACCAATGATGCGATTGTGCTGGGGATTCT
>SDBT01008649.1_pt1 | contig 16601 bp, 17 predicted proteins | sample 2277101 | NCBI WGS metagenome assembly SDBT01 (sample SAMN10404973, study PRJNA504765) | marine sediment metagenome | isolation source: marine sediment core GS10_PC15, 103 cmbsf | place: Arctic Ocean: Southern Knipovich Ridge | collected 2010 | reverse complement strand
CCCCTATTCGGGCGCCCATGAGGCGAAGGGGCTCGCAGACGCGCCCCATGGGCCTGTTCCTGAGACTTTCGTTCCCCGTGAGGACGCTGCGGAAAGGATGCCCCGCAAGGATGCCTGCGAGAAGGCGCATGGTGGTCGCCGAACCGCCGCAGTCCAGGACGTCCGCCGGCTCTGTCAACCCTCGAAGGCCACGCCCTTCCACCAGGAGCGTGGCCTCATCGATCCTCTGGACGGCGGCGCCCAACGCCTGCACACAACGCAGAGAAGCCAGGCAATCCTGGCCGGCGAGGAATCCCTCCACCCGGGTCGTGCCCGACCCGATCGCCCCCAGGAGCAGCCCTCGATGAGTTATGGACTTATCCCCTGGGACCTGTACCCGCCCAAACAGCCCCTTGCGGGGGGGGCGCATCAGCAAAGTCTTGGTCATCGAAACATCTCCGACCGCTTTGTCCGGGCCCGATGCAGGCGCTGGCGGAGCTCCGACTCCCTGCCCCTTTCCAGATCGCGTCTCAACTCCGCCAGTCGCCCCTCCAGGCCGTTCAGCAGAGCCAAGATGGGCTCGGAATTGGTCATCAAGATGTCCAGCATCATATCCACGTCGGACGCGGCCACGCGACTGGTATCGCGGAAGCCGGCGGCGGCAAGGTCCCAAAGCAACGTATCCTTTTCAGCAGCCTCCATGGCTGTGGACATCAAGGCGATGGAGAGAACGTACGGAAGGTGACTGATGGCTGCAACCAGCCGATCGTGGCGATGGGCATCGAGAACCAACGGTCGTGCCCCTACCGCCGAAACAAGCTCCTGTGCTATCTCCTTCGTCGCCTCGGTGGTGCGTTCAAGGGGAACCAGAACGAACGGCGCCTCTTCATAGAGCTTCGCGTCGGCGGCCTCGATGCCCGAGCGCTCCTTGCCGCACATGGGATGGCCACCGATGCACTGTATTTCAGGTGGCAGACCCTCCATGGCCTCCACGATCCGGGCCTTGGTGCTTCCCAAATCCAGGAGGATGGTTCCGGGAGACAGCAGCATCCCCAACTCCCGAATCAGGGTCAGCATGGTCCTCACCGGCGTCGCCAGCACAATCATCTGGGCGTCGCGCACCCCGGCGGCCAAATCGACGGTTCCCCCATCGATGAACCCCCGCTCCATCGCCTTATGGAGGGTGCTTTTCCGACGGGCCACGCCCCAGACCTCGCCGCATACTGCTCTCTCCCGCAAGGCCGCCGCCAACGACCCGCCCATCAGGCCCAGGCCAACGACGGCCACCCGCAGCTCCGGCAGGTTCATCTAGAGCTCCCTGTCCACAGCTTCCGCCACCCGGCGAAGCTGTCCCATGAGGGCATGGAACCTTTCCGGCCGCAGGGACTGAGCCCCGTCCGACACTGCCTGCTCCGGATCGACGTGGACCTCGACGAGAAGACCGTCGGCCCCGGCTGCCACACCAGCCTTGGAGATGGCGCCCACCAGCTCCCACCGACCGGTCCCGTGGCTGGGATCCACGATGATCGGCAAATGCGATAACTGCTTTATGACGGGGACGGCGTTGATATCCAGAGTGTTGCGGGTGTAGGTCTCAAAGGTTCGGATACCACGTTCGCACAGCATGACCCTCTCGTTGCCGTGCGACAGGATATACTCGGCGGACATCAGAAGCTCTTCGATGGTGGTGGACATCCCGCGCTTGAGGAGCACCGGATGACCCGCTTCGCCCACGGCATCCAGGAGCCTGTAATTCTGCACATTGCGCGCCCCGACTTGGAGGATGTCGGCGTAGCGGACCACCAAGGGGACATCCTCCGGCGCCACGACCTCGGTTATGACAGCCATGCCCAGAGTTCGGCGAACCTGCCCCAAGAGCTCCAGCCCCCTCTCGCCCAAACCCTGGAAACTGTACGGAGAGGTCCGTGGCTTGAAGGCACCGCCCCGCAAGATGCGAACGCCGGCCTTCTGAACCTCCCTGGCCGTCGCCATTATCTGCTCCTCACTCTCCACGGCACAGGGCCCGGCCATGACGGCTATGGCTTTCCCGCCTATGTCGACGCCGTTGATGCGGATCACCGTGTCCTTAGGATGAAAGTCGCGGCTGGCCAGTTTGAAGGGCCGCAGGATGGGCAGGACCTTCTCCACGCCGGGCCACAGTTCCAGAGCATCTGGAACCACGGATCGCTCATCCCCGATCAACCCGATGATGGTGCGCTCCTCGCCCCGAGAGAGATGCGCTTTGAAGCCCAACCTCTCCACTCGCTCGATGACTCCCTCGATCTCCTCGGCAGAAGCGCCTCTGCGCATAACGATTATCATGTCGATTTACCTCCCGTCTTCGAACACCCTGTCCAGCCGGAGAGCTTTGGCATCCCCCAGGTATACGTGCTTGATCTGCGAATTGCCACGATCCGTGTTCCAATGGATCAGAACGCGGATGCATCGAGGCAGACCACCCGGGACATCCACCTCGTGAGCGCACATCAGTGCCACATCCATCCATCCCAGGTCCCTGGCGGCCTGGGCAGGAAATGCGGCAGTCAGATCCGCGCTGGTGGTGAAGAATACGCTGGCGATATCCGCAGGATCGATGTCGTTTGCCTCGACCAAGCGCTCCAGAAGCACCCGAGTTGCGGCCAGGATGCTGCTGGCAGTATTGTCATCGGCCACGGTCGCACCGCGAACGCCTCGACAGTACATTGGAGCCTTCCTTTCACCTCCAAAATGAGAAAAGCGTGAGGTCAAGCCTCACGCTTCGTCTTGTTCACCCTTCTTGTTAGTCTGAACCCAGGCACCTATCTGCGCGCGAGGCAAGCCTCCAGCCCGCGGCCAAAATAGGCGTAGGCGCAAAAGGATCCCTTCCCATCATTGGCACGGCAGCGACCAGCCATCATACAAACCCCGCCCGAAATGATCCCCAGCACACTCTCAACTATTTAGCTTGCCTCATTTTCAAGTATAGCGTTATCACCAGAAAAGTCAAGCCGAAGCTCCATCTTGTTCCCTCACCTTGCCCATGATATAATGGCGGCGTTGTGAGCGTTCAAGGAGCGCTGAAGAATAGGGAGGCCCGCTCCACGAGGGCAGGCGGTTTCGAGCCCGGTTATGTGGGCTTGCTCCAATCCGGCGAGCTGCGAGAGCGGGTCCGCGAGGCTTATCGCCGCCTGGAGGATTGCCATCTGTGCCCCCGTAACTGCGGCGTCAACCGACGAGCCGGCGATCTGGGCCTTTGTCGCACCGGCGCTGAGGCCGTTGTGGCCGGTGCCGGCCCTCACTTCGGTGAGGAGCCTCCCCTGGTTGGAGCCAGGGGCTCGGGGACCATCTTCTTCGCCAACTGCAATCTGAACTGCAGCTATTGTCAGAACTATGACATAAGCCAAGAAGGCCTGGGAAGCCCCGTCGCTCCCCAGGATCTGGCAGCCACGATGCTGAACCTGCAAGAGCAAGGATGCCACAACATCAACTTGGTGAGCCCCAGCCACATGGCGGCGCCCATCCTCGCCGCCTTGGCCATCGCCGCCCAGGCCGGGCTGCGGCTGCCGCTGGTCTACAACACCGGGGGTTATGACGCCTTGGAGACCCTGGCGCTCCTGGACGGGGTGGTGGACATCTACATGCCCGACATGAAATACGACGATGCGGAGACGGGGAAATGCTATTCCGGCGTGCGCGACTATCCGGCCACCAACCGTGCAGCGGTCCGCGAGATGCACCGCCAAGTAGGAGATCTGGTCTGCGACCGGCATGGCGTGGCCTTGCGAGGGCTTCTGGTGAGGCACCTGGTGCTTCCGAACGACCTGGCAGGCACCGAGGGAATCCTTCGCTTTCTGGCAGATGGGGTCTCTCCCCATACTTACCTGAACATCATGGATCAGTACAGGCCCTGCTATCGTGCGCAGGCCATGCCCGAGTTGAGCCGACCAGTCTCGCCACAGGAGTATCAGCGCGCCCTGAAGGTGGCCGAGGAGGTCGGGTTGACTCGGCTCGATCGGCGCCCATCCCGGATGGCATGTTTTCAACTGTAGTGATTCGACTCAAAGGCCACGATGACTGAGAAAGAAAGGGCTTGCCTCTTGGCTACGGTTCACGGCAGGGTCCAGGGCGTGGGCTTCCGCTTCTTCGTGCAGCGCTGGGCTCGCGAACTGGGCGTGAAAGGCTACGTCCGCAACCGGTGGGGCGAGACCGTCGAGGTCATGGCCGAAGCCGAACGAGAGAAGCTGGATCGCCTTCTCTCCCAGCTGAGGATAGGGCCCCGAGGCGCCCTGGTGGAGCGCGTCGACCCCCAGTGGCTGCCGTTTCTCAGCCGATTCAGCACTTTCGAGGTGCGCTATTGATCAGCTCCCGCGACCCCCGACGGTTGGCCTGGACGGTCCTGATCGTCTCCTTTCTGATCTTCTGCGTCCTGATCATCTCTGTGCCGCTGGGCGTGAGATGGTACTTCATGCACGCCACCGAGTCCCAGATCGCCACGCTGGATGTCATCTCCGGGACCATCCTGGTGGAAGACCGCATCGCCCGGCTGCCCATCGGCGTGACCAGCTCCTGGGAGGTGCTGGAGGGCAACTACATCCGCTCCGACGCTAAGTCGCGCGCCGTCCTCACGCTGTTCGATGACAGCACCATCACCATCTTCGAAGACACGGAGATCCTCATCGAACAGATGCACACACCTCAGTTTTCTTTCAGCGACCAGCCGGACGCCATAGTCCTTCGTCAGGCGAGCGGCCGGATCCGGATCATCGCGGCACCTGCCAACCCTGTCCGCCACTTCGAACTGAACTCCCCTCAGATGAAAGCCGTCCTGAACCCGGGAAGTTTCTCCTCCGAGGTCGACAACGAGCGAACTCAAATCGCCGTTCGAGAGGGCAAGGTCAGAGTGGAAGCGCAGAACGACGGCGTTAACTTGCGAAAAGGGGAGCGGACCATCGTCGAGACCACCAAAGGGCCCTCCCCTCCCATGTCCATCGAACGAGACCTGATATCGGACGGCAGTTTCCGACAAGGGCTCGAACATTGGAGCGCTTACAGCGACCAAGGAGGAGACGCAGGCACCATCGATGGATCGGTGGAGGTGTTCTCCAGCGGAGACCGTTCCGCCATCCGATTCTACCGGACGGGCGGCGAGGGCAACCACTGCGAGACCGGCATCGTCCAGGACATAAACCAGGACGTCTCCGACTACCTATCGCTGGAACTCCATTGCGACATAAGGCTTCTCTATCAGAGCCTCTCCGGAGGGGGGCAATTGAGCTCAGAGTATCCCGTTATCCTTCGGGTGAACTATCAATACGACGCGGGAGGCGAGCTTCGAGAAACCCACTGGTACCACGGATTCTATTATCAGAACATGGCCGACTTCACTACCCTAAACGGCGAACAAATCCCCCGCAACATCTGGTTCCCCTACGACAGCGGCAACCTCCTTCAACTTCTGGATCCCAAGCCGGTGCGGATAACCTCGATCCAGATCTATGCCTCGGGCTGGAACTACGAGAGCCTGGTATCCGAGGTTCGCCTCTACGCCGAGTAGCTCACGCCCTGGACCGCAGCTGCTCCATATACCTCCGCCGGAAGCGGTTCAGGATCCGTATATACTTCTCCGTCCGATAGTCGGGATATGTCCATTCCCAGGGCTCGAACGTCCCTCTCCGGAAGCGCAGGGTTACCTCGCCGTAGATGCCCTTGCCCAGATAAAGCCGATGCTGCCAGTCCTTGGTAGTGGCCAACACCATTTTGCCCGCCGAGATGTAGCCGGGATCCAGGTTGATCCTCCGTCTGCCAGCAACAGCCATTTCCATCTCCACCTCGTTGGCGTAGAGCTTGATATCCGCCAGGCGGTCAGGGCCGATCAGGGCTCCGAAGGCCAGGAACTTCCTGAGAAGATCAGGCCCCATCTCATCCTCATAGTAGTCTGTGCTCTCGAAGCGCAAGACCGAGCTTCGATCGTCCGTGGGCCCAAAGCGAGCGGCAAGGCGTCCTTCGGCGATGTCGAACAGCCGCTCATCTCCGCTCAACATCCCCACAACTAACTTCACCGGCTGTGCCTCTCTCGCCCGCCCCATTCGCCAATACCCTCCCGGCACATCATTATACCTGCTCAGCGAAGCGGCCAGAAATCGGAGCCCCTCACCTTGTTCGCCTTCCGCAAAGCCACTATAATCTGCCCGTTGGTCCCAACGCCCGAACGCAAAGACAGGGGATAGCATGGCCCTCTCCTCGCTAGATCGTATACTCCCTCGGGTCACCAAACCCGCCCGCTACACCGGCCACGAGTGGAACAGCGTGGTCAAGGAGTGGGACGAAGCCGGCTTGCGCATCGCGCTCGCCTATCCCGACACCTACGAGATCGGGATGTCCAATCTGGGCATAGCCATTCTCTATGAGATTCTGAACGGCACAGAAGGCGTGTTGGCGGAAAGGGTCTTCGCCCCCTGGGTCGACATGGAAGCCGCCATGCGAGACCATAGCATCCCCCTCTTCAGCCTGGAGTCTCGCCGTCCCCTCATCGAGTTCGACTGGATAGGATTCTCCCTCCAGTACGAGCTCAACTACACCAACGTGCTCAACATGTTGGACCTGGCGGGCATCCCCGTTTTGACGGAAGAACGCGATGAGCGACACCCCCTGGTGATAGGAGGCGGCAGTTGCGCCTACAATCCCGAGCCCCTCGCTGATTTCTTCGACTTCTTCGTATTGGGGGAAGGCGAAGAGGTCATCGTGGAACTATGCGAAGCCTACCTGGAAAAGAGCTGGGGGCGCCGCGACTTCTTGGCGCGGGCGGCGCGCGTCGAGGGAGTCTATGTACCATCGTTCTACTCCGTCAGCTACGGCGACGACGGCACCGTGAGCAGCATACGGCCGCGACACACCGAAGCCAGGGCCCACATCATGAAACGAGCGGTGTCGCCCCTACCGCCTCCTCCCACTCGACCTATCGTGCCGTTCGTTCAAATCATTCACGATCGGGCGATGATCGAGATTCAGAGGGGCTGCACTCAGGGCTGCCGTTTCTGCCAGGCGGGGATGATCTACCGACCTCTAAGAGAACGCCCGCTGGACGAGACCCTGGAGGGAATCGACGCCCTGCTCAAGTCCACCGGATACGACGAGATCGCCTTGTTGTCCTTGAGCAGCAGCGAGTACAGCCACATCGAAGAGTTGCTGGACGGACTCCTGCTGCGCCACCGCGCCCCGAAAGTGTCCATATCCCTGCCCTCGCTGCGAGTCGATTCGTTCTCAGTTTCCCTGGCAGAGAAGGTGCAGCAGGGGCGCAGGACAGGCCTCACCTTCGCGCCTGAGGCGGGCAGCGACCGGTTGCGCCGCGTTATCAACAAGAGAGTAAGCGAAGAGGACCTGATCGAGGCGGCCGAAGCCGCCTACGGAGGAGGCTGGAGACAGATCAAACTCTATTTCATGATAGGGCTTCCCACCGAGACCGACGAGGATGTAGAAGACATCGTTCGGTGGGTTCGGACGGTTTTCGACATCGGCCGCCGGACCCAGGGACGCAAGGCTCGGGTCAACGTGAACGTGGGAACTTTCATACCCAAGCCGCACACGCCGTTTCAATGGGAACCATTCGTTCGGAAAGAGGACTTGGAGCGCAAACAACGCATCCTTCGGAGCGGCTTGAAACGAAGGGGCGTCAACGTCAGTTGGCACGATCCCGAGACCAACCTCCTGGAATCCATCCTGGCCCGGGGAGATCGACGATTGGGGAGCGTGATTCACAGGGCCTGGGCGAAAGGTGCCATTTTCGACGCCTGGAGCGAGTGCTTCGACGATAGCCTGTGGCAGCAATCGTTCCAGGAGGTGGGGCTGGATCCCGATTTCTATTCCTATCGCAAGAGGCCCTTGGAAGAGAAGCTCCCGTGGGACCACATCAGCACCGGGGTCAGTCCCAACTTCTTGAAAGAGGAATTCGCCCGAAGCCTCCGAGGCGAAGTCGTCCCCGACTGTCGCCGAGCCTGCCTGGAGTGCGGAATCCGAGAGATCTGGGAGGAGGCGTGAACGCCGAGCGGAAGCAGCGCTTGCGTGTAGTTTTCGCCAAGGGATGGGAGATCCGTTTCATCTCCCATCTGGACCTCATGCGTGCCTGGGAGCGCGTCCTGCGGCGGGCCCAGGTGCCCGTCGCATACTCCCAGGGGTATAATCCCCGTCCCAAGCTAGCGCTGGCAGCACCACTGCCCGTGGGCTTCACGGGCGGCTCCGAACTGATGGACCTGTTTCTGTCGCGCTATGTCTCCCCCTTCAGCTTCTCCACCAAACTGAGATCCCAACTGCCCCGCAGCCTGACGGTCGTCGGGGTGGAGGAAGTCTACCTGGGATTGCCCTCCCTTCAATCCCAAGTTAGATTCTCCGAATACCGCGTCACCCTATCTTCCGAGGCGGTTTCCCCCCACCAGCTGGGAGAGAGACTTCAAGCGCTTCTTTCGGCGCAGGAGATAATCCACGAGCGGCGCAGGCAGGATAAGGTTAAGGTCTTCGATCTGAGGCCCATGGTGGAAGATATCTGGATCCAGGAGATCCGCCAAGATGAGTATGATGTAACCATGCAACTGCAGACGGACAGTCAGGCCACGGGTCGACCGGACGATGTCCTGCAGGTACTGGGGCTCTCGGATGCCGTCCTATCCATCCACCGCGTTCGTCTCTTGCTCGGGCCCGAACTGAAGGGGGCGAAGAACTGAGCGCTCTTTCCACGCCAGGATCGTCGCCCCACGTTGGTAGGAGGTTGTCATGAAGCGACTCTGGGCTCCCTGGCGAATGTCATATCTGGAAGCCACCAAACCCGAAGGATGCATATTGTGCGAGAAGATATCCCAGCACAGGGACAGGGAGAATCACATCCTCCACCGGGGAGAAAAGGGGGTGATCATGCTCAATCGATACCCCTACAGCAATGGCCACCTTATGATAGTCCCCTACCAGCACGTCCCCAGCCTCGAAGATCTCTCAGACGAAGAAGGTGCCGCGGTGATGCGACTGATAAAACTAGGCATTCGACTCCTGAAAGACGCCTTGAATCCCGAGGGCTTCAACGTAGGAACCAATATCGGCAAGGTGGCCGGGGCGGGCATCGATTCTCATGTGCACATCCATGTGGTGCCCCGCTGGGGCGGGGACACGAACTATATGCCTGTGGTCGCCGAAACGCGAGTCATCCCCGAATGGCTGGATCAGACCTACGACAAATTGGAAGTTGTTCTAAGCAAGAGCCTCTCGCGATGAGATGCGATCGGAGTCTTCACAACGCGTTTAGCGACGCGCTTGGCTGCCAGCTTCGTCACTTTCGGATATGGATCGAGTTTAAGTGGTTGTCGCGATCGCCTCGCCAGCCGCGAGCCGATCGCCCGCCTGCATCTTGGCAGGAATTGATAGCCTATACAGTCTATGATGGGATGCACAATCCGCGAGCCCTCTCGCCATCCCAGGCGGTTTCGGCCATCCCTGATGCCACACGAAACCACCAGCCGTGACGGGATAGCTTGCAGATACAGGCATTCCGAGGAGGTACATTGGCCACGAAGCCTCAGATCGACGAACTGCGCCAGCAAAAGGAGGAGGCAAGACAAGGCGGAGGTCCCCAACGCATAGAGCGACAACATGCCAAGGGGAAGCTCACCGCTAGGGAGCGTCTGGATCTCTTGCTGGACGAGAACTCCTTTCATGAACTGGACTTGTTCGTAACTCACCGCTCCACCGATTTCGGCCTCGATCGCCAGCGAGTCCCTGGGGATGGAGTGGTTACCGGCTATGGCAACATCGACGGCCGCCTCATCTTCGTATACTCCCAGGACTTCACCGTGTTCGGCGGCTCGCTGTCGGAGGCCCATGCCGAGAAGATCTGCAAGGTCTTGGACCTGGCCATCAAGAACGGCGCGCCCGTGGTGGGAATCAACGACTCCGGGGGAGCCCGCATCCAGGAAGGAGTTGCCAGCTTAGGCGGCTATGCAGACATTTTTCTCCGCAACACCATGGCCTCCGGGGTGATCCCGCAGATCTCGGCCATCATGGGGCCCTGCGCCGGCGGGGCGGTTTACTCTCCGGCTCTGACCGACTTCATAATCATGGTTAAAGACACCAGCTACATGTTTGTCACCGGGCCCAACGTTATCAAAGAAGTCACCCACGAAGACGTTTCCCTGGAAGAATTGGGGGGGGCCTCGGTCCACAGCGCCGTCAGCGGAGTCGCCCACTTCGAGGTCGACGGCGAGGAGGAAGGTGTCCACCTCATAAAGAGGCTGCTATCTTACCTCCCCTCCAACAATCTTGAGGATGCCCCCTACTATCCTACCACCGACGATCCCTTGCGGGCCGACGAGGCGCTGGACACCATCGTCCCCGATAGCTCCGTGAAGCCGTACGATATGAAGGAAATCATTCGCATGCTCGTGGACGACGGCGACTTCCTGGAGATCCAGGAGAAATACGCCCCAAACATCATAATCGGATTCGCGCGGCTGAACGGACGGACGGTGGGTCTGGTGGCCAATCAACCTGCCATCCTGGCAGGAGTGTTGGACATCAACGCCTCATCCAAAGGGGCCCGCTTTGTTCGATTCTGCGACTGCTTCAACATCCCCATCATAACGCTCGAGGATGTCCCGGGATTCATGCCGGGGACGGCTCAAGAGCACGGCGGCATCATCCGCCATGGCGCCAAGTTACTCTACGCTTACTGCGAGTCTACGGTCCCACGGATCACAGTGATCACGCGCAAGTCCTATGGTGGGGCCTATTGCGTGATGAGCAGCAAACACATCCGAGGGGACATAAACTACGCGTGGCCCACCGCCGAGATCGCCGTCATGGGGCCAGAAGGGGCAGTCAACATCGTCTTCAGGAAGGAAATCGAAGCGGCAGCTGACCCCCAGGCCAGGGCAGAGCAGCTGGCTCAGGAATACCGGGATAAATTCTCAAGTCCCTATGTGGCCGCATCGCGAGGCTACATAGACGACATCATCGAGCCCAAGGAGACTCGAGCGCGATTGATCCAATCGCTGGAAATGCTTCAGAACAAGAGAGATCGCAATCCACCCAAAAAACACGGCAATATCCCACTCTGAACTCCCCCCATCGAGATATTGACCAAGCATGTTCAGGAAGATCTTAGTAGCCAATCGAGGGGAAATCGCAGTCCGCGTGCTGAGAGCCTGCCGCGAGTTGGGCCTCAGCACCGTTGCCATCTTCTCCGAAGTGGATCGAGATGCCCTCCATGTGCGCTACGCCGATGAGGCCTATCCTATCGGCCCTGCTCCAGCGACCGAAAGCTATCTCTGCATCGATAAAATCGTGGATGTGGCCCGCAGAGCCCAGGCAGATGCCATTCACCCCGGCTACGGATTCCTGGCCGAGAACCCTGGGTTGGCCATCGCCTGCCAGGGCGCGGGCATCGGGTTCATCGGGCCCTCCCCAGAGTGCATATCTCTGATGGGCGACAAGATCGCCGCTCGCCGGAGGGCCCAGGAAGCCGGCGTGACGGTGATTCCAGGCTCATATCGCCCCCTGGACGAGTTGAGCCAAGGCCGGATTCTCGAGCTTGCCGAGGAGATCGGCTATCCCCTGTTGGTCAAAGCGGTGGCGGGAGGAGGAGGCAAAGGCATGCGCCTCGCGCGCTCACCCCAGGAACTGGCCACGGCCATCCCGCTGGCTCGTCGAGAAGCCAAGGCCAGCTTCGGCAACGACGCGCTGTACCTGGAGCGTCTGATCGAGGAAGCCCGTCACATCGAATTCCAGATCCTCGCCGACAATCATGGCAACATGATTCACCTCGGCGAACGGGAGTGTTCCATCCAGCGCCGTCACCAGAAACTGATCGAGGAAGCCCCCTCCCTGACGCTCGACGAACCTCTTAGGCAAAAGATAGGCGAGATGGCGATCCGCGTGGCTCGGACGGTCGATTATGTCAATGCAGGGACGGTGGAATTCCTGGTCGACGCCAACGGAGAAGTTTTCTTCATGGAGATGAATACTCGTCTGCAAGTGGAACATCCGGTCACCGAGATGGTCACCGGCATCGACATCGTGAAGGAGCAGCTCCGCACCGCATCGGGTCGCAAGCTGCGCTACGCACAGGAGGACGTTCAAATCCGGGGATGGGCCATGGAGTGCCGTATCCAGGCCGAGGACCCCTATAATGATTTCCTGCCGTCGGTGGGCCGAGTCACCAGCCTGTATGAACCCACCGGGCCGGGCGTCCGCGTGGAAAGCGGCATCTACGAGGGTTTCGAGGTGTCTCTGTATTATGACCCCCTGATCGCCAAGCTGGTGGTCTGGGGTGAGACGCGCGGCGAAACCATCCTGAGGATGCGCCGGGCGCTGAAGGAATATCGAATCATGGGAATAAAGACCACGATCCCCTTCTACGAACAACTGCTCAACAGCACTCGCTTCATCGGCGGCCAGTTCGACACCACATTCGTCGAGAATCGCTTCACGCCAGCCGAAGAGGAGAAAGAACACCACAAAGAGGCTGCCGTCATCGTGGCCGCCTTGCTGGCTCACCGCGATCGTCAGCGGACTGTGGTACGGGTCGCCTCGCAGCACACTTCCAATTGGAAGCGGCAGGGGCTTTTGGAGGCCATGTCCAGATGAGATACATGGCCCAGGTGAAAGGCCAGTCCCTGGAAATCGAGGTGGGGCTTCATGGGGAAGTCCGGATCGAAGGCCGCCCCCACAAGGTGGATCTGCGGAGCATAGGCGGCCTTCCCCTGTATTCCCTCCTGGTGGACAACCGATCCTACGAGGTCTTTGTGGACCGAATCGGGAACACCTATAATATCCTCTTGGGTGGCGAGCTGTACCCGGTCCATGTAGAAGATGAGCGGACCCGCCAGCTCTGGCGGCCGACCGGCAGCCGAGTCAGAAAGCGAACCGTGGTTCAGGCTCCCATGCCAGGCCTGGTGGTTAGCATCAAAGTGAAGCCGGGCGACGCCGTGCAGGCCGGCGAAGGTTTGATCACCCTGGAAGCCATGAAAATGGAGAACGAACTGCCTGCGCCGCATGATGGAGTCGTCGAAAGCGTACGCGTGCACATGGATGACGTCGTGGAACAGAACCAACCACTGGTAATCCTGCGCTAGGCGAGAAACCCGAGGAAAGGACCATCATTTGAACCCCTTACCCCTGCGAATCACCGACACTACCCTGAGAGACGCACATCAATCCCTGCTCGCCACCCGGATGCGGACTGAAGACATGTTGCCTGTGGTGGCAAAGATGGATGAGATCGGATTCCATTCCCTGGAGGTATGGGGGGGCGCCACCTTCGATTCCTGCCTCCGCTTCTTGAATGAGGATCCCTGGGAAAGGCTCCGCGCGATCCGAAAAGAGGCTCCAAATACTCCTCTCCAGATGTTGCTTCGAGGCCAGAACCTGGTCGGCTATCGACACTACCCCGACGACGTGGTGGATGATTTCGTGCGCTGCGCCAAGATCAATGGCATCGACATCTTCCGCATCTTCGATGCCCTGAACGACACGCGCAACATGGCCCGAGCGGTACGCGCCACCAGAGACGCAGGAGGGCACGTACAGGCAACCCTATGCTACACGATCAGCCCGGTCCACGACATCCGCGTCTTCGTCAACTTGGCCAAAGAGCTGGAGGCGATGGGCGCCGATTCCCTTTGTTTGAAGGACATGGCGGGGCTTCTGGCTCCCTACGAGGCCTATACGCTGGTGAGCGAGATCAAGGCCGTGGTGAACATTCCCTTGCACCTCCACTGCCATTACACCAGCGGCATGGCGTCCGCGACCTACCTGAAGGCCATCGAAGCCGGCCTCGACGGCGCGGACGCGGCGATCTCCTCGCTGGCGCTGGGAACCTCCCAGCCTCCCGTGGAATCCCTGGTGCGCGAGCTTCAGGGAACCCCCCGCGACCCCGGCCTGGACCTGGAGCAGCTTTCGGAGCTGGCTCGCCACTTCAGCCAAGTGCGGGAGCACTACAAAGTCTTCGAGTGCGGCATCGGGGGGGTGGACGTGAACGTCCTGACTTTTCAGATTCCAGGGGGAATGATCTCCAATCTGATATCCCAACTGAGGGAGCAAGGAGCCCTCGACCGGTACCAAGAGGTGCTGAAAGAGGTGCCGAGAGTCCGGGCCGAGTTGGGTTATCCCCCTCTGGTGACCCCGTCCAGTCAGATGGTGGGCACCCAAGCGACTCTCAACGTCCTGTTGGGGGAACGATATGCCGTGATCCCCAACGAAGTGAAGGCCTATATCCGAGGGCTATACGGGAAGCCGCCTGGGCGGATCTCCCCCGAGTTGGTGCAGCTCGTCGCAGCCGACAGCGAGATCGTCGAGTGCCGCCCCGCCGACCTGTTGCCCCCCGAATTGGAGCGATGCAGGGGGGAGATCGGCGAACTCGCCCGGTGCGAAGAGGACGTGCTGATATACACCTTGTTTCCCCAGATAGGCCGGGAGTTTCTGGAGCGCCGGACCCAGGCGGAGTCCCCGAAGGAGGCGGAGTCCCCGAAGGGGGCACTTTCCCACGAGATGGTGGCAGCCATAGCGGTGGCCTTCGCGCAGGCGGACCGAACGCCGACGTCTGCTTCATCGGAATCCAGGCAAACCGCGACCGCGAATTCGATCTCCCCCTGGAAAATAGCCAGCCGAAGGGAGATGCTGGGTGGAGGATGGCGTCAGACATGGTAGATAGGTTCACACTGACGGTAGACGGCATCGCCTACCCCATCAGCATGGAGGGAAACAACATCTGGGTGGATGGCGATCGCTACTCCGTCCGAAAAGAGGGCTCGACCATCAAAATCAATGAGGGGGGATATGAGGTAGACATCCACGGCGACACGGCCACAGTAAACGGCGATTCCTATCACATCAGGGTAGACCTCTCCACATCGCTCCCTGCTGCCCCGGAAGCGAGCGTGGAGGCGGCCGAAGAGTCCTCCGATGGCCATATCAAGGCCATAATGCCGGGGAGGGTGATCGCCATCCGGGTCCAGGAGGGCGACAGGGTCGAGCGGGGCGCCGTCATCCTGGTGCTGGAGGCCATGAAGATGGAAAACGATCTGAAGGCCCGCATATCGGGGATTGTCAAAGAGATAAGGGCCTTCGTGGGGAAGAACGTCGAGGTGAATGAAACGCTGGCGATCATCGAGTGAACACCGCGATCCGCCACCAGGGAGGCGAGAATGATCTTGGGGATACACCATATCAGCATCGGCGTAAACGACATGGAAAAGCACCTGGAGTTCTATCGAAGGGGGCTAGGGCTCGACTTGAGGGAGAAAATGTCACTTCCCGGCGTGAACCTGGGATTCGTCCCCGTGGGCAACGGAGACCTAGAGCTGCTGGAGCCGACCGACCCAGAGGGCGACTTGGCGCTCGAGATCCGCGATAAAGGGGAAGGGTTGCACCACATCTGCCTCGAGGTAGATGACATCGAGGCGCATCTCCAGATCCTGAGGGATGCGGGTGCGCACCTCATCGATGAGACCCCCCGCGAAGTGCCACTGGGCAAGATAGCCTTCATCCACCCGGAGAGCGCGGGCGGCGTCCTGATCGAGCTCCTCCAGAAACCTTGACCGAGCCTGCCCGGATGTCCCTCGAGCGAGGCTTGATCCAAGTCTACACCGGCGAGGGGAAAGGGAAGACCACCGCAGCCCTGGGTCTGGCCCTCCGCGCCTCAGGACACGGATTGCGGTCATGCATCGTGCAGTTCATGAAGGGATGGTCCGACTACGGCGAGCTGGAGGCCCTGAAACATCAGCCCAACGTGGAGATCATGCGGTTCGGCCGCCAGCAATTCGTTGACCCCGAGAGCCCATCGGAGGAGGATGTCCATCAGGCCGAGCAGGCGTTGGAGGCAGCGCGAGAAGCCCTGACCAGCGGGAGATGTGACATCGTCATCCTGGACGAGATCAACGTGGCTTTGGATTTCAAGCTCATATCGCTGGAGGACGTGCTGGGTCTGATGGAAGCCAAACCCCCAAAAGTGGAGCTGGTGATGACGGGCCGAAGGGCGCATCCCCAGGTGGTGCGTCGCGCCGATCTCGTCACCGAGATGGTGAACGTGAAGCATCCCTTCGCCAACGGCATCGAAGGAAGGCTAGGCATAGAGTACTGAGAGGCTTTTTTTCTCTCATCGAACCATCGCTTCCGCCAACAGCACCCCGTGCCCAGAGGACGCGACGCCGACCGATCTTCGCGGAAACCTCGGCAAAGCGATTGTGCCAAAAGAGCGAGAAGATGGTATAATCTCCGCTAACTTGCACCGAAGGAGCGCCGTCGGTCATGATTCCATCCAATGTGCTTCTGATCATACAGCAGGTATTGGTGATCATAGGAGCTTTCGGGGGAGCCTTCCTGGTCGCCCTATGGGTCAGCATAGTGATCTGGACTTTCCGAGACATCCGGTCCCGGTCCCGGGATATCTTCGCCCAGCTCTTGGCCACCCTGATGGTAGTCGTCTTTTTCCTGCCTGGTCTCCTCCTCTACTACATCCTGCGGCCCCATGAGACGCTGGTCGAAGCTTATGAGCGCTCCTTGGAGGAAGAAGCGCTGCTCCAGGAGATCGAAGAGCAATACATCTGCCCCGGCTGCAGGCAGAAGATCGAGACCGACTTCGTGATCTGCCCCTCGTGTCACACCAAGCT
>SDBT01008648.1_pt1 | contig 16603 bp, 10 predicted proteins | sample 2277101 | NCBI WGS metagenome assembly SDBT01 (sample SAMN10404973, study PRJNA504765) | marine sediment metagenome | isolation source: marine sediment core GS10_PC15, 103 cmbsf | place: Arctic Ocean: Southern Knipovich Ridge | collected 2010 | reverse complement strand
CATTACGAACATAAATATGTTTATATGCATAGGCCGGATGAGACCAGCAAACGCCGCCTCTTAAATCAAGCTGGCCTTCTGTAGGTTCTATCAGTTTAGTACGGCTGATCTCCTGGAACCCTTTTATAGAAAGCCTTGTAATAAGTAATTCTCCACGTTCGTTGAACATCCAGACTTTATCTGAATTTTGTACCATGTGTATATTGGCCCAGCGTGCTTTTGGAACGGCATTCAGACTTTCCCATACACGGTCCCCCGTAAGCAGATCAAGGCAGCGCAATTGTCCATAGCTATCGACACCATAAATGTTATCTCCAGATAGTATTGGTGTCGAGATCATGCAATGCAAAGCATCGGTATGTTTTTCATTTTCACCTTGTCTGTGCCATACTTTCTTTACTTCTAATTTATCAGGATCGACTTTGACCAGCATGGAACCGTCATAAAAAGAACTGACAAAAAGATAGTTGTTATAGAATACAGGGGTTGCTGCTGATATCGGCATTTTATTTGGCTCAAATGGTACTTGCCAATACAGTTTTCCGGTTAAAGGATCAAGCCCAACTAAACGTTGTCCGGTAAGACAAACCAAAACCCGTTTCTCAGCCTGTTCTATAATAATAGGTGAAGCGTAGGATGCATCATCGTTTAAAGCCGTCCATTTTTCAACTCCGGTAATCTTGTCAAATGCTATCAGGCAGGCGTTTTCTTTTCCCCCGACCTTAACTATGACCAAATCCTTTTCTATCAGTGGCGAAGAAGATATTCCCCATATAGGCATCTTAAGATCGTATTCTTTATTAAGGTCTTTGGACCAATGCACATCTCCGTTTGCTGCATTCAGGCAAAACAGATGTCCCATCGTCCCCAATGAATAAATACGTGATTTATCAATACTTACCGAGCAGCGAGGCCCATCCGGATACCCTACACTTTTGTATTTACATTCGTATTCGTAACGCCACTTTCCTTCTCCGGTCCGGGCATCAAAACAATGAATACGTTCCATCTCTTTTGGCTTCTTGACTCGGTCCGTAATATAAACACGTCCATCAGACACTGTCGGGCCGCTATAACCGTTAGCGATCTTAGCACGCCAAACTACAGGTAATGGGGAGGTGTCAAATTTTCCTATGATACCTGTTTCTTGCCAGATTCCATCTCGATTTGGGCCGCGCCATTGAGGCCAATCCGCTGCCAAAACATTCGTGCATACTACCAGAAGCCCAGCCATCATGGCAGCCAACATCATCCAGGGTTTAGTTTTCATTGTTTTTCACTACCTATCGCCTATAATTCATAAATGGTTATTCTCTCGGATAATACCCTCTGAACCCAACATTAGCAAGCAGTTTTCGGAGTCCCAAATAGACGAAGTAGACTATAGACTATCACCAAAAACGGCTTCATAGCTTAATAAAACCGCGTCTAATACCTTTCATAACTTCCGCCGCTGGCCTCAACAGTTTTGATTTTTAATCTTTTGATTTAGCCCCATCCTCTGGGTGGGGTTGCTGTTACCTTTTCATCGCTGCTTCACGGCGACAGTTTCATAAAAAAACATCGCATAGCGATTCAAATTCATTTAGCCCCATCCTCTGGGTGGGGTTGCTGTTACCTTTTCATCGCCGCTTTGCGGCGACGGTTGCCTTTGATTATTATTTTACACATCTTCACCATTTTGCAGCTTCATATCCGTTACTCCTTAAATTAAATTTAAATAATTGTCATCCCGACCGAAATAGGTGCTTTTTACCGCCGAGTCTCGCTCAACATGGTTGGTGCGGGGCAATTTACAATCTACACCCTTCAACCATATTTAATCTTGATCTTGAACCGAATCGTTCGGCTCTTCGACTATCTCCTCAAGTGTAAGTCTTTCAACGACCGGCAGCTCTTTATACCCACTAACCAAACCCTCAATCTCACCTCGCATTTCAATGGCGTTATCAAGAACAACACCTATCTGCGTTTCACGTTTCTTCCATATCTTCTGCATCGATCGCCTCTCACTCTCCAAATCACCCTGCATCTGCGTATAAGCATTAACAATACTCTTAATACGCCTGCTGAAATCGGGCCCCGTAACATATTCATAAACAATATCTTTCATGCTCGCCTGCCCAACCGCAACCGCTTTTTGCCGAGCAACATTTATCAAACCATGCCGCAAAGCTGTACAAAGCCCAATAGCACTCCTGTAATTCGTAACCCAAACATCATCATAATAATCAAAATCACGAACCTCACGAGGCATCGCAACAGTCATAAGGATCGCAAACTCCGCCCCCGCATCACTCTGATCTTTCTTAAGCTTACTAATCCACCCCTTACTGAAATCCTTCGTATTCTTCGATTCCCAAAGTATCTTCCCACAAACCTTTCCTCTCGGCCCGCAAACAACCTGCACAATATCCGCCCCGCGCTTACCCTTCAACACATCTTCAAATCTGTCATAAGGAAACTGCCGCTCAAGAACCTCCTTAAGAGCCTCCTCCATCATCTCCCCTTGCCGTTCCTGAGAACCCTGTTCCATTCTTCTTTGCATATCCTCCAATTGCTTCCGAAGCGTAATCACCATATCGTCTTTTTCACGCATCTTAAGCGAATTCTCTTCTGCCGCCTTCTTGCCAGCCTCTTCGGCGATCTTCTTCCTCTCTTCAGAAAGCTTCCGCTCAACTTCTAACTCTAACTGCTCGCTTTTCTCCTCAAGCGCCCTGCCCTTCTTTAACAACTCAAGCTCTTTCTTATTTGCCTCAGCTATCTTTTTATTCTTCTCTGCAAGCTCATCCTGTAATGCCTTGGTCTCCGCCAATCTTTTAACTTTTTCCCGCTCAACTATTCTTTTAGCTTCCTCCTGGGCCTTAGCTTCAAACTCCGTACGCAAAGAACCTTCGATCTGAACCCTCAAAACCTCGTCAAGCTCAATCTCGGCCCCGCACTTAGGGCATGTAATCTTTTGGTCAGAAACCATATCTCCCTCTTTCTTTAAAAAACGCCAACAGCCTGCAATACCAGATTCATCAAATTATAAACATATTCCCCCAAAGGACAAGTTGTTTGTGTTTTGCCCAAACAGAAATATGCTTTTATATATTTATGATTAGACAAAAGGCATACAGCGCAGCCCGCCAAAAACCTCTACACTTGTGCTAAAGAAATCTGTGTTTCACACTTCGGGCATTTATCGTCCAACTGTTGAAACACATTCTTTGCAAAGCCATTTTCGTAAGGAGAGGTCATTTTCTTATCACCTCTATAACAATGATTATACATTCCCGTTGGTTCTTCAATATTTATCCGCCAATGGCGGGCTCGTCCAATCTCTCGCGTTTTAACGAATTACGTCCTTATATCTCTTACATCACCTTAACACTAGCATATTTGCCTTTGATGTTTCCGTGAAAGTATCTCCCCGCTGACGATGCGCTCATTAGCCCTCTGTGAACAACCTCTGGAACCCCAGAGTATCGATAAACACCATTGTCAAATTCAATTTCAAGTGTTTCAGATTCACTGTCGTACCCTACTGACTCGATATTGCTTGACCGTATTGAAACTCGATCCATGTTCATTTCTCCTGACTCGACTTTTTTAAATTACTAAATCTTGCTTCAATTTCCGACCTTTTGAGCATATCGAGAAATCCGCATAGATAAATCTTTTAGTACTGAGGATTGTTTTCCTTCCTTATGCAACTCTTCAAGCGTTGCGGCAATTACCATACCATGTTTTCCCGTTACCCCTTCAAATCCATATGCTTTTATTGCCTTATTTTGTGCTTTATCCCACTCTGCTTCTTCGAAACTTTTTTTTACTTCTGTCCCAATTGCATCCCTCCACATAACAATATTATCCCTTCGTATCGTCTCGCATTTTAACGAATCCTCTATTTTCAGACCACATAAATTTGCTATTGCTTTATTTATTTTCTTTTGCGTGTTTAGTACTCCCGTTCTGTTTTTGATTTTCTCTGTCTTACTGAGATCGGTTTCTGGTAGATCTTCTGCTCGTTTAAGCTTTTCAATACTTCTTTCTATATCTGAGTCACAAACGACAAATGTTGGTATGCCAAATTCTTGTGCTATCGCCACAAGCATTGGTATTTTATCTTTTCCACCTGCTACGACAAAATGACATCCATACCGTCTAAAGGTTTTCAACTTTTTAGTTAAATTTAAATGTGTTGCTATAAACGCCACATCTTCTTGTCCCTCCACCACCACCACCACCGAAGAAAAAAACAATTCCTTTTGTGATGTCTGCATTATTTGTACCACTTTAGTCATCAGAAGCGTAGGTGGTTTAATTTTCTCATCGAATGCTTCATCAATCCTCTTTCCCACTTTCGCATAGTCTGTCCACTTAACTGATGAATAAGGCCTTTTGCCACATTTGCGAAACAGCCTTATATTTGGGAATCCTTTGCTGGATACAAAATAAGGGCTGTGAGTCGTCACAATAACCTGTGAATTATTCTCAGGCTCCGTCAACCTTTCCAAAACACCTTGGATATACTGCGCTTGTGGTGGGTGCTGATAAAGTTCTGGTTCTTCAAAACCGAGAAGTAACTTAGGCCCTCCTTTTTGCTCATTGTCAACAAGTTCCTTTAAAATTGCAACCAAGAAACCTCTTTGCATCCCATGTCCCAATCTTGAGATTTCCCCAATGAAAGCGTCTTCTCCCACCTTTGCTTTTGCTATCGGTGGTCTTACTTGAACAGATTTATCGGAATCGCCTTGCCATTCAAGTTCAAAAACTGCGCGCGGATTAGTCCATTCCTTTAGGCTTTTTTCTATGGTCAAGCCTAATCCCTTTAAGGCATCCCTTTTTTTCTCCAAAATGTTATTGTATTGACTTTCAGTTTCATTTTTCAGACGTTCAAGGTCCTCCTTAAAATTAATTTTTAACCGCACAGTTCTCTGAAGCAATTGCCCCAATGCTGTCTTACTTCCCTCTTCTTGTTCAGTTGAAGCATCCTTGACCGCAGGCACATATACCCACTGCACTAAATCAGCAAGCCGATATAACCCTCCCGTGAATCCGTAACATTCGCACTCCGCATCTTCCATGCTGCATTCACCAGACCGCTCATTCTCATATTTTTGTAAGCCACTTCCCATGTCCTTTGCAGCGGTAAGCCTTGGCAATTCAGGAAACTTTTCTTGCAACTCGTTGTAAATCAACTTCAACTCCGGCGCTCTTGCTCCATTGTTTTTTGCCTTAAAAAACTGTTTAAATTCTTTCATAACCAATCGCGAGCCATATTGCTTAACAGGTGCTCTCTCAGTGTCTGAATCCCATTCGGCTTTTGCAAACAAAACTAGCTTATCTTGACGAGCATACAGTTTAAGCAACTCCATCGCTTCCTTTGAGACTAAGGGGTCGTCTTCACTCGGCAAATCTTCAAATGTTAGCGTGATTCTCACTGGATCTTGCACATTTACGTGATGAAAATCTTCTTTTGTTAGATTCAGCACATCAGTTACTGTTGATTCGTTATTCCGAAAAAAAACATTAAGCGCCATCAAAACAGTGGATTTACCTGATCCGTTAGCGCCAACTAAACATGTGTAGTCATCAAGGGGGATAGTTTCATCTTTTATCGAACGGAAATTTTGAATTCTTATTTCTGATAATTTCATTTATATCTCCATCATTAATAAATAGGGGACAGCTTGTGCCTCTGGATGTATTTCGCCCCTGATGATGAATCTGCACCGCACCGGAATCCTACATCGCCCGTCCATAATAGTCAAGGAAAAACCTGCGTAAATCCCGCACCAAAAGGTTTGATGCGTGCGTGCTCGAAAAAACCCCCAAAAGTTACCAAAAACCAGCCAAAAATCCCCAAAAATCGTGTAAAGTTACCAAAAAACCCCAAAAATTCTAACTTCCGCCGGCCCAGCCGGCCTCCTCAATTCAAAACTAAAGATCGAAGATCCGCCAAAGGCGGAGTGAAATTCGCCTCAGGCGAACCGAAGGAGGACTAAAAATTCAAAACTCCCAGCGGCTCCGCCGCCCTCCCCCTGCCTCCAGAACCAACAGCCAACCCCAATCTACAATCTATGCCCAAGGTACTTGTGCCCAAGCTCGTGCCTTAGCTCGTGCCCTAGGTGCTTGCACCCAAGGTGGTAGTACTCGTGCCTCAGCTTGCACCTCAGGTGGTGCTTGCACCCAAGGTTGGTAGTACTCGTGCCTCAGCTTGCACCCAAGGTGGTAGTACTCGTGCCCTAGCTTGCACCCAAGGTGGTAGTACTCGTGCCTCAGCTTGCACCTCAGGTGGTGCTTGCACCCAAGGTTGGTAGTACTCGTGCCTCAGCTTGCACCTTAGTTTACGCCTTAGGTGGTGATATCTACAACACACAAAGCTTTAATCATTGACACCCCCCCAAACCAACGCTATATTCACCGCAGGGTCAGCAGGGTCATTTTTAGTGGAAATAATGGTCTCTAAGCAGTATTCGCAGGAACCGCAATAATTACATTTAATATGGAGAAAAGGATCATGACAAGAGCGACTAAGAGGGTTTATTTCTTTGGAAGCGGCAAGGCCGATGGAAACGCAAAAATGAAGAGCCTCCTCGGCGGAAAGGGGGCAAATTTAGCCGAGATGACCTCCCTCGGAATACCCGTCCCCCCCGGCTTCACTATCGCAACCTCCGTCTGCGCAGACTACAACAAAAGCAGCCGAAAGTGGCCGGCAGGACTTGAAAAAGAAGTCAACGAAAACATCAAAAAACTTGAAACCGCAATGTCTGCAAAACTTTCAGATCCCGCAAAACCACTCCTCGTCAGCGTCAGAAGTGGAGCCGCCATTTCGATGCCCGGTATGATGGACACCGTTCTGAATTTGGGGCTTAATGATGATGTTATTGCTGGGATTATTGCGAAGACGGGGAATGCCAGGTTTGCGTATGATATTTATAGAAGGTTTATTGATATGTTTGGTGATGTGGTTATGGGATGTCATCACGAGTATTTTGAGAAAGTTCTTGAAGCGGCGAAGAGGAAGGCGAAAGTTAAAGATGATAATAAGCTTTCGGCTAAGCAGCTTAAAGAGGTGGTTGAGCAGTATAAGGTTGTTTATAAAAAGCATGTTGGCAGGATGTTTCCGCAGGCTGGGGGTGAGCAGCTTAAGCTGGCGGTCAATGCGGTATTTGATTCGTGGAATATTGCCCGTGCGGTTAAGTATCGTCAGCTGAATAATATTACCGGCCTGATAGGGACGGCGGTTAATGTTCAGGCGATGGTGTTCGGGAATATGGGGGGTGACTGCGGGACGGGGGTTTGCTTTACGCGGAATCCGAGTACCGGCAAAAAGGAGTTCTACGGCGAGTTCCTGATGAACGCGCAGGGTGAAGATGTGGTTGCGGGGATACGGACGCCGCTGCCGCTGATAAAGCTCAATAAGATTATGCCGCCTGCGTATAAGAAGCTCACCGGTATGATGACTCGGCTGGAGAAGCACTATAAAGATATGCAGGATATGGAATTTACCATTCAACAGAAGAAGCTCTATATTCTCCAGACTCGGACGGGAAAACGGACGGCGGAGGCGGCGGTTAAAATCGCGGTTGATATGGTCGCTGAAAAGCTCATTACCACCAAAGAGGCGGTTACACGAGTTGAGCCGGAACAGCTTGACCGGCTGCTGCATCCGCATTTTGACCCGAAGGCCAAACGCAGTGTAATGACGACCGGTCTGCCCGCATCGCCGGGGGCGGCGGTTGGGCAGGTTGTGTTCTCGGCGGATACAGCCGAGCAGTGGCGGGATAAGGGTAAGAAAGTTATTCTCGTTAGAATCGAGACCAGCCCGGAAGATATCGGCGGGATGGATGCGGCACAGGGTATCCTGACGGCGCGAGGCGGGATGACCAGCCATGCGGCGGTAGTGGCGCGCGGGATGGGTAAGTGCTGCGTGGCAGGGGTTAGTGATATTAATATCAATTACAAGGCCAAAAAGTTTGCCGTTGGTAAAACCACTATTAAGGAAGGTGATTTTATTAGTCTTGACGGTTCGCTTGGGCAGGTTATTAAAGGGCAGCTCCCCACGGTTGAGCCGACTTTGAGCGGAGACTTTGGTAAGTTTATGGGTATTTGCGATACGGTGCGGACGATGAAGGTGCGGACGAATGCCGATACGCCGGGCGACGCTAAACGGGCGCGACAGTTCGGGGCAGAAGGGATAGGGCTTTGCCGGACGGAACATATGTTCTTCGAGGGGGACAGGATATGGGCGGTTCGCGAGATGATACTGGCGGCGGAAGATTATGATATTATGGGTGAAAAAATCTCTCTTGCTGAAACTGAAAAAGAAAAGAAGGAAATCAGGAAGGAATACGCAGTAGCCAAAAAGCAGTTCGAAGGGGCATTGAAAAAATTGCTGCCGTACCAGCGGAAGGATTTCACGGGGATATTCAGGGAGATGGCAGGGTTGCCGGTAACGGTTCGGCTGTTGGACCCGCCTTTGCATGAGTTTTTGCCGCAGGACGCGAAATCACAGGCGGAAATGGCGAAACGGTTGAAGGTTACACCGAAGAGGGTAAAAGAAGAGGTTGAAAAGCTGCATGAGTTTAATCCGATGCTTGGCCATCGCGGCTGCCGGCTGGCGGTTACATATCCGGCGATTTACCGGATGCAGGCGCGGGCGATTATCGAGGCGGCACTGGCGGTTAAGAAGGCGGGAAAAATTGTTCTGCCGGAGATTATGATCCCGCTGGTGGGGGCGGTTAGTGAATTGAAGTTTGTTAAGGCACACGTGCAGGATGAGATCAAGCAGGTGTTCAAAGAAAAGAAGAGCAAAATTAAGTATCTGCTGGGTACGATGATCGAGGTTCCTCGTGCGGCTCTTACGGCGGATGAGATTGCGACAGAAGCTGACTTCTTTAGCTTCGGGACAAATGATCTGACGCAGATGACGATGGGGTTTTCGCGCGATGATGCAGGTAAGTTTTTGGCTGAATATGTTGAGCATGGGCTTTACGAGCGCGATCCGTTCCAGACACTGGATCAGACGGGAGTGGGCAAACTGGTCGAGATGGGGACGAAACTGGGCAGAAGTGTGCGCAAGAAATTGAAGGTCGGTATCTGCGGTGAGCATGGCGGCGAGCCGGAGAGTATTGATTTTTGTCATAGGGTCGGGATGGATTATGTTAGCTGCTCGCCGTTCCGGGTGCCGATTGCGCGGCTTTCGGCTGCTAAAGCCGCTCTTTAGTTTTTTGCGGTTCTTTTGTCCGCCTGCGGCGTTGGCAGCACCGTCCGCCAATCCTCACCGTACCACTTGTACTATTCCGGTTGGCGGCGGCTTGCCGCCTTGCAGGCGAACAAAACTCCGCGCAAAAAAAGAGGGTGTTGGTTTTTTGCCCGGCTACGGCGTTTACGGCTGAAACATAAATGCTCGATGTACGACTTGTACGACTCCGCTTTATGCTCAGCCTAAGCCTTGTATCCGAATAAAACTCCGCGCTAAAGGATAGGGTTGCAAGTTTATGTGTCTATTATGAAAAAACTAACTCAAAATCAAAGATTGGAATACTGGAAATATCAATGCGCCGCATTGACTTTTATCCGAACAAAAGAAGTTGTTGATTACTTAATATCCAATACGAATAGCCATCTTGAATATCAGCTTTTAACTTCTATATACGTGTTATATGGACGCCCATTCAAACAGAGAAAGCAAGTTCGTATATCAGAAGACATAGTTCCCAGTAAGTATACAAAAGAACATGGTTTCCTTATGGATTTGCGCGACAAAATGTTTGCCCATGTCGATATTGATGGACTACCGGAAAAAGACATCTGTCAACTTAGTAAGATACTCATTCGTATAGAGGATGGACGCGCTCAAGCTGGAATGGCTAGCCTACTGCCTATTGGTTTTCAGCATGAAAAAATCCGTGATTTGTGCCAGATTCTCCATGATATATGTGATAGAAAGTCGGAGAAAATACTCATCAATGCCATGGAGACAGATTGCCCACCACCTGGATGCTATGAGGTGAATCTCTGTAAAAATAACGCCCATCTAATAACAAAAGCAACTTTTCCAGGATATGAGAGCCCAGAAACCCCCAATTAAATTATTTAGTGGTCGTGTGGGCATGGCTTACCATACTGGGACTGGCAATAAAATAGGGGAACAGTAAACATGACAAAGTGGAAGATTTACCAAAAAGGATAGTGATAAAAGCCCACGGGGAGTTGTGACCGGCGGGCTTTTTTTTTGTGAATTATCCGTCGAAATCAAAAGTTCGCTGGCCATCTGGTTTTTTTCCTGCAATTCTTCGCCACAAACCGGCGGCAAATTGACTGCGAGAGCAAAAAATCAAAGAATATAATGGGCGTCCTTTATTTGAAATACGTTCATAGTCAAAATGGGTATATCCCAACCGTTTTTTCAACTGATCAACATATAGCCGACGAAAAGTTTCAACTTGGCGGTGTTGGGGTGTGTCATTGATTTCTTTTCGCCAATCGGAGTCTGAACCGAGAAAACGGTCAAGATTTGAGTTCGGGTTTTCTAAATAGTAATGACGCCAATTACGCAAAGCATCAAGTCTATCGGCAAAAAAGATGATGAGGTCGACACGATTGTGTTTTAATGTCTGCAATGTTTCCATGTCAATGTGTAGACCATAAGGGTCAAGAAAGGCAAGGGAAAGAGTGTTTGACGATGATATACTTTTAACTATTTCATGAATCTTTTCATTCGCGTCTCCATAATGAACCTGAGCCAGACAATTAGCTCTTGCAATTCTGGCTTTAAGCGCTTCATGTTTTTTGGGGTCATTTTCACACAAGTGAAGTTTAGTAAATTTAAATCGAGCTAAGGCCGCTATCATTGGAGAGCCCCAAGCAAGTGTATTGGAGGTTTCCAAACGTTCAATTCCAGCACCGGCAAAAAGGTCAATGTAGTGTAGTTCAGACCATTTATTCTTCATAGAAGTTGTGAATGCATCGATGTAACGCATAAGAAAATAATGTTTGTCACGTGACCATTCACCAACTGTTGGGATACACAGCCCGTCATCTTCAGGTTGTGGCAGTTCAGGCATAACACAATTCCTGCAACGGTGAAATTTCGGGCATTTGGCTCCATATCTGGTCGTCTAATAGCCGGCCGGTTTTTTTTCTGTTTACACCACCCCATTGTTTGAAGAAGAAGGGAACGCCTGCAGTAATACACTGGTCGCGTATATCTGTTGCCCAGTGATGTTTCATGGGTCTTGCTTTTGGGCCTGATTCACCACCTACAATTACCCAACCAATACCCTCGAGATTTAGGTTCGGAAGTGGGCTCAGGAGTGGTTCGAGAGAAAGAAACTTTACTGCTGCAGAAGTTTGCCGTAAGTGGTCAATGCGAAAGGTATAATCCGAATTTTCAACGGTAACCCCCATCCATGCGTTTTGAGGCCAAGGAAGAAGAGAGTTTAGCTGGAGTAAGCGGCCAGAACGCTTTGTTAGTAACTGAAATCTATGTTGATGGGCCTGTTGGATAATAGCAAAAATCTTTTGTATAAAATCCAGGGAAACATTTTTGTGAAAAAGGTCACTCATGGAATTTACAAAAATCATGCGCGATTGCTTCCAATGCAAAGGTACTTCAAGGGCGTGAGGATGCACAGTAATGCGGAATCCATTAGCATAATTGGGTTGGCCCATAGCGTAGAGGCGACGAGACATGCGCTCGGCATAACAGTGTTTACAACCCGTACTTATTCTGGTGCAACCGGTGACAGGGTTCCACGTAGATTCAGTCCACTCAATTTTAGAGTCTTGTGCCATCTTTTGTTCAGGATAATGGTTGTGTACAAAAAAATCAAGGATTATTTTAATTTTACTTTAGAATTCTGGAAGGCACTTGACAAGGTTTATTTGCAGGGGTAAATTACAAGTAAGGGGGGGGCAATTGATTAATGATTACTGATTATTGGTGGACTTGTTTTATGAAAAGTGGAGCTATAGGGATAATGGTTGTTTGAAAGGTTTTCCCCTATGGGGCAAGCTGAGCCTTTTAATTTTTTCTTATGGGATGTTTACTTATGCATAATATTACGAACTGTACCCAAGTACTGCTCGATCAGTGCGGTGCCAAAGGGCTTTATCTTTTATTTGATGACACTGTGATGGTTTCACTTACTCAAGATAATATCGAAAAGGCCTCCACCGACTTCTGGCTGGACTCGGCTCGTATATCCGACGGTGTGAAAGAGGCCGCCGAGTTTCAAAGATGTAACTTCTGCCCACTTAAAAAGATCGGAGGTCTTTGTGATGCCATCCGTCCTACTATACCTTTCCTCGATGACATCGACAAGTACCTTTCCCACAATCAGGTAACCGCTGTTTATAGCGATGGCCGGAACAACCTGACGGTTAACAAGACCACCATGCAGGAAGCCTTGAAATATCTTTCGGTTCTGAGCCTTATGTACTACTGCAGAGTCGGCAGAAGTTACTGGAGATATTTTCTCGGCATAATGCCTATAATGACGCCAGAGCAGATTGCTTTCAGGCTGTACCTTAATTTTTACTACCTCAACAAAGGCAAACCACGACTTGTAAAAAAGATACTATCAAAATTTCACGACCAGATCTTCATTACCAGCAGCAACCAGGTAAAACGGATGAATCTGATCTGCAAGAATGATGTCTTTATGAACGCATTTGTCAATACACAGTTAATCACCGAAATCCTTTCATTCAATTTCGACAAAGCTGCCGCCGAACAGTTCAACTCGACAAGACCCCCGAAACTCGAACCATTAGTACTGCAAAAACCTCAATAGTTGTGGATGGAAAAAATGAAAAGTTTGGCACGAAAAAAAGATTAGAGATTAAAGGCCCGCTGGGAGTTAAAACCGGCGTTTTTTTTTGTGAAAGCTAGCCTTTCGTATGAATTTGCAGGAAAAATGCCTCAGAAAAGAAGACTCTTGACAATTCAGGCAGTTTATTGTAGAATTATCGGTATCGTACGGAGAAAAATATGCTTTTTAACCATGTAAATGGGAAATCCCAGATAACAATAGTTTTTACGTAACAGCACTAAAGGGAAAAAAAATGTCAAAATCAAATCTAAAAAAATCCGGGGTGAGTGGCCGTAAAACAGCCAGAATGGCCTGTTTAATATTTGTTATCTTGTTAAGTCCATCAATTGGCTTGGCTCTTGCTGATCCCAATGATGTAAATCAGAAGAGTTATATAACGATTTATATTGGAGATTCACAGTCTACTGTCAGTTCGGACGAAAGTGAAACTGTTGATGAATTGTTTACTGATGCCGAACCATATGCAGAACAAGTTGATGTCGAACTATATGCGGAACAGGCTAAAGACGAATCAGATTCAACGATTGTTCGATCGCGGTATGTTCTATTTGATTTCGATTATCTGAAAGAATCTGAATCAATTGTATTAAATTTGTTCGATGATGTATCAGTGACAGTAGTCAGAGATCGTATAGAGGAAAGATCTGAGAATTGTTACACCTGGTTTGGTCAGGTTCCCGGGAGAGGTTATTCTTCCGTAATACTTACTGTCGAAAATTGGGACATGGCCGGGTATATCTCTATCGATGCAAAGACGTATCACGTCAGGCCTTTAGGTAATGAGATTCATGTGGTACGTGAACTTGACTCATGCGCTTTTCCCTCTGATGTGCCAGATGCTGTTACCCCTCCAGATTTCTATCCCGATCTGAATACTGTTCCAGAAGCCCAATACGATGCCGTACCGGAAGTACAGTGTTACGATGATGGCTCCATAATCGACGTAATGGTTGTTTATACCGATGATGTGGCCAGTGCTTCATCAAATATTGTTGCTGAAATTCAGTTGGCAATTGATCAAGCGAACCAAACATACGAAAACAGTGGTATCGTTCAGAGATTGAGGCTTGTTCGTACGGCTGAAGTGAATTATGAAGAATCAGATGATGCGAATACAAACCTGAATCGTATTATAGATCCCTATGATTTGTGTCTTGACCAAATCCATGACTGGAGAGATCAATACCATGCAGATGTTGTGAGTTTATGGGTTGAAAGAGGGATGGACTGTGATAGTCGGGGTTGCTTTGTTTACGAAACCCTAGGAAGGGCATGGAGCCCCAGCGACCTAAGCGGAGGCCCAATATCCTCAGGGGGTGCTTTCAGTGTCGTCAGAAGAAAATGGGCTACAGACGATTATGCCTTCGCACACGAGTTGGGCCACAATATGGGTGCCGGACATGACGAAGACGCCCCAAAGCATAACGGCTCTTTCCCTTACAGCCACGGGTATGTTTGGGATGGTTGGACGCTTATTCATTATGGTCTCAAGTCAATTATGGCGTCCGATGATTGGTGTGGTAACAATTTTATACTTGCTTGCCCAAGAGTAGGGTACTGGTCAAACCCTAATATATATTATGAAATATGTGAATTGCCTTTTAACTGGCCTTGCACAGGCTCTAAGCCTTTCGGAAACGTTAACACTGCTTATAATAGCAGGACACTGAATGAAACTGCTTATGAAGTAGCAAACTTCAGACAGTCAAACCTGCCGCCGGTTTGCGACGTCAATGGGCCTTACCTTGCCGAGTGTGCCGGTACAGCCACAGAGATAACTCTTGACGCTGCAGGCTCCAGCGATCCTGATGGCGGCCCCCTGGAATACAATTGGTCCTCAGATTGCCCTGATGCATACTTTGACGATAACACCAGCCCTGCGCCAATCCTCACAGTAAATACGTCAAATGGATGTAACCTGATTTGCAATGTAATCCTGACGGTGACCGATGAGGCCGGGTGTTCTAACACGTGTGAGACAACGGTAACTATTGATGATATGACGCCACCGGATATTATTTGCCCTGATGATATCACTATTGAATGCGATGAATCGAGTGATCCCGTCAACACAGGTGAATCGACTGCTACAGATGTTTGTGATCCCAATCCTATAATCAATTTCTCAGATGTGGTTACTCACGGTGATTGTAGTAATGAAGAGACGATCACACGAACATGGACGGCTACTGACAATTGTGGAAATTCAAGCAGTTGCAACCAAACCATCGATGTTTTAGATACCACGAAACCGGAGATCGAATGTAACATACCAGCTACCGGTACCATTACACCGCCAGATGTACCTATCTCCTTTACCGCCACAGCTACAGATAACTGCGATGACAATCCTCTTGTTGAATATCTGGGATATGACTGCTATTTTTATACGAAGAAGGGAAAACGAATAGACAAGACGAAAAGTTGTGTAGTTGAGATAGAAGGAGATACTATAAGCATTCTAGATTCTGGTGGTGTAGGTACATATATCAATTGGACTGTTCTTGTTACTGATGATTGCGGTAATGAAACCGAGATGGAATGCGAGGTGGAAGTGATAAACCCAGGAAAACCATAATTTATATGGAAACCTGCCGCTCGGGGCAGTCGAACAGAAACCAGTAAAAACATCCAGGCTTCATAACTATATACCGGGGTAAACTAAAAGGTGTCAAATTTCTCCCTGAAAGGAAATGTTGTCCCGATTGTATATATATTAAGAGAAAATGTTAATATGGATTAAGTAAAAAAAAGTAACTATGAAGGGCATGAAGGACACGAAGAAAAACTCCGCGCTAAAGGATAACAAAAAATTAAAGATTAAAAATACCTGAGGCACAAGTTAAAATGCAAAATTGTGGAGGCTGCTTCGCGGCGGTGCTATTTAAGCGGATCCCTCGACTTCGCTCGGGATGACCCGTCTTCGCTAAAGCTTCGACGCGACAGGTGGGAAGTTTAGGCAGGCGAATTGGCGGTGCAGCTGGCTGGCTTTTTTATCGTAAGCCTTTGCGGCTTCTGTTTCATCGGTAAAATATCCGAGGTGGTACTGCTTCTTTTCAAACTGGATCGAGGCGGCCCACCTCTTCATCCTCTTGTTCCAATGGACGCCCTTGTAGGTGGAAGTTGCGCCGACATTTGAAACGACATTGCGCATGTTCTGGGCAAAGGAACATAAACGAAGATTGGCCCGGCAATTGTTCAAACCATTATGGTCGATGTGGTCAACGACGAGGTGAGATGGGGCGGACATTATATAACGATGCATCTTGATGGATTTGCCGTTCTGTTTTCTGACGGCGTAAAAGGTTCGGCCGCCAAACTCGGCGAACCATTGAAATTGGGCCAGCCGGTAATAGTCTTTCGCATCGACAGTAGCGAATTTGCCTTGAGTAAGCGGTATTCGCCGGACAGCGGTTGAGCCTTGTTTGAAGGTTCCGCTCGGATAGAAATTGGAGCACTTATCGTCGAGGAGTACGCCCCACCATCTGCCGAGTCGGCCTTGCCTTTGCTTACATATAAGGAGCGGTCTGTTCGGGTTTATTATCCAGACCGAAAAAAAACAGTTGTCACAACGGATATGATGCGTATTGCATATGTCGTGATGCGTATTGCGTATCATAGAATCCTTAATAATAGAATACAGAATTAACAAAAAAACTTCAAAATTCAAATCCGAAGTACCAGTTAAGCTTCAAATCTTCAAAATTCAGAGACTACAAAAAAAGTAGTCCCCCCACCCTTTGCACGAACTTGCGTCTCTCATGCGAAAATGG
>SDBT01008647.1_pt1 | contig 16603 bp, 15 predicted proteins | sample 2277101 | NCBI WGS metagenome assembly SDBT01 (sample SAMN10404973, study PRJNA504765) | marine sediment metagenome | isolation source: marine sediment core GS10_PC15, 103 cmbsf | place: Arctic Ocean: Southern Knipovich Ridge | collected 2010 | reverse complement strand
CTCATCAAGTGGCCATCTTTGATAATATGGGTGTGGTGGTTGATGGGTATAGCATGACAATGCAACGGCCTGCTGAGAATTTCCGCTGGGAGGATTCTAAAGGATTTATTAATCTGCGCTTACATCCATCAGAGGATTTCTATTATCTACTCGGCCTTACCGGATCAAATAAAGGTTCTATTGAACGGCGCGTTTATGATACTGAATGGTTTAATCCAGTATGTGATGAGCTTGATCCTGATGACCTCAAAACCCAATTAGATAAGCATTTGTTTGCGCCACGAAGACGCGTGGTATTGCGCAAGCGGGATACCGTTGCATTCAATGCGCAATTTGGAAAAATATTTACCAATCTTTCATTCCGTGTTGGGCTTTTTGAAAACTTCTTCGGTGCAGCGGTGGATTATGATATTCCATTCAATAATCCTAATTTTCGTTGGGTCATGACGCTTGAAGCATTTGATTTACGCGGTCGGGATCGCTTGAATGATGATCGCCCGCACTTGACATGGCTCAACCGTGTATTCCTATTCAGAAATGCTTATTTCACGTTCGGAGCTGATGATTTTGTGAGTAAAAATAATGCGAATGCGTTTGTGGGCTTTGGTATGCGATTTGATGATGAGTATCTCAAATATCTCATTGCTCATCTACCAACATTGAGCTTTAACACCAACTTACAGTAGATAGGTTCAAACTCTTGACGTTGACTCTTTAAAAACGATAAGTAAAATAAGAAAATTTCTCATCGTTAAAAAGGGGTGGTGATGAAGCGTCGAGGGGATTTTATCACATATATTTTTCTCATGCTTAGTACACACCTATTGCAGGCTGATGTACAGGTGAGCTTTGATGAGTACCTTGCAGAGACAGCAAAGCAGTGCGTGCACGCTTGTATTAATGAAAAAATAGAGACCAAAAAACTTGCTGATACTGCAGCATGTATGCAAAAATGCCCTGCTATTAAAGATGTTTCAATTGCCCGCCCAATCTCGGATGATATAGAAGTTACCGTTGTGAGTAGTAAGCCTCATGCACGAGTAAATGAGATCTATGTGCTTAATTCTGACGGGCAAATCCTTGATGCCTCATTGTATGAAAATATTGATCGTCTTCCATTAGTGCAAACGAAAAATAGTGATTCTCATCTCTCGCCGATATGCAAAAAATTCTTACTAGCAATACCACATGAGCTCTTAAGAGAATATGATGTGGAATGGGAAAATGGAGCCAGTATAACGCTTTATGATAAAAAGCAGCCGTTTTTTACCGTCACCTGCAGTGCATCTACCCCACCAAGTGCATTGATACATGAAGCATGCAAAAAAATTAAAGATGAATTAAAAGCACGGGGTGAGCTTGGCGAAGAGCCACTTGTAGTTTGGGATGCGGATATACGCTTTGATAAACAAATTATACTATCGAGAAAATAAAGGGGAAATGGGATGGCAAAAGTATTTACGGATAAACTCTGGGTAGCAATCGATATTGGTACCACTAAAATTTGTGTATTGATTGCTCATTATTTGGGTGACAACCAGATAGAGATTCTTGGGATTGGTAAATCTCCTTCCTATGGGCTTAAAAAAGGTGTGGTGGTTGATATTGCCAAAACGGTCCAATCAATCAAGACGGCGGTCAAAGAAGCGGAGCTTATGGCTGGCACGACTATTGAATCAGCCGTGATTGGTATTGCCGGATCGCATATCCATTCACTTAATTCCACGGGTGCGGTGCCTATAAAGCGTAATGAAGTTCGTGCTACTGATATCACTAATGTGCTCCAAGCAGCCCAAGCGATACAAATTCCAGAAGGGCAGCAGATATTGCATCTGATGCCTCAATATTTCTCAATTGATGGCGGTGATAAGCTCATTGATCCATCCGGTATGCATGGTATTCGCTTAGAGGTACGGGTCCATATCATTACTGGATCAGTGGCCTCGGTGCAAGATCTCATAAAATGCTGCCGTAAAGCAGGCGTGAAAGTTTCCGATATTATTCTAGAGCAGTTGGCCTCAGCTGATGCGGTGCTGAGTGATGATGAGCGTGAGCTCGGAGTAGGAATGCTTGATATAGGGGGCGGCACAGCTGATTTTGCCATTTATCAAAACGGCGCTATTCGCCATACCATGGTTCTTCCAGTGGCGGGTACCCATTTTACCAATGATATTGCCGTTGGCCTTAATACCACGATCAAAGAAGCAGAGCGCATTAAACATCTTTATGGCCTGGCGCTCAATTCTGTGCTTGAGGATTCCGAGATACGCATAGAAAATGTGCATGGTGATTCCCAAAAGGTAGTTCATGCATCTGATTTAGTTCGCATTATTGAACCACGTGCTCGAGAGCTTTTGCAATTGGTGAACCAAGAAATTTTAATGTATGAGCTCAAGCCTCTCATGCGGGCAGGCTTAGTGCTCACTGGTGGTGGATCATTGCTAGAAGGTCTTCCTGCAATTGCCCAATCAGTTTTTAGAGTGCCAGTGCGCGTGGGGCGCCCAAAAGCTGAGTATAGCTTGCCTCAAACGCTCAATAATCCTATGTATGCAACCTCCTATGGATTATTGGTGCATGCGATTAATAAAAAGGCTAAAGGATTTGATTATCGAGGAGCATCTTTAGGCAAAAAAGTTTTTGTACGTATGAAATCATGGATAGCAGATTTCTTTTAATGAAGGAGAGAAGGAATGATTGCGTTTGAAGAAGAAAACACCCTTCGACAGGCTCAGGATGATCGGGTCGAAGGAGTAAACAAGCAAGTAGCAAAAATTAAAGTGATCGGTGTAGGTGGTGCTGGCGGTAATACCGTCAACAGCATGATTGAGGCCGGCGGCTATGAAGCAATTGATTTTATTGTTGCCAATACCGATGCGCAAGCACTTCATCTATCAAAAGCAGAAAGTAAGCTGCAAATTGGGGTGAAATCAACTAAAGGGCTTGGCTCTGGTTCTAATCCTGAAGTAGGCAAACGGGCTGCTGAAGAAGATCTTGATAAAATTATGCATGAACTTGCCGATGCAGATATCGTTTTTTTGGCAGCTGGCATGGGTGGCGGCACGGGATCGGGCGCATTGCCGGTTATTTCAAAAGCGCTGAAGGATAAAGGTATTCTTTCAATAGCAGTGGTTACTAAACCATTTGGTTTTGAAGGCAAGCGGCGCATGAAAATTGCTGAGCAAGCAATCCAAGATCTAAAAAAAGATGTGGATACGCTTATCGTGGTGCCTAATCAAAAGCTTTTAGATGTGGTTGATGAGCAGGTTTCTATGATAGATGCATTTGCCATGATCAATGATGTGCTCAATCAATCAGTAAAGGGTATATCAGATATTATCACGCGCCCTGGTCACATCAATGTGGATTTTGCCGATCTACGAGCCATTATGAAAGATATGGGAATAGCAGTACTTGGCACAGGAAAAGCATCTGGACCCGATCGAGCGCTGGAAGCAGCAATGAAAGCAATTGAATCTCCGTTATTAGAAAATGTGAGCATTAAAGGTGCTAAGAGCGTGCTGCTTAATATCACCGGTGGACCAAGCTTAAGCTTGCATGAAATTAATCAAGCAGCTTCGCTTATTTATGAGCAAGCTGATGAAGACGCTAATATCATTTTAGGATCAGTGATTGATGAATCGCTTGGTGATGAAATTGTGATGACGGTTGTAGCCACGGGCTTCAATGAGCAAGGAGCTGATCAAGATTCATTTGAACCGAAAGAAACGGTGGAAGTAACACCGAGTGCCAAAGAGACTGAAAAAGTACAACCGGTAATCTCTGAGCCTATGCATCAGCCATATTATTCAGAACTTCTTGATAAAAAAGAGAATGCAGTGGTTGATATGAAATCGCTCGATGTGCCAACGTTTTTGAGAAATGATCATCTGGAGCAGCAATCAGAATAAAGAGTAATTATTCAAAAATAAAAAAGGGCGCATATAGCGTCCTTTTTTATCTGTTTTTATATTGATTCCAAACAATCAGCAGCGTCTTATTAGTTGTGAATAATTCATAATCATCTAAGTTTGGATTTAGGCGCGTGATAAGGCTTGCAAGTCGTTGCATATACACTGTTTCAGTCTTTTTAAGATCCGCTTCATTTTGATTGCCAATCTCTTGCAAAAGAGTTGCCAGTTCATCAGTTTCGCCACTTTCAGCAGCTGATAATGAAAGAGTGTCAGCAACCTTAAAAGAGCCAAGTGAGCCTTCCTGTGATAGGGGCGGCGCAGAATCTTGACTTTCGAGGCTATAAGGCTCTGTTGGAGGTGTCCCATCGAGACTTTCTTGGGAATCCATACCAAAGCATGCTTGGCTTAGAAGTAATAGTGAAAGAGTCCATTGAATCGTTATTTTCATAATTTTATCCCCATAATCTGAGTATCTTTGTTACTAGCTTCTTTTATGGTATACTATTAGTATTAATAGGGCAAAACCCTCCTGCGACAGGCTCAGGATGAGCGGGAAGGGGAGGTTATCCATGGGCAATGCGAAAAGGAGTAGTCGATACTATGCTGCTGCATAAAGATCCGCTTTTTTCCATCTATTTTGGTGATGAGCGGGATCAAATTTTTCCCAAGTCTTACATTCAATCTCCCGAACAATTTTCCCTCTCTGATCAAACATTAAAAATAAAAAAAGCATTGGCTGCAGATGCTCTAGTGGTATTGCGTCAGGTGCATGGAGATGAAGGATGCGTTATTCAAACCTTGCAGCAAGCCGGAGTGAAGCCTTTTTGCCAATCGGGTGATTATATTATTACTCAGCTTCCTCAAATAGGTATCGGGGTGACAACAGCAGATTGCTTACCCATTATTTTTTATGACAAAGTAACCAATACTATTGCGGTCGTGCATGCCGGATGGCGCGGTTCAGTGGTGAGCGTTGCGTGCAAGGCATTGCAACGAATGCAAAAAGAATTTGGCGCTAAGCCAGAGCATATTCGAGTTCTATTTGGGCCATCAGCTGGGGTCTGCTGTTATGCAGTGGATGAGAAAGTGACTAAGCAGCTTGAACCGTTTTGGTTTGCTGATCAGGTGATACGTAAAAAAAATGGGGGTCTCTATTTTGATTTACCCCTATTCAATGAGATGCAGCTTCTTGAAGCGGGGATTAAAAAAGAAAATATTAAGCGAACCTATCATGAATGTACTATTTGTGATGAATCATTCTGCTCATACAGGCGTCAGGGTGAAAAAGCTGGTCGCCAAATGACAGTGGTTGCGCTACAATAAGATTTACTTTTATCATTTACTTTATTTAGACTGATAATCAGATTAAAAGACTGAGTTTAAGGGGAATAATGTTTGCAAAAGTTTTAGCCAAAATTTTTGGTACGGCCAATGAGCGTGAGCTCAAAAAGCTTGTGCCACTTGTCCAAAAAATTAATAAACTTGAGCCAGAATTTGAAAAACTTTCAGATGATGAGCTGAGAAATAAAACTATTGAATTCAAAAAGCGCATCTCGCAAGGTGAAACGCTTGATGATCTATTACCAGAAGCATTTGCGGCCGTTAGAGAAGCATCTAAGCGTACGCTTGGCATGCGCCATTTTGATGTGCAGCTGATTGGTGGGATTGTGCTCCATCAAGGAAAAATTGCAGAGATGAAAACGGGGGAAGGTAAAACCCTTGCTGCAACCCTTCCTTTATACCTTAATGCATTGAGCGGTAATGGTGCACATCTGGTAACCGTGAATGATTATTTAGCACGCCGTGATGCTGAATGGATGCGCCCTATCTATGAAGCGCTTGGGATGACTGTTTCTGTGCTGCAAAATAGCATGAATGATAAAGAGCGTAAAAATGCTTATGCAGCCGATATTATGTATGCAACCAATAATGAGCTCGGCTTTGATTATCTGCGCGATAATATGAAATTTAGGCTCGAAGATTATGTGCAGCGCCCATTAAATTTTGCCATTGTGGATGAGGTTGATTCCATTTTAGTTGATGAAGCCCGTACGCCGCTTATTATTTCCGGTTCAGGGGATAAGAGCAGTGATCTTTATGTGAAAACAGATCGTTTTGTGACTCGACTGTTAAAAGATGAAGATTACGAAGTTGATGAAAAAGCGCGTGCAGTGCATCTAACTGAAGCAGGCGTGGATAAAATGGAGCATGCATTTAATGTGGATAATCTTTATGCGATTGAGCATATGGGATTACTGCACCATATCAATCAAGCGCTTAAAGCCCATGCATTATTCCGTATAGATGTGGACTATGTGGTGCGAGATGGTGAAGTGCTTATTGTTGATGAATTTACCGGTCGTATTTTGCCCGGGCGCCGCTATAGCGATGGCTTACACCAAGCACTTGAGGCAAAAGAGGGTGTGGATATTGAAAAAGAAAGCCAAACCCTTGCAGCAATCACGCTCCAAAATTTCTTCCGTATTTACGATAAACTTTCTGGTATGACGGGTACTGCTACCACTGAGGCTGAAGAGTTTCATCAAATTTATGGTTTAGACTGTATTGCAATTCCTACCAATCGGCCATTAATCCGCCAAGACAAGCCAGACATGATTTTCCTCTCTACTACTGGGAAATTTAAAGCGATTGCAAAAGATGTGAAAGAGCGGCATAAAAAAGGTCAGCCGGTGCTTATTGGTACGGTGGCGATTGAAACTTCAGAATTACTGAGTGATATTTTGCGAGCTCAGGGTATTCCCCATGAAGTGCTTAATGCAAAGCAGCATGCACGAGAAGCGGAGATTGTGGAACATGCTGGTGATCCAGGGCGTGTGACTATTGCGACTAATATGGCCGGCCGTGGTACTGATATTAAGCTTGCACCTGAATCAAAAGAGGCTGGTGGACTATATATTCTTGGTACGGAGCGGCATGAAAGTCGCCGTATTGATAATCAGCTGCGTGGTCGTTCTGGCCGTCAGGGTGATCATGGTGAATCCCGGTTTTATATTTCTCTTGATGATGATCTGATCCGTATTTTTGCGGGTGATACGATTAAAAATCGTATGAAGATGGTGGGTATGACAGAAGATGAAAATATTGAATCTCGCTTTGTTTCAAAAACGATTGCGAATGCGCAAGAGAAGGTAGAAAAGCGTAACTTTGATGTTCGTAAGCATCTGCTTGATTATGATGATGTGCTTAATCAGCATCGTAAAGTGATCTATGGATATCGCCGTAATTTATTACAAGACTCTGATAATATTTATGGCCTTGTGCGTGATTTAATTGTTGATTCAATTGCTGATATTATTGCTCATTTTTGCCCTAAAAATCGTTTGACGCCAGAAACATATGGCCAGATTATTCACGCAGTTGCGGGCATGACTGCGCTAAAAGAGGCTGAATTTGACAAAGAAGGATTGAGCAAAACGAACTGCGAAGATCTCAAAAAAGATCTTATCAACTTTTTGCTCCTGAGGTATGATCTTTATCGTAATAAGCAAGATCGTGAAATGGTTCTAGATGCAGAAAAATGGCTTATGCTTGAGACTATCGATAATGCTTGGAAGCAACATATGATTAACATTGATCATCTCAAAGAAGGCATTAATCTACGCGGTTGGGGCCAAAAGAATCCGCTTATAGAATATAAAAAAGAAGCATTTACGATGTTTAGTGATATGATGCGCCAAATCCGCTGGGAAATTGTGCACCATATATTCCATCTCAACCTTGATGCATTCAATAAGCATGATATTGAAGCACGCAGAGAAAAAGAGCTGCATGAAATAAATCTTCTTTCTGGTCAGAGCGAAGGCGCTAAGGTTGAGACGATCAAACGAGAAGAGGAAAAGATTGGGCGTAATGATCCATGTCCGTGTGGCTCAGGTAAGAAATATAAAAAGTGCTGCGCTCTTAAGTAGTGCTGTGCACTTCTATAGTAGGCTTACTTCTCTGGGGGGCCTCAGCAAACCTATAAATAGATCCTCATTTCTCTTGCTTTTCTATTTGAAGCAATTATACTATTAGCTCTAATTATATTCTATTAAGTATATTACAAGGGGAACTATGAAGAAATTATTACTGCTTTCTATTGCTGTTATGATCATTGGTACCGCTAAAGCAATGGATAATTCAGTTATAGTATCTACTTTAGTCTTGCCTCCTTCACAAGGTACGACAATTCCTAAGGGTGTTGAAAACTCGCCTCGATCAACCCGTACCTCATTAGATGATGATTCCGATTGGTCTGATTGGTCATGTGACAACTCACCACGCACTCCCATTGAGCCTCAACCTAAAACAATTGAAGAATGTACTAAGTATCTTGATAAACTTGATGAGCATACTCAAGAGTTTTACTTACTATTGTTAAAACGTAAGATATTACAAAAACCAGTTAGTTATGCAGTAGGTTTAGGTCTCTATCAGAGTGGTCTTACTTATGAGAAGAGTGCCCGTTATGGTGGGACAATTCAATATTTTCTTATCGATGCTTTTAAAGCTGCGATTAAGGAGCATTTTAAGGAAAAAAATATAATAGTAGGGAGATTGCGAACATAGATCTGCTTGCAATAACCCTTAGTGCGTATACTCACTATCACGGATCACATTAAGATTTATTACGGTTAAAATAGTTAGTGCCATGACTCTTCTTTTTTGAAGGATCATGGCACTAATTATTTGTTTTGCAAGAAGCAAAAAGGCGCACCTATTTCAGGTACGCCTTAGAAATTGAATCCGCGCATAATAATCTATCAACTACTCTCCTTACGAAGTGTAATCTTTAAAAGACCACACGCGGAATTTTTATAATCTGAATCCGAGGAAGATCCTCAAGAAAATCATGTTTCCGAAGAAACAGAGGAGTTTCAAGAAGAAGATCCTCAGAATTTTTATAACTTGTATTTCAAACCTATTTACATTCTAGCAGATATTAAACCCAAATTGCAACAATTTTTTTAATGAATTTAGCAAAATATTCCAATCCATTGATTGAGAGCGGGTTTTGTAAGGCTAAAATATGGAAGAAATAGGCTAAATATAACCGTTTATTATCTTAAAAACATCTTAATGGTACTCAAACAGAGGCATGTTATTAACCCGGTAGAGACTCCTCCCAGAATGCGCAATCCAGTATCTAACGAAAACTGTGGGTTTGGGTGTTCCTCAGTCCATTTAAATTTAGCCATCTCATATCCCATATCTGGTCCCAAGTCAGACCGAAGGCTATCCTCTATTAACGGATTCAAAAACGAACCAAAAAGTGAATTGGTATCACCTGTTACTTCTTTAATTACCTTATCAGCTGTAAATTTCCATATCACATCATGGACTCGGCGAGGTGGTATAAGAAATCCAGCAGCAATACCTACTCCTACTGAAAGCTTAGCAATCCGCCATTTGGTTAAAAACGGTGAGCGCTGGTATGCAGTAGATGATTGGGTAAAAATACTACCCAAAAGTAGAAAAGCTATATATTTTTTCATTGAAACCTCTATTATCTGTTTATTAAAAAATTACCATAAATATTTGAATGCATATAAGCATCCTGCAGCCAATCCGGTATATGCCAATCCAGCTTTCATGCGTAAACGAGTATCAAAAGATAGAGTTGCTCGAGGATTATCTATCTGAAATTTATTTTTGTCAGTTGCGTATGCGCTTAACGTTCCAATAGGAGATTTTTTGATCTCTAAATTGAATTTGCTAATCCCAAAGCCTATCATTTGAAAAAGGTTTAATTCTGAAGGATTTACTTGATTTAGTTGTTGTTCTTCCTCTTCAATCTTTCTTTCGTTGAGTATACGATGAATCCTATAAGCTGGAAGTAAGTAAGCAATTGTTGCGCCAGTCAATAGAGATGTCTTCCAGAGTCGTTTATGGGTTAGACATTCCGTAAGGTATGATTGGATCAATAAACTCGGTAATAGCAGTAAATAAAAATACTTTTTCATTGAAACCTCCATTATCAATGTAATTAGAATAACCCTATTAGAATGGCTTAAATTGCCAATAGGTGCAAATGGGCTGATCTAGAGGGTCTATTGGCAAAAATTAGCCCATTATTACTTCATAGACATAGCCATCCAGGATACCCTTAGAAAGCTCAAAGGCAGCTAATGTGAGGAATACTCTAACGATTGATTCATGTTTCACGCCCACCGCATTTTTAAACTCAAGCTCCTCAGCATCCACTTCTTTTTGGGCTTTTTTGCGTGTGAGATCTTTATCGCGCCACATTTTATATCTAATAGCGCATTCATCAGTTACCTTATCAGCTATTTTATCACTGATTTTATTGTGGACGAGATAGGCACAATATCCTGCAGCGCCTGTGCGCGCTGCTTTCCATAGAAGGCCACCTTTAGCTTGTGCTGGTATTGAGGCTAAGCAAAGAGTGATAAGTAATATGATTTTTTTCATAGTTTTCCTTAGTTTTTTTCCCAAATTACAAGTTTCATTTTGGTGGAACCATCTTCGAGTATGGTTGGTATGGCATCAATTTGATGCGTTTCAGTTCCAACTGAAGCTGACATATTATCCATAGTGATAATAGTTGCATCTATAAGTTTACATGCTTAATTTCGGTGGAATATAAGACGGAAGTTAGAGTTACTATCAAAAGACTGAGATATCTTTTCATCTGTTTCCTTAAATTATATTAAAACCGTATAATTTTATCTTAAGGTAAATCTGCTATACTGTCTATTACGTTCTCCCTCCGTTCGTGGTGAGCAGGAGTGTTAACGACGTGTCGAACCATAGAAGGAAAACGCTCATGTTTTCGCGTGTTAAAGGTACTCGAGATCTCCTTGATCTCACGCTTTATAATTTTATTGTTGATCAAGCAAAAAAGCAGTTGAAAAATTATAATTTTTCCGAAATTGCGACACCCATATTAGAACCAGTAGATCTCTTTAAGCGTTCTTTGGGATTGCATACTGATGTGGTAACCAAAGAAATGTTTACTCTTGAGGTTGGGCCAGAAGGAAAAAAAGAAACGATTGTTTTGCGCCCTGAAGCCACAGCTTCCACTGTGCGCGCATTTATTGAAGCCGGCATACAAAATCTTCCTTGGAAAATCTTTTCAGTCGGCCCTATGTTTCGGTATGAGCGGCCGCAAAAAGGGCGCTATCGCCAATTCCATCAGATCAATATAGAAGTGATTGGATCCGCCTCAATTAGCCAAGATGCGCATCTGATTAAAATGCTTGATCGATTCTTTACCGATCGCCTTAAACTTAATAACTATGCAATTTTAATCAACTTCTTAGGCTGCTCAGAAGATCGCAAAAAATACCGTGAAAAATTATACAAGTTCTTAGAGAAAAACAGCGATACGATTTGCGCAACTTGTACAGATCGCAAAGATAAAAATATTATGCGGGTCTTTGATTGCAAAAATCCGGAATGCCAAGAGCTGTATCAAAAGGCTCCTTTTATTGCAGATCATTTATGTGAATCATGCGCCAAAGAATGGCATCAGCTACAGGATGAGCTTGAGATTCTTTCTGTTTCGTTTGTCTATAAACCTACTCTTGTGCGTGGGCTTGATTACTATAATAAAACTGTCTTTGAATTTTCCAGCGCTGATCTGGGGGCTCAAAATGCATTCTGCGGTGGCGGCCGGTATGATCAGCTGATAACTATGCTTGGTGGCAAAGTTGATCAGCCATCAATTGGTGCGGCAATTGGGATTGATCGCCTGATGCTAATGTTGGAAAACAAATTAGAAACCCTCAATCTTGAATCGCAAGAGCCGCTGTATATCATTATTCCCATGAGCGAAGCGCAGCATACCGTTGGGCTTTTTATTGCTGATATGCTTGCCCGGCTCGGATTCAAAACCGATATTTTACTCGAAGGCTCGCTCAAGAGCATGATGCGCAAGGCTAACAAGCTTGGCGCTAAAGCTGCAATCATGATTGGTGCTGATGAGCAGGAAGCAAAAGAAGTAACTATCAAAAATATGATCACGAGCGAGCAAGAACGCATCAAACAGACTGAACTGGTTGATTATCTGAAACAATAAATCCAATCTTGTTTACATAAACCCAATTCATGCGGTATATCTACATCAAAATAAAAATTGATGGGAGATTATCTGATGAATGCATATAATTTGCGTAAATGGCTTACCAAAGAATTTATAATTGGTTACACAATTTTAACTGGTCTCGTTGCTGCCGGTCTTCTGATTGGTTATCTCCATTATAAAAATCATGTGATCACCCATATCCAAGAAGTTGCGCGTAAATCGGTCGTAGAGGGTGAAGATGCAATTATTGGTGAGCTTTCTGAAATTGAAGATAAAGCAAAAACGCTTGCAACTCATTTAGAGCGCGGTTTATCAGGCCAATATGAAAAGCATCTTCAAAAATATCTTAAAGAAAATAAAGCCATCGTTAGTATCGGTGTAGTGCAAAAGGATACAGATCATGTGGTGGCTTGGGCGCAAAGATATCCTTATGCGCCTGTCAAGCAAGTTAAAAAGATAACCTATGAAGATTTGAAAAAATCTCATAAATGGAAAGATCATGAATTTAAAGCGCCTAAATGGAATGCGACCTATTTAGGGCCATCTTCAGATTATGTGATGATTGATTACACATTTCCGGTTAAGCGAAATGGTGATCAGGGTGACATGATGCTTTTCATCACCTATTCCACTGAAGTGCTCACCGATCATGTACTTTCGATTCAATTGGGTAAAGCTGGGTACTCATTTGTGGTATTACCCCGTGGACAATTTATTATCCATCCATTCCGCAATTACGTCTTAAAAGAAAAAACCTTAGTAGAACATGCTGAATCAGAGCTTGATCCAGGGATGCTTCAGCTTTCTGAGGAGTTGGTTAATAAAAAGAATGGTGAGATTGAGTATAAAAATAAAAAAACTGGCCAAAAAGCTTGGATTATTTATCGTTCCATAAAAAAAACTGATTGGGTTTTGGCGGGAATATTCTTTATCAATGAGCTTTATCGAGAAGTGGAAGCACCTTTGCGCCATCTTTATATTATTTTAGTCTGTGCGTTTCTTCTTTTTGTGCTGGGCCTTTTAGCATTATTCTTAAGGGTATTTAGCGGAAATGTAAAATCATTGTGGCATTATTCAATACTTTCTTCACTGTTATTTGCTATCGTGATTGGCATTTTATGGCATGTAACTTTGCACCGCACTTTTATTCCCCTTGAAGAAACGGTGATAGTGGATAAATCAGCACTCCATGATTATATGCATGAGATAAAAGTATTGCGGGATAGATACCATCTAAGCCCTTCGATCAAGGTACCGACCGGCATACTTGTTTATCAAGCCCAGTTTACCGAAAGTCGAGCGGTTAATTTCTCAGGCATTATCTGGCAGCGATATAAAAAAGGTGTGCATGATCATCTGCAACGTGGTTTTATTTTCCCTGATGCTTGGAGTGGCAACAATGATATACAAAAAATCTATCATGAAACAAAAGATGATGAAGAGGTTATTGGCTGGAAGTTTTCTACTATATTAATGCAACACCTGGATCCAAGAAAATATCCTCTTGATGCTAACTATATTAAAATTCGTATGTGGCATCTTGATTTTGAAAAGAATGTGATGCTTATTCCAGATCTTGAGAGCTATAGTTTCACAAATCCGCTTTTACTGCCTGGCATTGATCCAGAGGTTAAATTTAGACAATGGATCCTCAGAAGAAGCTTTTATAGCTATACAATTAATGATTATAGAACCAATTTTGGTATTCCTGAGGCTTCTGCATATAATGTGATGCCGGAATTATCATTTAGCATTGGTATTCAGCGTAAAGTATTTAATGTACTTATTTCTATTTTATTCCCGCTGCTTGGAGCCGCCTTCATGCTCTTTGCTTCGCTCTTGGCATTCACTCGAGATGAGAATCTATTAGAGGCAAGCGGATTTAATACACTTGCGATATTAGCGGTTGCCACAGCCCTCTTTTTCACTTTAATTTCATTGCGCTCTAGTTTAGTGTTCCATGGGCTGATCTATCTGGATTACTTCTTCTTTACCCTCTATTTTATGCTCTTTGCCATATCTGTGATCAGCGTATTGTTTGTTATTGATAAGGATCTGGACATTATTCAGTATAAAAACTCTTTGATTGTGAAATTGCTTTATTGGCCGCTTATGACTTTTTCATTAATGCTTATTACGTTGGTTATTTTTTACTAAATAAAAAGAATGGTTCGTAACATATAAAAAAGAATAGCAACGAATAAGACGCCATCAAAGCGATCTAAAAAACCACCATGGCCGGGTAAAAGGTTTCCTGAATCTTTTATGCCGGCTTTTCTTTTAAGCCATGATTCAAAAAGATCTCCAGTTGTGGCTGCTACGCATGTAATAAGCGTGAAGGCTGCTGAGAAACCTAATGAGAACTTAAATCCTAAATACCATTCATTAATAACTAGAAAAACTATAAGGGCTGCGATAAATCCACCAAAAAAACCTTCCCATGTTTTTCCCGGGCTGATTGCAGGCCAGAGCTTATGCCTACCAAATAGATTGCCCGATAAATAGGCTCCCATATCAAAGCAAAAAACCATTGCGAGCAGCAGGATTACAAGCAGTTGGTTTTGCTGATTAAGCAATATTAAGCAAAGAAATGGCAAGATTGGATAGAATGGCATAATGAACCAAAATTCCTTTGATTTAACGGGAAAAAAATTGGGCCATTCAAAAATAAGAATGATTGCAAGCGTTATGATGAGTAGAATCGAGAAATAGCTGGGAGGTAAAAAAAAGAGCATTCCACCATAAAAGGAAGCAAAAATAATACCGGTGAGGGTACGCTGACCAAGATTTGATAAAAATTTGCTACTCACTTGATTTACTTTCCCTTTTTTTCCCTTATACAAATGCATTAGGGATATACGTTAAGTCATATTCCTCTTTTGTGTGAAGCACTAATGCTACATCAAAGCGGAGCACTCGATCTACAATTTTTTTCTGCGCACAATAATAGCGAGCGGTTTTGATAATTTTTTGTTGTTTTGAGTAGCTGACTACCTGGGAAAGATTGAAGTATTCCATTTTACGAGCTTTGACTTCAATGAAGGCAATGCATTCGCCCTTTTGCGCAATGATATCGATTTCGCCAAACCGCTTGCGATAATTGCGTTCTAGAATTTTATAGCCTTCTTTTTGCAGATGAGTGGCCACGAAGCACTCGGCTTGATTGCCGAATGATTTTCTAGAACCTGTCAGCAAAAGAGACCTTTTTTTTCTTGGAGGGCTTTGCAGGCGTAGTTTTAGAATCTAAAGATGTAATTTCAAATTCAGTTTCTGAAGACGGTTTGATTTCAGAGGAATCAGCAACTTTAGTTTTCTTAGCTCGCTTAGTTTTTCTTTTTTCCAGTCTCTTTGTTCGAGCATTAGTAACTTCATCTAATGCCTGCTGCACTTTTTCTATCTTTTCTCTTGCCTCAGGCAGCTCTGGAAGATATTTTTCTCTCGCATAATCGATGCGCTTTTGGGCCGGCTTATATTTACCTCGGCCAATATGAAATTCAGCCACATACAGCTCATGATCCAAAAGTCGATCGTAGCAGAGTTCGCACAGCTCTTTAGTTTCATTGCGGTATTCCTGGCACGTTTTTGAGCCGAGATATTCTTTAGCAACTTTGGCCGCTTCACGCGTGCTTTTTTGATCTCTATCGCAATCAGAGATTTGCTTGCAACCACAATCAACCGCCTTATATTTTGCAAACTCTGTCTTATCGCTTCCTGGATAAAGCTCCGCAAATTCAGTATAGGCGCTTTGCGCTTCAGCATATTCCTCTATATCATAATAAACTTTAGCAAGGCGTAGGCGTGCATCTTTTAGCTTGGTCTGATTTTTCTCAATGGTGACTACGCGTTCAAGCGCAGTTTTAGCATATTCTAAATACCCGTAGCTGAAGTACTCTTCAATTTTTGGGTAGAGCTCATCAAGACGCATATCCTTAATAGCCATATGCCGTTTTTCAGATTCATCGGCCAGAAGGTTATCAATAAATGGGTTAAAGATTCCCTTAGATTTATGCGGTTTTTCTTGGGATTGTCCGTTTGAAACAGTACTACTTATATGTTCTGTGCAATAGAGTGAGCCATGAGCAATTAAAATAAGTAATAAGCTCTTGATATTCATGTGTAATTTTTCCCTCTAGTAAATACTTTTAGAGCTTCTTTATAGAGTATAGTATACTATAATTTTGCTTTTTGTGGATTTATGGCATTTTTGGTTTATATACTCTTGATGATTTATGCTTTAATCAAGAGCAAATGTTTTAGGTAGAGTTAATAATATGATTAAATCGGTTGCAGATATTTTAGTTTCAATGGGTGTGCTCAGCCATGATCAGGTGGTCGATGCTGACCAAAAGGCGCGTGCATCAGAGCAACCATTAGAGCAGTATTTAGTTGATAATAAATTAATAAACCAAGAACAGCTTGCTAAAGCCCATGCAGAGCAAGTTCGCGCGCCATTTATTGAGGTAATAACTGAGAAAATGGCTGATCCGACCGTTCTGGTTAAAGTTCCCTTAGCTTTTCTGCGCCAGAATGCGGTGATCCCGGTGATGATTGATAAAACGATGGTTATCATTACTGCTAATCCTTCCCATTATCAACCTATTGATGAACTGCGCATGCTTTTAGGCTCTCAAGCATCGGTTGCGAT
>SDBT01008646.1_pt1 | contig 16603 bp, 11 predicted proteins | sample 2277101 | NCBI WGS metagenome assembly SDBT01 (sample SAMN10404973, study PRJNA504765) | marine sediment metagenome | isolation source: marine sediment core GS10_PC15, 103 cmbsf | place: Arctic Ocean: Southern Knipovich Ridge | collected 2010 | reverse complement strand
CGGGTGCCATCGGTGGGAGTGCGAGAGGTGTTCCCGCTTGACCCCGTACACCCCCCTCGCTAGCCTCAATTCATCATTCTCTAGGCTGGATGCCTCCAGCATTGCGAGGCGTGGGACCGCATGCTCCTGGCCCGACCTCGTTGAGGCGGGCGACTGCCAAGTTGGGGACCGATTCGGCAGGACCAGAGCGGCATGGACATGAATGACCGCCTGGATGGTTGGAAGGAAATCGCCAGCTATCTGGGCAGAAGCGTTCGCACAGCACACAGGTGGGAGAAGACCCTGGCTCTACCTGTGCGCCGGGTCGAGGGCGCGAAGGCCGACATCGTCTTCGCTCTGCGGAGCGAGATCGACGAGTGGCGCGAGGCGAAGGCGAAGGAGATCGCCAGCCCTCCCGAGAAGCCCGACGACGAGGAATCCGGCGTCATGGCCGCCGAGTTGGCGGCCCATCAGGCCTCCCCGCACCTCCGCTCTCTGGATGAGATCAAGCGTGACAGCTTACGCCTGCCGACCTGGCTTATCGCCTGGGCGCTGGTGGCGACCACGGCCGCCATTCTCGGATGGGCTTGGATAGCGATCTGGGGCCTCCCCGGGGGAGAGTTGGCGGACGGTCGCCCCATCGCCGGCCCCATCGAGAGCGACTTCCACGAGTTCCCACCGCCGCGCGGGCTGGTTGCCTTCGACAGCGAGCGCGACGGCAACTCCGAGATCTACGTCATGAATGACGACGGATCTGAAGACCGCCATCGGCTAACCCACCATCCCGGCATCGACACCTATCCGGCGATTTCTCCCGATGGCACGAAGGTCGCCTTTCTCTCCGACCGCCTCAACGATGTCCCTGAGATCTTCATCATGGACATCGATGGCTCGAACATCCGCCACCTCGATACCGGTATCGAGCACGATGTCGCGCAGGGGATAGGTTGGCACCCAAGCGGCGAAGAGCTGGTGTTCAGCTTCAGGTCGGGGGGCACATTTCATCTGTACGAGATCCGGGAGGACGGCACGGGCCTGGTACAGCTGACGGATTCCGGCGAGGACGACATCAGACCGCGGTACAGCCTGGATGGCAGCCGGATCCTCTATACCCACAATGTCTCCTTCAACGGCTACACCACCGAGGTCTACGAGCGAGTAGGGCCGGAAGGGTCGGTTCAGCTCACACATACGGGCGACAATTCAGGGCCTGAGGAAATCCTGGAGAACGGCTTCCCTGTTGTTTTGTTCAACAAGAGACGCCTGCCCGACAAGAACACGCAGATCTACCGTCTGCTCCCCGAGGGAGCGGAGCGTCCGATCTACCCCGAGAGCAACACCTACAAGGAGAGCGGAGTCGCAGGGCCGAGGGGCCCCGGCGCCGTCCTTGTTCAGAACGAGTTTGTCTTCGTCTCGTTCCGGGCCGGGGATGGTCTCCCCAATCTCTGGCGCATGCGGACCGACGGCAGCGACGCCATGCAGATCACCTTCGCCGGCGCCCGCAACGCCAGCTGGTGGGTGCCTGGGCCGGGTGGGGGGTAGGCGGCCGACCGGGCTCGACAGAGAGAGCCCAGTTCGTGCCACACGGCAGTTTCCACGGCCGGGCGCAGCCGACTCAAACGGCCGCAGCGTGCCCCCTCCTTTCGTACCGCGGCAAGGAAGGATTGGAGCTCCACTCAGTCTGTGGGGCGCGAGTCAAAGGGTTCGTGGTCTGCAACAACTCGATCACCGGCAACGGAGTCGCGGAGGGCGAAGAAGGAGGGCGGTACCTAGGGATCTGCTGGCTGCGCCTGTCCTAGGCGTATCCTTGCGGTTTTACCCTGGAAACAACCTCGCAACTCTGATACTCATTCAGCAAAGAAAGATCCCTGGGGGTACGACAAGCGTAGGGCAGGGGTGTCTTCAGTGATGTACGAGAATGACCGCCTCGACGGCTGGAAGGGAATCGCTGCCTACCTGAATCGAAGCGTACGCTCGGCGCATCGGTGGAATCAGGAGCTGGGCCTGCCGGTCCACAGGATGCAGGGCACGAAGGGCAACATCGTCTACGCGCTCAAGAGCGAAATCGACGACTGGGTGACCCTCCGTGAGAACGGGGACGAAGGGCTCTACGAGCAGAATGGTCCCGCGGGCCATATGTGGAATGCGGGCCTCTGGCGCGCTCGTTTCCGGCCCAGGCTGGTCGCGGCGCTGGGCGTGGTCGCCGCCCTGGTCCTGATCATGGCGAGCTGGTCTTGGCTGATGCCGGACACGGATGGGGGCGGGGATCTGGCGCGACTCGCGGACTCGCTCATCGGCGGCCAGGATGGCCCGGGAAGCGTAGCGCCTATCTCAACCACTGTCGAACCCGACGAGCTGCTCCGGCCCCTCGGCAAGGCCGTCTTTCACTCTGGGCGCAGTGGTAATCCCGAGATCTATGTCATGAATGACGATGGCAGTGGTCTGGCCCGGCTCACTCATGATCCGGCCACGGACATCTACCCCAGGTTCTCCCCGGATGGCTCCAGGGTCGCTTTCTCGTCGGATCGGAACGGTGGCCAGGCGCAGATCTTCGTGATGGACTCGGATGGCTCGAACCTGCGGCAGCTGACCTCAGGCATCCAGAGTGATTATTTCTACCTCGAGGGGCTGGACTGGCATCCTTCCGGTGAGAGGCTCGTTTTCAGCTTCGACATCGACGAAATCTGGCAGCTTTTCGAGATCGATGCGGACGGATCCAACCTGATTCAGCTCACCAATACGGCCAAGTTCAACATCTCCCCTCGCTACAGCCGCGATGGAACCGTCATCTACATGATGCGGAACACTCCCCACGACGGGACGACGAGCGAAATTTTCGCACTCTCGGGTGGAGGGGCCCGGCAGCTTACGTTCACGCTCGACAACAGGGCCCCGGACGAAATTCTCGAAAACGGTGTTCCAACGCTCTACTTCTCGAAGTCTTTTTCGAAAGAGAACCAGCAAATCTTCCGCCTGGTACGAACCGAGCCCGCCCGAGGCGTCAAGCGCATCTCGAGGCTGTTGCGCCCGGCCGAGTATCCTCTTCTGTTCGCCAACAACGGATTCGCCGAGACTCAGGCCGTCGGGGCGAGAGGACCTGGCGCCGCGTTGGCCATGAATCAGATCCTGGTGATGTCGGATCGCGGCGGCGAGAGCATGTTCTTCAACATATGGCGGATGGGCACGGACGGCCTCAATGCGGTCCGGCTCACCGAAGCAGGCGGGAGAAGGCCCGACTGGTGGATTCCGTTGGCCGCGGTGAGCGGTACGGTCGAGACCGGAGGCAGCGGGGGAAGCTCCCAGTAGGAGGCCGAGACGGAGGACCAGCGCCCCGAACCCTCTCAGACTCGGTTTCAACCTCGTAACGCCGTCTCTCCAGCCTCCCTGGCGACACCTTCGCCCCCTCGCCTAGCCGTTCCCAACCCCCCGCGACCCCTCGTTTTCCCTTGCTTTCATAGGGGAAATCCTATGCCAAACGCTGCCAATCGGGGCATGGCACTCTTTGTCGCTTGCTCTGTCCTTCTGAAACCTGCGATTTGTAGGTATAAGAACGAGAAGACCGAGATCCCGAGCGGTCAAGAAATAGAGATGGGCATCGGCACCAGGCGGGAGCCGATGATTTGACGGACGACCTCGGGATGGTGTTTTTGCCGGCCTGCCCCATAACTCTGCGGTTGGGGTGGGCCGGCCGTCCGTTTTTTTTGGGGAAAGAGAGCCAAAGAAAGTCAACCGGGTTCCGCGGGCGGGCCGGCGAGGTCCCGGAGGCGAAGATCTTGACCCAGAGGCCAACTTCCTCGGCCACACCCCGATTCTCCCCCCCGACCCCCCGAATACCTGCGTTCAACGTCGACCTTCAAGACTAGCCGCTGTCGCCGGTTCCCAGATGCTGCGCCCACCATGCGCGGGCGTCCTCTGCTGTCCAGGATTCTCCGAGGTCACAGGCGGCCAGCAAGTCGGACAGCTCAACCATGGAGCCGGGCCGCGCAGCGGGGTCCTTCTCCAGGCAACGCATGATGACTGCCTCGAGCGCTGCCGGAATCGGCTGCTCGCAACGGCTCGAAAGCGGCACGGGCGGCTCCCTCAGATGCTGGGCGACGATGTCGGAGGCGCTACCTCCCTGAAACACCTGCTGGCCGCTCAGCAGCCAGTAGCCAACGCAGGCGAGAGAGTAAATGTCGGTGCGCTCAGTGACGCCGGGGCGACCCCGGGCCACCTCGGGCGCCAGGTAGGCGGGAGTGCCCGCCGCGTCCCGCAGCCTCGGAGTTCGCTCCTCAGCGCTGTCGTCCCGCCATACCTTCACGAGGCCGAAGTCGAGGATTTTGACAAAGTCGAAGTCCCGTCCCATGTGGCAGGTGAAGAGGTTCGCCGGTTTGACGTCGCGGTGGATGAGGCCGTGCTCGTGTGCGTCTGCGAGTGACTCGCACGCCTGCCGCAGCAGGTACACAGCGCGTGCCGGCGGTACGGGGCCGAATCGGTTCACCAAGGAGTCAAAATCGAGACCATCCAGCATTTCCATTACGTAGTAGAAGGTCCCGTCTTCGGTGACGCCGAAGTCGTAGACCTCCACCGTGTGTGTGGATCGCAGCAGTGCTGTCGCCCGGGCCTCCTGCTCGAAGGAGGAAAACGTGCCTTGTGCACCCTCGGCGTTGAGGGCGCCGACAATCTCGGGGCGGATGAGCTTGATGGCCGCAGGCCTCGCCAGTAGCCCGTGCCGGGCCTCCCAAACCTCGCCCATTCCTCCGGAGCCGATCTTCTTGGTGAGCTGGTACTGCCCCACCTGTTTCGCCTCGAACACCTCGCGACGGAGGGTGTTGATGCGATGCGTCCCCAACGTGGCCATGAAGACACCGACCAGAAGAATCAGCGCCAGGCTGGTCATCTGCGCGAAGGTCAGTGTTTCGCGGACGAAGCTGTAGGCATCGAACTGTCGTATGCGCAGTGCTTCGATGACGGCCATGGGAACCATCGCCATGAGACCCGTGGCCAACAGCGCCCGTTTCCAGGTGTTGGGAACGAAGATCGCGTAGGCGATGAGGAAGGCGAAGTAGATCATCACCGAGAACGCGACCGCGAAGATCAATGCCGGGGTGTCGCCGTCGGTTGCCGCCTCCCAGGTGAAGTGATAGCGATCGGCGGCGAACCAGAGGGCGACGATGGAGAAGAGGCCGACCTCGAAGACCCGGAGCTGGCGCAAGCTCATCTCTCGCTCGCTGTACAGCAATCCGGCAGATGCGGCGTAAAAGAGGATCAGTCCGACGCGAACCCACCCCAGGTAGACGAACCCCTCGTAGATGTCGCGCATCTGCCACAAGATCAAGGCGATGGCGATGGTCAGGGCCCCTGCCCGCATCCGCGAGCGCAGCAGGCGCTGCATCTCGGTGGTGATCTTCGCCGTGCGGTCGTGGACCAGCTCAGCACGGTGCTTGCCGCGCTGGGAGGCGCCGGCGGTGAGGACGTAGGAATCAGATCCGGTTCCGCCTGCGGGAGCCCGACGGCCCAACGTCGGGAAGTCAGAGGCCCCCTCGGGGTCCGCGCGGGCCTCGTCGGGCGGGGCTATTCGGGTGTCAGGCGGTTCGTCGGTCATGGCCACGGTCAATTGTTTCGCGACCGACGGGTTCCCACAAGGGATCAGAAGGAGATCGTGGCGAGAGCCCCCTCCCCCAACCTATGCCGCCGCTGCAGTGCTGCGAAGGAGCTCGTCGATTCCTGCGAGAAGGCGGCAGCGGGAGGCAAAACGAGCACGAGCGCCGCCGTCATCAGAGCTGCGAGGCTCATCCGGTGTCTTCTTGTCGGGCAGCGTGTTGTTCTCGCCCTGCTGTTGACGCAGCCGGATCTGCTCTTGGATCACGGACTTTCCATCACTCGAATATCGTGTGAATCGCATGTCTACCTGCCAGGGTCAGGGTTGAGCAGCGTACTCTATCTCGTCACCGTCGGCGGGGCTTCCTTCTTCCGCCATGTTGCTTGTGATCATGCGAGACTTAGATCCTAAAGTCCTTAAGGGCTTCTAAAGAGATTCCTAAGATGAGGGCCAAGCACGCCAAAGGCCGCTCCTGGCCTGATCGAGGGCGTGTGAAGTGGGTGGAGGGCGTCCGGGAGCCTGTCCAGGCAGCCCCTAACCGGGTTGAGGGCATTCGGAAGCCTGTTTAGGATAGGAGAATCGTAGGGAGAGACGAAGCCCCGTGCCACTCGGGGGTGTTGCAGAGAGAGGAGCCGAATGCGGGACCCTTCAGAGAGTCTCGGCCCTGCGCCGGAGAGTTCCGATCCGCCCCACCCGCGCGTACTTGCCTTCGGGGCCTTTCGGGTAGACCTCGCTCACGGTGCGGTCCTGCGCGACGATGAGTTGATCGACCTGCCGCCCAGGGCCCTGGGTGTGTTGCGGTGTCTCCTCGAGCAGCCCGGTGAGATCGTCACCAAACAGGTCCTCCTGGACGCGGTTTGGCAGGGCTCTTTCGTGTCCGACGCGTCCCTGACCGAAGCGGTGGCGGTGCTGCGGGGTGCGTTGGGGGATGATCCGCAGCATCCGACCTACATCCAGACAGTCCACCGCCGCGGCTACCGGTTCGTTGCGCCGGTGCTCTCGGTGGCTGCTGCTGAAGGTCAAGGTCTGCGAGATCCCGACAGCGGTCACCCCGGGAGCCCGGAAAGCGGGGATGCTATCGGACAGCCCCGAACCGGAGTGCCCGAGGGAGCGTTCATCGACGCAGAAAGTTCCCGGCGATCCGGAGCGCAGCGGAGTTTGCCCATTCTCGCCGTGGCCGGAGCCCTCGTTCTCGGGGTGCTGGCTGTGCTGCTCGCCATGTGGCTGGGCTCCGGCGGGCAGAACACCATCGTGAGCCCCGAGTCCAACTGGAGTCTGACGCGGCTCACAAGCAGCGATGGCTTGGTCGTCACACCTTCCTGGTCGCCTGACGGCAGATGGATCGCCTATGCCCTCGACGAGGGGGGCGAGATGGATATCTGGAGAACCCCCGTAGGCGGAGGCCCCCGGGTCAGGCTTACATCGTCCGAGCTCAAAGAGAGCGGGCCGGTCTGGTCCCCGGATGGACAGACCATCGCCTACTCGACGGATTCAGGTCGCGCTGGGATCTTCCTGATTCCCTTCGAGGGAGGCACTCCGGTCAACCTCAATCCCTTCGGGTCTCATCCTCGCTGGTCACCCGATGGCCGGATGATCGCTTTCGACTGGCGTGGCAGCGTTTACCTGATACGGGTGACGGGCGGTGGTCCGCTCCTCCTGGTTGGTGGCACGAGCGGAGTGCCCAAGCCGGCTTGGGCCGCCGACGGAGCCAGCTTGTATTTCTGGAGCCGCATGGCAGCCGACGTCCAGTTGGTTTTCGCTTCCGGCGGCACGCCCGAATCGCTGGGGCTTGTTCCCCCCGGCGATGAAGTAGGAGGGCTCGCCTGCTCTCCTGAAGGGGATTACCTGGTGGTCAGCCGCGGCCCGTACGGCGGCTACAAGAGCTTGTGGATGGTGCCGCTCGACCGTGACACGGGAAGACCGTCGGGGGAGGCCAGCCAGCTCACGCTCCCGATCACTGATGACTCCGACCCGAGCATTTCTCCGGACGGTCTCAAGATCGCTTTCACCGCACGCCAGTTCAACCGCCACCTCTACGGTCTGTCCATCGATCCGGACAACGGGATGCCCACAGGCGACCCGGAGCAGCTCACCATCGATGCGGATCAGAACTACTATCCAGATCTTTCGCCGGATTTTTCCACGCTCGTCTGGACTGCCCACCATGGCGATCAGGGTCTCTTGTATCGTCAACGACTCACAGATCGCATCGAGACCAAGGTGACGAATGAGTGGGAGAGGACGACGCGAGAAATTGGCGCGAGTTTCTCCCCCGACGGTCAGAAGCTCACCTACGCGTCGACTTTGGACGGCGCCTACGAGCTGTGGCAGATTCCCTGCGAGGGCTGTGTGCCTTCGAAGTTGACCAACACGGTGAACGGGGCGCGGGACGCCCTCACGTCGTGGTCTCCGACGGACGATCGGATCGCCTTCTACTCGAACCGGGGCGGTAGCTGGGACATCTGGATCATCGAGGGTAGCAATGGCCGGGAGCCGCAACGCCTGACCACCGCAGACGGCAACGAGCTCTACCCCGTTTGGTCGAACGATGGACAAGAGCTGGCATTCACGACGAACCAGGCGGGAAACCTCGATATCTGGCTGGTGGAGGCGGACGGATCAGATCCCAGGCCATTCATCGTGCATCCCTCCGACGAGGTCTGGGGTGTCTGGTCGCCGGATAGTAACCGCTTCTATTTTGTCTCTGACCGGACCGGATCCTTCAATGTCTGGGTCTACGACGCGGGAGCAGGCTCGACCTCGCAGGTGACCTTCTATGAAGGCCTGTCCCGCGGCATGCCAGAGACGGAGCTGTTTACCAAGATCGCCGTCTCCCCATCGCTCCTGATCTTGCCTGTGGAGACCCGCAGGGGCGACATCTGGATCCTCGAGCGCCCGGACTAGATGAGAGTTCTAGGCGCGTTGTTCACAGGACTCAGTGCTCCGAACTGGCTGTCACGTGCCATAGCGATAGGGGGGAGGGTGTGACCCGCAGACAGCCCGAGTGTCATACAATGACAGGCTGGTGAGACTGCCCGACGAGGCAAACGGACTGCAAGAAGGGAGGGGAATGCGCATGGGTCGGCGACTGTCAGCGGTTGCCGTGCTGGGCCTGGCGTTACCTCTACTTGCGTCCGCGCCTGCCCCGGCCGAGCTCAAGGCGCATACGCTGGAGGCCTTCCAGCGCTACGCGGCAGCGACCGAGGCACGCTTTCTTACCGACGTGTCGCCGCCGGGCCCGTTCCTCTACGTCGATCGTCTCACGGGGAAAGACCACGAAGAGGCGTTCGAGCGCCTCCAGCGTGGCGAGGTTTTCATCGAGCGTCTGCAGACGCGCTCTGAGAATGATGCCGAGATCAAGGTCAAAGACGGCATCTTCCATCACTGGGTCGGCACGGTCTTTGTTCCCGGCGTGAGCCTCGAGGAGACTCTGGACCTCGTGCAGGACTACGACCGTCACGCTGAAGTCTATGCCCCCCAGGTCGAGGAGTCCCGCGTCATCGATCGCAGTGGCGACAATTTCACGGTCTTCTACCGGTTCAGGAAGAAGAAGATCATCACGGCCATCCACAACACCGATCACGAGGTTCGCTACTTCCGGCAGGGAGCAGACCGGGCCTATTCGATATCAGAGGCCACCCGAATCCAGGAAGTGGACAACGCCGGAGATGATGACGAGCGCGAGAAGCCCGTGGGCGACGACCGCGGATTTCTATGGGCGCTCAACTCCTACTGGAAATTCTTGGAGAGGGACGGTGGGGTCTACGTCGAGTGCGAGTCGATCTCGTTGACCCGGGGTATTCCGTTCTTCTTGTCATGGATCATCAAGCCGTTCGTCAACAGTGTTCCCCGCGAGCTGCTGGAATTCACGCTCAGCAAGACGCGCGAGGAGCTGGTCGGCCCCGTGGAATCGGACGACCCTGAGCACGTAGACGGGCGGTAAGGGTTTTCCCGGGTCAGATCCTGATCCTCGGCAAGTTCGCGAAGGCCCCTGACTGGACGCCCCTACTCTGGCGGCGCTCCTCCATCCACCACACTTTCACCACGGCCTGCTAGGGCGGCCACCTCCAGGATTGCCCTGATTACGGTCTCCGGCTCGTCTAGGTGCACATGGTGGCCTGCCTGCTCGGCGAGAATGAACTTACCGCGGATTGATAGGGCCGCGACCTCCTCATTCGACTCGATCCAGAAGGCCTGGAACTCTTCGGCATCGTCTCCGAAGGCAAAGTTGGGCCTTGCTGAGCCGATTACGATCAGCGGAAGATCGCCGAGATCATCAATCTCAGCGCACGCCTCTAGGCTCTCCGTGAGCATCATCTCTTGCTCGGAGGCCATCGTCTCGAAAAAGACTGCCTGTGCCTCCTCGCCGCGATCACGGCTTTCCGCGGCGGTCTTCGAAAACTCTTCGATTTGCCGCTGAAACATCTGGCCAAGCTCCGGAAAACGCTCCCCGGCGAGAAATGCAAGCGGCGGCGGGTCCACCAACACCAAGCCGGCCACGAGCTCGGGTTGCTCCGCGGCAAACACCAGGCTGTTGAGCGCTCCCAGCGAATGGCCGACCAATATGTACGGAGAAGTGATTCCCGCGTTCCCTCCCGCCGCTGCCAGGAGTGCCGCCAGCTCGCTGGCCGCCCGCCGGGCCGTGCGGGGGAAGGGTCCGACCTCGCTCTCGCCGTAGCCCGCACGATCGTACCCACACACCCGGGCATCTTGGCCGACCTCCTCCAGGACCGCCTCCCAAGTCCGATACGTCTCGGAAATGCCCGCATCGAGCACCACGACCGGGGATCCCTCTCCCAGACAGTGGATGTGCATCAGGAAGCCGCCGACGTCTAAGAGCTGGGTGGTCGGCAGCTCTTCCGTCGGACCTTCTCCACGCGCCTGGTCCGCCCCCTCCGCCGGAGCCACCTCGTCGATCTGCTGCGGAGTGCAGGCAACAAGCTGGAGAGGCGTTGCCAGCGCAGAAAGCACGAGTAAGGAAGTGAGCTTCATCGCGGAATTCTCCTTAGCCTCAGGCTACAGCGGCGATACTTGCCCCTGGGCATCGACACGATAGAAGCGTCCGTCTTCGATCAACAGACCCTCTACCAAGTCGGCGTCGGTAAACGTTACGTCGATGCCGAAGACTACTCCGTCGTGCAGTCGCTTCAAGCTCTCGACGATGTTGTGTCCGACCACCACCTTCTCCGCACCATAGATGGCGAGGGCGCTGGAGATCTGATCGGTTCCCAACTCTTCGTCGCGAAAGTAGCCCCGGTACCAGAGCGGTCCGTCAGACCCGAACAGCATTTGCAGTGTTCCCGGGGTGCGGGTGCGCCAGGGCTCATCGAGGCCGAGTCGGATGGCATCGTTCACCCCCTCCAGGTCCAGCCCCGACTGGACGAGCTGATCCGACACCCCACCGTGCACGAACAGGACCTCGCCGATGCGCAGGATCGTGGGTTTGGTACGGAGCCAGCGGCCGAGCTCGGTGCTAGGGCCGTACAGGCCCGACAGCGAGGCGCGAAACTTCGGGGCCACGAGCTTGTACTTCTCGTCTGCATAGCGGTCGTCGTTGTACAGCAGCATCGCGTCGTGATTGCCGAGGACAATGTGTATGCGCCCGCCGGCAGCGAGCGCCTGCGGTTCGAGCTGATGCACATACCAGAGCTCCTCGGTGACCTGGTCGCCGCGATCGACCATATCGCCGACGAAAACGAGGCGACCGTCGCCCCAGGCCCATCGGCCGTCCTGGTCGACGACGCCGGCGGCCCGCAACAGGATGAGGAGCTCATCGAGGTTACCCTCGACGTCGCTCACCGCGAAGATGCGTCGCCCCCCCTCGAACTCGCCGGGCTCGATTTCGGGAGCCGCGGCGCTGATCTCGTAGCTGCGCTCCGGCGCGCATGGGTCGGCGAACCGCAGGTTGCCGTCCGCCCGGGTCTCGTGAGTCTCAAAGATCGCGCTATCGCCGCAAATTGAGCCGACGTAGGCGAGATCCTCACCGCTCCAAAAGACATAAGGCCCGTCGTAGAGGGCTGGATCTTCCTCCTCGGCCGCGACCCCGCGGCCGCTGCCCGCCGCGCCTCCGGAGCCTGCCGCGCTCCCGGTTTCGCTACCGACCTCCCCGGGCAGATCGTCCGACCCGACCTGGAGCATTCCGGCGCCCCAGACAACGGCGATCGTCAACGCGATGCCGACAACGCCTCCAATTAGGTATCGATTCATGGAAGCTTCACCTCCCAATGTGGCACGGCCAGAGAACGAGACTCGTATACTGCAGCTCGCAACGTGTGCGGTGAGTCTGCGTGAGGATTGTGCCACAAAGGCCGAGAGACGATGCAAATTCGCGTTCGGCTACCCTGGTGCCAGCTTATCTACTCTCGCCGCAGCGCCTCCACCACGTCTACCCGGGCCGCGCGGCGGGCCGATCCTCCTGCCGATCATGATTGTGGCCGTCTGAAAAGGCCAGGGTCGACAGGCTTGTTGGTTTGGACGTCTTGTACATTGACGGTCATGCTCGTTTGATTGCCGCCTTCGAACTCCCATCGAAACGGCATCATGACCAGTCCGACCTCTCGGTAATCCTCGAACCAGGTGGTTGCCGGCCCGGACGTCAATTCCATCAGCGATGCCAGGGGAAGCCCCGTCCCGACACTGAAGTACCAATCGACTTCTCCCCCCTGAGAGGAAGGAGCCAAATCAGCAGGTGTCGGGTAGCGAATGTGATGCACGTCAATGCCTCGCAGGGTCTCTCGGCCCACGTACTTGAACTCGACTCCTGCATTCCGGAGATTCTTGAAGGACAATCCGGGAAGAATGCTCTCTGCGTTTTGCCGGAACTGCGGGATCTGTTCCGAGGGAACGTCGGTGACCGTGCCATTGGTGGATAGCCAGAAGTCGTTCCCGTCCGTTCCCTGAACTATTTCCATCCCGAAGGAAGCGATAGAAATTTCCATGCGGAGCATGTCCGGCCTTACGTTGATGTACTTCAGCGAGGCCTCCATTGAGATACCCCCGGCCGAAATACTCGCCACCGCCTCAACAGTGACGCTCCGGGTTGCCTCCAGGGCCGCCTCGCCACCAAGCGCCTCGAGTGCCCTATCGACGACTTCCTCCCCGGTCTGAGCGAGAGCCGGGGTCGCGATGATCGCCCAAGGCACGAAAACCAGGAAGACTTTGCAGAGATGCATCGACCACACTCCTGTCAAACTCGGTTTCTGGCATTCGAATTCAAAATCTACCGCAAGCTCAGGGAGGTCACAATTGCTACCTTCCGCCACTGGCGTCATTCTGTCGCGTCTCACGGATCCCGTTGAAATACCTGCTTGTTGCAGTTAATCTCCGACTCCGACGGGCTCACCCTGGATGCCTGGACGCTGAGTGGGCTACTGATTCGCCGCGACGCTGCTCTGCACGTCGGCTGTGGCAGGACGACGCCGCGACTCATCTGTGGCACTTTCGTGGTCCAACTTCCAGGCCATCCCGCCTGCTGTTGTGCACCAGATATTCGACCCCAAGAGTTCCAGTTGTGCAGCGCCGAGGAGGGTCTTAGTGGGTCTCCTAAGTGAGGGGCAGAAGATTCGAGGTACATACGAGGTAGAGCGCCTCGTAGGCGAAGGTGCCTTCGCCGAGGTCTACCGGGTCCGCCATCGATTCCTCGGTCGGCAGGCGATGAAGGTCTTCAAGGTGGCCGGAATTTCCATCGAGGAGATCGAGGAGATGCTGGGGGAGGCTACGCTCCTCTCCCGCATCGGCCATCCGAACATCATCCGGGTCTTCGACGCAAATACCACCGAGACGTCACGTGGGATGTGCGGCTTCTTTACCACCGAGTACATCGCCGGTGGCAGCCTGGAGCAATTTTGGCGCTCGCACGGAGGCGACCTGGTTCCCATCGAGGTAGCCGTCATGATTGCTCGACAGGTGTGCCGTGGTTTGTCGGTGGCACACAGCGAGAGCCCACCGGTAATCCACCGCGACATCAAACCGCAGAACATCCTCGTAGGCTACGAGGGCGAAGGTCTGAGGGCTCGTGTGTGCGATTTTGGCCTCGCCAAACGCGTCAACCCGCTCACGCTGATGGCGAGCTCCAGAGGTACCCGCTGCTTCAAGCCCCCTGAGGCCTTTACGGCGTCCGATCAAGACTCGTGTGCCGGAGACGTCTGGGCCGTCGGATCGACGCTCTACCTGCTCCTCACGGACCGGTTGCCTCTTGCGGAAGCAGGCGAGGTGGACGTCGTGGACCCCGAACGGTTCAACCGGCCCATCATCCCTCCCAGCCGGTTGAACATCCGGGTTGATTCTCTTCTGGATCAGATCATGCTGCGATCCCTGGCATTCGAGCCTGAGGAACGCTACAGCAATGCCATCGACATGCTCGAGGACCTCGAGCGGTGGCGGCCGCCATCAAGTGAAACTGTAGCCACGGCAAAGACCATAGCCGCAGATACTTCGAAGTTGGCTCTTGGCATGCACACACCGCCCGACGAGGGCGCGGCCCAGGAGCTGGTACGGGAAGCTCTCGAGATTTCCAGGCAGGTCGGACGCCTCAATGAGGCCGCCGACTTGATGGAGGAAGCCATCAATCGTTGGCCCGATCTACGCAGTGAGCAAGAATATCGACTGCAGCTCTGGCGTAGAGGGCTTGTCATGTGAGGTACGTGAATGTCGGAATCGGATGAAGGCCTCGTCCGCCAGCATGCGCAGCACGTCGCGGGCGAGGGGCCGGAGCTTCGGTCTGATGTGCTCCTGGATCTGGCGGGACCGAATCTCTACAGAGAGAACGCGTTCCGGATCACGGGGCTCGCGGTGGATGCGAGCACGCGAGAAATCGCCCGGCACACTGACAGACTGCGGATGATGGAGAAGCTGGGCGTCGAAGGTGAGGCTTTCGGCAATAGGGCCTTGCCATTGCAGGATGCGCCAGACTCAGACGCCATACGCGCGGCCCTGCAGAGGCTTCACGACCCGGAACGGCGACTGGTCGACGAGCTTTTCTGGTTCTGGCCGCACCTTCTGGGGCAAAGCGGGAATGACGAGGCGCTGGTAGCCCTTATGCAGGGCGATGTGCCGGCTGCTGCCGGGATGTGGACGCATCAGGAATGCGAAGGGAGTGTGAGCAACATTTCGATGCACAACCTGGCCGTTCTCGCGCATGCAACGGCGCTGGATCTGGAATTCCTCGATAAGTTGACCCAAGCGCGCACCAGGGAGCGAAATCGCTGCTGGAAGGAAGGGTTGAAGCGTTGGCGAATGCTGCTCGAGGATGAGGGCTTCTGGAGCCGAGTCGTGGAACGGCTTCGGCAGCTAGATGATCCTCGGCTGACGGCGGGAACGGCGAGGCGCATGCGAGCGTCGCTACCACTTGCGCTTCTGACAGTGAACACGGGTCTGGCGGTGCAAGCGGCAGAGCGGGGCGATGGTGACGAGGCGCGGCGGCACGTTCAAATTGTGAAGAAGTCCGGTTTCCCGGCGGAAGTAGTGGATGAGGCATGGAGACGTAGCATGGAACCGCTCCGGGAGCGGATCCAGCTGACAGCCAAGTTGGCCGAGGAGGAGGCGGACGCCGACCCCGAGAGCGCCAACAAGCCGGCCCGCAGGTTGATAAAACAAGCAAAGCCGCTACTCGCGGCGGTTGACTGCCTGCTGGAACCGGGGCACCCCATGCGGTCGGGACTCCACGACGAGATTGCCCTGAGAGTGCTGGGCTGTCAGATCTCGCACGGCAACAAGACGGAGGACTGGAAGGAGTCGGTAAGTCTCGTCAAAGCTGGATTGAAGCTCGTTGAGGGCGACGGCGCACGGGCCCGGCTCGAGCAGAACCTGAAGATCGTGACGTCGAACCGGGAGCAGGCAAAGACCTGGGGCGTTTGTTGGTACTGCCAGGAGGGCAAGCCCGAGGACGGGCTAGAGACCGAGGTCAAGATCTGCGGGAATGTGCAAAGGACGCCCACCTATGAAGGCGTTCGCATGACATGGCAGCAAGGGACCATCGGGGTGCCACGGTGCCCAGACTGTGACGAGGCACACGTAACGGGGTTCATGTGGTTTCCCTGGTACCTCTTCACCTGGCTAACGCCGATCGTCGCCCTGGCTGCTCTCATCAACTTCGTCCCGCGCTTTCGCAAGTACCCGACGGCCAGGATTGGGGCTGTCTTGGGGTTCGCGACGGCCATTCTGGTCGTGCTCGTCGGCACTCAGCTGTACTTCTACTCAGACTCGATCTCTCTGCTCGCAACAATGCCCGAATCGGCAAGACCTCTCGCCCTCGCTTCTCATTCCGGATCGTCTTCATACGAGCGTAATCTCCTCATTCATCAGGGCGACTCTGAGGATTGGGGACCTGGACCTGATGAGAGAGCCGCTCCTGGTGGGCAGGCGCAGCAACTGATCTCGCAACTGCGCCAGAACTGGAGCGACGACGAGCTCTGGGGTGATCTCGGCGATGCGTTCACCGCCGACGGGGATCCGGAATCGGCCATGGGCTGCTATGCAGTAGCTCTGCTGCTCGATTCTGGCGACAGCGAATGGCAGGAGCACAGCCCGGAGTTATCTGCCGCCGTGCGCATTTTGCGGCAGCTCGGCGTTCAAGATGATGAGGTAATCGGTGACCTGGGAGATGCCGCGAGCAGCCTCGGAGATCGAGAGGCGGCTGTCATGCTCTATCAGATGGCAGCGTCACTGGACCCCGGCGATGCCGAGTGGGCGGAGAAGCTGATCGCACCGCCGGTCGGAGTTGAGGAGGCTGCGCCCTCCGCCGGGCAGTCGACAGTGGAGCAGCTCACCCGGCAGGTCAGCAGCAACTGGGGGGATGACGAGGCGTGGGGAGATCTCGGTGACGCACACGCGGCGGCGGGTAACGGGTCGATGGCTGAGGGATGCTATGCAATCGCCCTACTGATCGATTCTGCCGACAGCGAGTGGACAGGGCACAACCCGAACCTGTCGAGGGCAGTGACGACACTGCGTCAACTGAATGTCACCGACGACGAGCTGATTGGCGACCTCGGGGACACGGCGTCCAACCGAGGCGAATCAGAAGCAGCGCAGGCCCTCTACGGG
>SDBT01008645.1_pt1 | contig 16604 bp, 17 predicted proteins | sample 2277101 | NCBI WGS metagenome assembly SDBT01 (sample SAMN10404973, study PRJNA504765) | marine sediment metagenome | isolation source: marine sediment core GS10_PC15, 103 cmbsf | place: Arctic Ocean: Southern Knipovich Ridge | collected 2010 | reverse complement strand
AAGGACCCGACGCACTCGAGAATGTAGTTCATCTACTTCTTTAGCGGTCAACGTCCTGTCGGCAGACTGATATTCAATGGAATAGGCTAGACTTTTGCAGCCATCAGGAATTTGCTTACCCCGGTAGATATCAAATAGTTCCGTTTTTCTGGCCAGCTCTCCGGCAGTTGAGTTAATCAGCGATACAATCTGCCCTGAGGTAATATCTTCTTTAACAATCAAGGCTATATCATAAACAACCGACGGATATTTAATAAAAGGTGTGTATTTTTTTTTCAATCGACTATAAGAAACCAGCTTATTAAAATCGCATTCAAAGATATAGACCGTTTCCTCCAGGTCGAAATTGATAAGGACCTCTTCCCTTACCTCTCCAAGGTAACCAACCACTGTGTCTTTAATCTTCAGCCCGGCCGAATTAATCGAATCTAAAACAGGATGTCTTTTCTCAATAATTTTGTAACTATCTATGCCAAGACGCTGCAAACAGACTTCTACAATACCTTTTAAATCATAAAAATCCAAACTTCTTCCCTTTTCTTTCCAGTTGGGCATTTTCTTCCCATAGAGGGCAATAGATAAAGTCGGCCGTTCAGTGGGAACTCCCCCTAATCGGGCGGGAAGATAAGTCCGGCTAAGTTCAAAAATCCTGATATTATCCATCGTCCTGTTCTTATTCCAGCTGATTGTATTTAACATTCCGCCTAATAAAGTAGGCCGCATAATTTCCTGTTCTTTACTGAGCGGATTGGTAATGGAAATAACCTTTTCGTTTTTCATATTTATCTTTCGTAATAATTCACGGCTAATTAAACTATAGTTTATAACTTCCCTCAATCCTGCCGACACTAAGACCTGTTTTATCCGCGTCTCGGACATTCTCTCTAAATCGTCTTGCTCTGAACTAACGCTGAGGCGAGGTATAACCACCGGAATATTTTGATATCCATATAAACGGGCAACTTCTTCTACTAAATCTATCGGCCTGACCAAATCTCTGCGAAAAGCCGGTATTTCTACTTCCAGAGACTTATCTCCTTTGTTTGTCACGTCCAAATCAAGCCGCTTGAGAATGCTGGATATCTCAGCAATCGATATATTTACCCCCAGAGTGCCGTTGACCTTAGAGGGAGTTAAAGAAATCTTTCTTTTCTGATAATCTTTACGGCCGACATCCGCAACAATCCTGCCTATTTTACCCCCGGCCAACTTCTCCAGAAGATGACAGGCCCTGTTCGAGGCCTCAACTACTCCCCGAGGGTTGACACCTCTTTCAAAACGGTAGGATGATTCGGTAGTGAGGAGCAATTTTCTTGCTGCCTTTCTTATGGTTATCGGGTCAAAATACGCGCTTTCAAGCAAAATCCTTCTGGTATTTTCATCCACCTCGGACGATTTCCCGCCTACAACACCGGCTATGGCCACTGGCTTATCCTGATCAGCTATCACCAGTATCTCCGGATCAAGTTCTGCCAATTTACCATTAATGGTTAATAACTTTTCTCCTTTCTTTGCCCGCCTGACGATTATCTTCCCGCCGGCCAATTTGTCATAATCAAAGGCGTGAAGAGGCTGGCCATATTCCATCAGGACAAAGTTGGTGATATCTACAATGAGATTTACTGAACGCAGGCCTACCGCCTCTATTCTCTCCTTCATCCATTCGGGGGTTGAATTTAACTGAACCTCATCAATCAATCTGCCGGTGTATCGCGGACAGCCCTGGTCGTCCAAAATCGTTACCTCTATTCGAGAATCCTGCTGGCTCTTCTCCAAAGAAACCAACGGAAAAGTTATCGACCTGTCGATTATAGCCCCTGCCTCCCTGGCTATACCGATTATGCTCAACCAATCCGGCCGGTTGGTGGTTATTTCAAAATCCATAACCCAATCCCGGGAACCTGTTTTCTCCAAAGATGTGACCTCTAACCCCGCCATAGTCAATCTTTCAGCCAACTCCTCCGGAGAAAGGTTGATATCTAAATAGTCCTTCAGCCAATTATAGGTTGCTTTCATAATCCTCTAAAATTGCTCCAGAAACCTCATATCATTCTCAAAAAACATCCGGATATCGTCTATACCGTATTTCAACATCGCAATTCGTTCTATCCCCATACCAAAGGCAAAACCAGTAAACTCTTCCGGATTATACTCCACTGCCTCAAAGACCGCCGGATCGACCATCCCCGCCCCTAAAATCTCCAACCACCCCTTTTGTGAACAGACCCGGCACCCTTTGCCTCCGCAAATTATACAGGATATATCTACTTCGACACTGGGCTCGGTAAACGGGAAATAGTGCGGCCTGAATCTCATCTTGGTTTCCGGGCCGAACATCTGCCGGCAAAATGTAAATAAGGTACCTTTTAAGTCTGAAAAAGTTACATCTTCATCTACCAGCAAACCTTCGACTTGATGAAATACAAAAGAGTGACTGGCATCAGTGGCATCGGGCCTAAAGACCTTCCCGGGAGCAATTATCGCAATCGGGGGCTGCTCCTTCTGCATAACCCTTATCTGAACGGTGGAGGTCTGACTGCGCAGGAGAAAATTATCACTGGTATAAAAGGTATGAAACGTCTCTCTGGAAGGATGATTGATAGGCATATTGAGTGCCTGAAAATTGTAATACTCTGTCTCGATCTCCGGGCCTTCTACCAACCGAAATCCCAGGCCCCGGAATATTCCGGCTATTTCATCAATAACCCGGGTCAGTGGATGAAGATGGCCTATATCCGGTAAAATCCCCGGCAGGCTGATATCCATTCTCTGTTTTAACTTCAGAGAACTTTCTTTTTTCAAAGGCAAAGACTTAAGTCGAAAAAGGCGGGTTATGTTTTGCTTAACTTCATTGGCCATCAACCCGACTGCCGCTCGCTGATCGGGCGACAATTTTCCTATGTCCTTTAATATCCTGGAAATCTTACCCTTGCGGCCCAGATATGTCTTCTTGAGGGTCTCCAGCTCGCTTCCCTGTTTCGCCTCTGCTATCCGGCCAATCGCTTCCTTTTCTATCTCTTTCAGTAATCGTTCCATCAAACCTTTTTCTTTAATTTTTCGATGTCTTTATTTCCGCCGATAACCACCAGGACCTCACCCTCTTTGATTACATAATCGGCTTCCGGCAGAATATTGATTACCTTTTTAAACTCACCTTTTTCTGCTTCACCGCCAATGCATTCTCTGCCCTTAATAGCAACGACAGTAACGCCATATCTTGCCCTTATCTCTAATTTTCTCAGCGATTTACCAATAAATTCCTTAGGAGGTAAAGTTTCGATTATACTGTAATCCGGAGAAAGTTCAATCTGCTCGAGAATTTTTGGGGAAATGAGGCTATTGGCTAACCGCACTCCCATTTCCCGTTCGGGAGATACCACCCTGGTTGCCCCCACCTTTCGCAGAACCTTTGTGTGAAGTTCATTGACCGTTTTAGCAACTATCTCTTTTATTCCTATATCCTTCAAAATTACAGTAATCAGAATGCTTGCCTCCAAATTAACTCCTCCTATACTCACGATAGCACAGTCAACACTCTCAATGCCGATAGCCCTTAATCCTTTTTCATCGCTGGCATCAACTTGAACAGACTGGGCGGCATAAGATGAAGCGTCCTGAACTCTATCTGCCCGGCTATCTATCGCTAATACCTGATGGCCTTTTTCAGCCAACATTCGGGCCACGCTCGAACCAAACCTTCCCAGTCCAATTACTGCAAATTGTTTCATAGTAACCTCCTCCTACCCCACCATAATTTTCTCTTCGGGATACTTATAAACTATTTTTTGCTCTCGGATGGTAATCGCCAGAGCCAAAGTTAATGGGCCAATACGACCGGCATACATCGTTAAGATAATCAATATCTTTCCCAGAGTGCTCAAATAAGGGGTTATTCCAGTGGACAGGCCTACCGTCCCAAAGGCCGAAGTTACCTCAAACAAAGAACGAAGAAAAGGATTCGCTGAAGTCCCTATATTCTTTGCTTCGGTAACACACAAGGCAGCGGTAAATATCAGAACCCAGGCCAAACCTATAAAAAAAACTACCATCGCCTTGCGAACAACCTGGCGGGGAATGGTCTTCTTAAAAGCTGAGACTCTATCTCTATTCCTGAGCATTGACCAGATAGTGGCCAGCAATATTCCAAAAGTAGCGGTCTTTATGCCTCCGCCGGTTGAACCCGGAGAGGCACCGATAAACATCAAAACTATTAACAAAAGCTGGCTGGCCATGCCTAATCCACCGATATTGACAGTATTGAAACCGGCTGTTCTGGAGGTAACCGACTGAAAATATGATGTCAAAATCTTGCCTTTAGAGGAAAAACCCCGTAGACTTTCGTTATTCTCTAAAATTAAAAAAGCAACTGTGCCTATTAAAATTAAAGCAACGGTTGAAATAAGGACAATTTTGGTCTGAAGTGTAACTCTGTTAATAGCAAAATTTTTATTTTTTTTCCAAAATTTCAGATTTTTTATGTCCAATAAAACAATGAAACCAATTCCCCCCAGGATAATCATTATGCTCATCACCAAAACTATGTAGAGATTGTCGCGGTAATCCATAAAACTATTGGAAAACAGGGAAAAACCGGCGTTGCAAAATGCCGAGATGGAATGAAATACCGAATGCCAGATAGCCTGGCCGGTCGAAAATCCATGGCCCCGGCTCCATTTCAAAAACAAAAGAAGAGCTCCCAGAAATTCCAACCCCAGGGTAAGCGACAAGATATACTTAATCAAGGCCGACAGACCTTCGATCTTATGGTGATTTAAGGCGCCCTGGATGGTCACATTTTCCCGGATGGTTAACTTTCTTCCCAGAAGAATGGCAAACAACGTGGATAAAGTCATTATGCCCAGACCACCGGCCTGAAATAACGCCAATATTACCCATTGGGCAAAAGGCGAAAAAAAAGTAGCGGTATCCTTTACTGTCAAGCCGGTAACGCAGGTAGCGCTTGTGGCTGTAAAAAGGGCATCAATAAATTTTATTTTTTCCGGCCCTTTGCTGGATATGGGCAAGCTCAACAGGATGGTCCCGATTATAATGGCTACCAAAAAACTGATGGCTACTACCTGAGGTGGATTTAATCTCTTCATTTATTGTTCAGTCAATGTCTCCTTAGCCATTTTTACCAGCCGTTTGAATACCTTTTCGTCATTAACGGCGAGTTCGGCCAGGATTTTTCTGTCTATTACAATCTTGGCCTTTTTAAGCCCATTGATAAATCTACCGTAAGAGATGCCGTTCTGTTTGGCCGCGGCATTTATTCTGGTTATCCAGAGCCTTCGAAAATCTCTTTTCCTTACCTTCCTGTCGCGCGTTGCATAAACAAGGGCTCTTTGGACTGTCTCTCTTACCGTCCGATAGAGCCGGGACCTTCCGCCTCTATATCCTTTTGCAAATTTAAGAAATCTTTTTCTTCTTCTTCTCGATGCGGGAACCTTCTTTACTCTTGGCATTTTTCCTTCCTTTAGCAGTTATCCATACGGCATTAATCTTGATATTCTACGTTGATTGGTCTTATCTACTAAACCCGGGGTCCGCAGAGACCTTTTTCTTTTGCCGGACTTCTTGGTCAATATATGCCCCCGGCCGGCTTTGCTTCTTTTGATCTTACCACGCCCAGTAATCCTAAACCTTTTCTTTACGCCTCGTCGGCTTTTCATCTTCGGCATTTTTCTATCCCTTATTAATACACAGACGGTTACACTTTTTAGAATCTAAGCTTAAAGAAACCGCGGATAATCGCAGCTATCTCTTTCTGTTGTAGCCGCCTATGAATTATTTTGGTTATTTCGGTACAACAATGGTTATTAAAAGCCTCCCTAGCCGGAAAGGATTCTTCTCTATCTGTCCCAAACCTTCCAAATCCTTAATTAGGCGGTCAACTACCCGCCTCCCCAGATCCTGATGAGCCATCTCCCTTCCGCGAAATATCATAGTAATCTTAACCCGGTTGGAGTGTTGCAAAAACCTCTGGGCGCTGTGAAGCTTCACCTGATAATCATGTTCCTCAATGTTGGAATGCAGCTTTATCTCTTTAAGTTCCGCTGTCTTCTGTTTCTTCCTGGCCTCCTTCTCTTTTTTCTGCTGGTCATATTTAAACTTACCGTAATTCATTATCCGGCATACCGAAGGCCGGGCTTCAGGCGCAACCTCAACCAGGTCTAATTCCTTTTCCTCTGCCAGCTTTAATGCCTCCTCCAGGAGTAAAATCCCCAGTTGCTCTCCATCGGCTCCAATAACCCTCGTTTCTTTAAGGCGGATTTGCTGATTAATTCTTGCTTTTCTAATAGTATCACCCCCTTTTCTTATTTTTTATCTCTTCGTTTATCTTCAGGATAAAACCATCAAGATCCTGGCTTCCCTGGTCTCCTTCTTTCCAGCTCCTGAGAGAAATCTTTTTTTCTTTTATTTCTTTCTCGCCGATTATTATCATATAAGGTATCTTTTGATTTTGGGCTTCCCTGATTTTATATCCTATCTTTTCGTTGCGAAAGTCGGATTCTACTCTGATGGAGTTTTCTTCTATTCGACAGGCCACTTTTCTTGCATATTCAATATGCCTGTCTGCTATGGTCATAATCCTTACCTGCTCCGGCGCCAGCCAGACAGGAAATGCCCCTCCGTAATGTTCGATTAAAATGCCGATAAACCGCTCCACCGAACCAAAGGCAGCCCGGTGAATCATCACCGGCTGGTGGCGCTTACCATCCTCTCCGATGTAGCCAAGGTCAAACCTTTCAGGCATCGAGAAATCTATCTGGATAGTCCCGCACTGCCACATACGGCCCAAACAGTCCCTGATATGAAAGTCGATCTTTGGCCCGTAAAAGGCACCCTCGCCTTGGTTAATCTTATAATCTATTTTGAGTTCAGTCAGGGCATCTTTTAATGCATTAGTTGCCTGTTCCCATATTTTATCAGAACCCATCGAATGCTGGGGCCGGGTAGAAAGTTCAATGCCGTAATCATTGAATCCTACTGTCTTATATAGGTGCAAGATAAGCTTGCTTGCATCGACAATCTCACTGCAAATCTGCGAAGGCATGCAGAATATGTGGGCATCGTCAATCACAAACGCCTTAACTCTAAACAGACCATGCAAGACCCCGGACAGCTCGTGACGGTGTACCAGGCCCAACTCGGCCATTTTTATCGGTAATTCCCGGTAGGAATGTTGTTTCTCTTTGTAAAGCAACACCCCCCCCGGGCAGTTCATCGGCCTGATGGCAAAATTATTATCTTCAATAGAAGTAAAATACATATGTTCTTTATAATGTTCGAAATGCCCGCTCTGTTTCCATAATTCTTCTCTCAAAACAAGAGGCGTTTTGACTTCTACATAACCTCTATTTTTGTGTTCTTTTCGCCAAAAATCCAGAAGTGTCTGATAAAGAATTACCCCTTTGGGATGAAAAAAAGGGAAACCCGGGCCTTCGTTGTGAAAACTAAACAGGTCTAATTCCCTGCCCAGCTTGCGGTGGTCCCTCTTTTTGGCCTCTTCTAAACCAGAGAGATATTTTTCCAATTCCTCTTTTGTTCCAAAGGCCGTACCGTAAATACGCTGGAGCATAGCATTTGATTCGCTCCCCTTCCAGTAGGCGCCGGCTATCGTCAGAAGCTTGAATGCCTTAACCTGGCCGGTAGAATCAAGATGCGGACCGCGGCATAAATCTATAAATTTCCCCTGCTGATAAATTGAAACACTATCTCCTTCTATCTCATCGATCAATTCCAGTTTATAATTTTCTTTCAATTTCTTAAATAACTTGACTGCTTCCTTTTTGGAAAGTTCAGTGTGTTTGAATTCTAAATTAGAAGCAACTATCTTCCCCATCCGCTCTTCTATCTTTACCAATTCCTCGGGAATAAATGGCTCTTTCCGGTCAAAGTCATAGTAAAAACCGGTATTTATAGCCGGGCCTATGGCTAACTTAGTTTCTGGATATAACTCCTTTACCGCCTGGGCCATAATATGAGCCGCGCTATGCCGGATAGTTTGTAAATCCATAGTTTTTTCTTTAAATTATGTTTTCACTGGTGGGCGGTACAGGATTTGAACCTGTGACCTTTTGCATGTCAAGCAAACGCGCTAACCAACTGCGCCAACCGCCCCCTTTATCTTTATAACAAGTCCTTATTTTCTTCCCACCACTGCTGCCAGTTATTATATCCCTTGATATTTCTTCCGGTAATACTAATCAGCGAATCCTGGCTATAAACACTTACATCTCTGTATTCGTCATTTAAGGCCTGAATTAAAGCAGGAATCGCCTTGTTTGTTCCCACCTTGCCCAATGAAAACGCACAACTCGACCTCACCTCATGGTTGTGGTCTTCCAATAACGCCTCTGCTAAAAACGAAGAGGCCTTTTGACCACCCAGTCCCCCCAGACTATCGGCGCAGGCCACCCGCACCGCTCCACTCGTATCATCAAGCAATGCCTCACACAAAGGACCAACAGCGGAGACATCATTTAACATTGCCAGGGCACTGGCAGCAGCTACTCTTACCTTGGAACTGCCGTCTCTTTTTAAAGCTGAGGTAAGCGCGGATATGGCTCTTTTGTCTCCCAGTTTACCCAGCGCAGTGGCGCTAAATTCACGGACAACCCCGGATTTATGGTCCCGCTTAAGCAGCTTCATCAATGGTTTGACAGCCGTGGTATCTCCCAATTCCCCCAGAGAACGGGCGCTAAAGGCCCTTACCCGGGTATTCTCATCATTGAGCGCCTTAATCAGATGGGGAACTGCGGAAGTCTCACCAATTTTGCCAAGTGCTTCAGCAGAACACATCCTGACAAATATATTATCGCTGCTTACCAGAGCATAATTTAAATCAGCCACAGCCGGACTGCCAATCCTGATTAACTGTTTGGTAGCAGACTGCCGCTTTTTAACACTTTTGTCTTCTAATTGCTTCACCAGTTTATCAACCTTGGCGGGTATCTTCGTATCGTATTTGCTTGCAGCATAAAGAGTTACGTTCTGGGTAAATAGAATCAAGGCGGTTCCTATTAACAAAACAACAGAAAGTTTTCGCATTTTACCCCCCCTTTTTTTAAAATAATCAATAACCAAACTACATCCTTCGTTTGGATTCTGGAATTTGGTTATTGAAAATTATTTGGTTATTGTATCTTGTATCTTGTTTATCCATAGTGCCGAGAGTGGGACTCGAACCCACACGGAGCTAAGCTCCAACGGATTTTAAGTCCGTATTGTCTGCCAATTCCAACATCTCGGCGTCTAATAAGCGCTGATTTTCACTGATTAGCACAAACTCGCACTTTAGAGGCGCGGGTCGGAATTGAACCGACGCATTAGAGTTTTGCAGACTCCTGCCTTACCGCTTGGCTACCGCGCCAAAATTATCTATTATTTTTTAACATAGTTGGACGTAAAAGTCAAGGATTACAAAGGTTGCCAATTTTATCAAATATCGCCTTTGCCAGCTGTCTTTTAGAACTATTTTTCAATCTTTTCACTTTTTTCGTCTTATCTATAATCAAATAAGATGTCCTACTATCTCCGAAAGGGATCCCGCCCCTTGCCAATCTGTTCGCTACTATAAAATCCAATTTTTTGTTTTTGAGCTTTAATTTCGCATTCCTGAGTAAATTTCCGGATTCCAGCGCAAAACCAACTAATATCCTCCTCCCTTTTGCAATGCTTACTTCCTTTAAAATATCGGGGTTCCTTAACAATTTTAAATTTAGATTTCTCCGGGCCTTTATCTTCCGTGGGTTATATCTTGCCGGCCGGAAATCAGATACAGCGGCAGCCATAATCAGACAGTCGGCATATCTGAACATTTTTTTAACCATTTTTCTCATCTGGGAGGCATCTGTTACAGGAATAAACCGGACATTCTTTGGGGGGTTCAGGCCGGTAGGGCCGCTGATTAAAATAACCTGGTAATTACGCAGTCTGGCCTCACGGGCCAATTCATATCCTATTTTGCCGGTAGAAGGATTGGATATAAACCGGATGGGGTCTATGAATTCTCGAGTAGGGCCGGAAGTAATTAAGATGACTTTAGGGGGGTTCATCTTAAAGCTTTGTTCACTGCTTTGAGCACGGCCTCAGCTCCGGATAAACGGCCCTTTCCCCGGGAACCGCTGGCTAACTTTCCCTGTTCAGGTCCGATAAATCCGTACCCCATTTTCTTTAATTTCTGAATATTGGTTTGTAATATCTTATTTTTGTACATTCCTTCATTCATTGCGGGACAGATAAGGACTTTGGAGCCGGAGGCCAGGACTGTGCAGGTTAACAAATCGTCAGCAATACCCGCCGCCAGTTTGCCTATTATATTGGCTGTAGCCGGGCAGATTAAGATAAGATCAGCCCTCTCGGCCAGGGAAATATGGATGGGGCTGAGTTTCTCCGGTCTCTGGAAAAGATCGGTCAGTACCCGGTTTTTAGATATAGTCTCTAACGTCAGGGGGGTAATAAAACGGGTGGCTGAGGCAGTCATAATTACTCCTACCCTGGCTCCCATTTCAGTAAGACGACTCACTATCTCAACCGTCTTGTAAGCTGCGATGCTGCCTGAAATCCCGACTATAATCTCTTTTGCCTTCATTGTTGGCTTCATTTATCCTTCGTCCTTCTTATAACTTATCTTTCCTTCTGCTATTTCTTCCAAGGCAATAATGACTGAATCTTTATCACGAGTCTCGATCAATTTCTGAGCACCCGCGTTCAGTTCCGAAGCCCTCTTAGCGGCTAAGACAGTCAATTTATAAATACTGTCTGTTTTATTCAATAAGTCTTCAAACGAAGCATGAGTCATTTATTTCGTCGCTCATTCTTTCAAATCTGGATTTTTCAGCGGCTATAATAGCCAGGAGCTTATAAACAGAATCCTTGATATCCCTGTTAATCACCACATAATCATAACTATTCATTTTGGATATCTCCACCCTGGCAAACCGAAGCCGTTTTAAAATCTCGTCCTCTTTGTCAGTTTTTCTGTTGCGTAATCGTTTCTCTAAAATCCTGATCGAAGGGGGAAGGATAAAGATGAGTATCGCCTCAGGGCATTTTTCTTTGATCTGTAATGCGCCCTGAACATCTATATTCAAAATAATATCTTTTCCACCATTCCTTGTATCTTCAACTAGCCGGTACAGTGTTCCGTAATATTCCCCAAAGACCTCTGCCCATTCAAGGAATTCTCCCTTTTGTTTTTTTGCCTCAAATTCATCTTTTGACAAAAAAAGATAATTCTTTCCGTTCTTCTCACCGCGCCGGGCAGACCGGGTGGTTGCCGACACAGAATATCTTATGTTGGGCAGGATAGAAACTATTTTCCGGCAAAGAGTCGTCTTGCCGCTGCCGGAAGGGGCAGAGACCACTATCAAAAGACCCTTTTTGTTCATTATTTTTTTCTCTTCATCCTCTCAGTAATAGTCTCTGGCTGGGCACTGGAAAGAATAATATGATTGCTGTCGGTAACAACAACTGTCCTGGTCCGTCGCCCGTTAGTGGCGTCTATCAATCTATCAGTCCTTCTGGCTGCTTCTTTCAACCGCCTTATCGGCGCCGCGCCTGCCGAAACCACTGCCACAATCTTATCGGCTACTACGACATTATTAAAACCCAAGTTTACTAATATATTTTTCACCAATTCCCGCTCCCTCGCCTGAGTTGGTTTAAATAACTAAATAACTATTCGATATTCTGAACCTGCTCCCTGATCTTTTCCAGCTCGGACTTAATACCGATTACGTTTTTAGAAATGGTGTAATCCGATGCCTTGGCTGAAATTGTGTTTACCTCGCGGTGTAACTCCTGAATGATAAACTCCAGAGTCCTTCCTATTTCCTTTTCGATTAAAAGTTTCTTTTTAAAGGCGGCCAGATGACTTGCTGTCCGGATAATTTCTTCGGTAACATCACTATGCTCGGCAAAAATAGCTATTTCGGTTGCCAGTCTATTTTTATCTACTGCCGGCCCGGCCAAAATATTTTTGACTTTAGCAGTCAAGCGAGCCCTGTGGCGGACAACTACCTTATCGGCACCCCCCTCGATCGTGCCCAGGTTCTTTTCGATTATCTTTATTCTTTTGCTCAAATCGCGGGACAAATTTCTGCCTTCGGCTTTTCTCATTATCTCTAACTTATCCAGCGCCTCCTCAAGCGCCTTTTTCACAACCGGCCAAAGCTCGGCTATGTCTTCTATTCCTCTTTGATAGGTTATAACATTGGGAAAAGCGGCAACCTGTTCGAGGCGAACATGATCGGTTAAGCTTAACTGTTTTTTTAATTGCTTTAATAACCTATAATAGCTGACAGCGACCTTTTTATCAATACCGAGATTCCCGCCAGACTGTTTAGCGCCCTCATATAATAGAGAAACACTTACTCTTCCCCGATTTATATTTTGATGAATGCGCTCTCTTATTTTGGCCTCTAAAAGCGAAAAGTGATTTGGCAGGCGGAAGGTTATGTCAAAATATCTGTGATTGAGTGTCTTTATCTCAATAATTACTTTACCCTGGCGTGACTTTGCCTCTCCATGCCCAAAACCAGTCATACTCCTTGGCATATAACTCTCCTCTTATTCCGTCGGCCCTTGCCAACCAATTAATCTGCGTAACTATAATATTCTAACATCTTATCATTTTTTTGTCAAATCAACCGGGTTTACTTCCGGGCTTTTCCAATGGAATCCCTTCTTTACATAAAGGGCACTGGGCAGGAGAAAAAACCTTTATATCCAAACTGACCAAACTTTCACAATCCATTCCAAAATCTTTTTCTTTGATACCCCGATCAACAACCGCGCCTATCCCTATTAATTCACTCCCGGAGCTCCTGACTATCTGAACAATCTCTTTTACCGAACCGCCGGTAGTAATTACATCTTCGACTATTAAAACCCTCTCTCCCTGCTTAAGCCTAAATCCCCTTCTCAGGGTCATTTTTCCTTTTTTTCGCTCGCAAAAAATAGAGCGCACCCCCAGAGCCCGGGCTACCTCATAAGAAACGATTACCCCCCCCAGGGCAGGACCAACTACAACATCTATCTTTTTATTTTTAAACCGACCGGCAAGTTCTTTACCTAATAAAGAAGCACGTTCAGGATGCTGGAGGACCAAAGCGCACTGCAGATATTGGCCGCTGTGCAGACCGGAGGACAATTTGAAATGGCCTTTGAGTAATGCCCCTGATTCCTTAAATAAATTCATAACCCGCATCTGGTCTAACATGTCTCTACCTCTGCTAATATCCTCCGGGCAGCCTCCCGTGGATTCGGAGAGGTAATTATCGGCCGGCCAATTACCATATAATCTACACCCTGTTCCGCTGCCTGTTTGGGAGTCATAGTCCGCTGCTGGTCATTGCTCTGGCTGCCAGCCGGCCTGATGCCCGGTGTAACAATGATAAAATCCTTTTTAAACTGCCCACGAATAGGGCCTACTTCCCGGGGAGAACAAACAACGCCGTCAAGCCCTTCCTGCTTTGCTATTAACGCTAGGGAAAGTACCTCATCGATTAAAGACTTTTCAACTCCCAGTTCCCGCAGGGCATCCTGGTTAAAACTGGTCAATATAGTTACCCCTACGATCAGCGGCCGCGAATCAACATTAACCGATTTTACAGCCCTCACTGATTCTGCTAACATTTTGCGGGAACCCAGGATATGGACAGTCAACATAAATACTCCTAAGGCGGCAGCAGATTCTATCGCCCGGCCAACGACGTTGGGAATATCGCAGAATTTAAGATCCAAAAACACCTTTGCGCCCCGGCTGGAAATCCTTTTTACTATCTCCGGCCCGGTGACGGTAAAAAGACGACTCCCCACCTTGAATGTCTTAACTTCCGGCAAAAGCAAATCCAGGAGTCTCTCTGCCTCAGCCATTGTGTCCACATCCAGCGCCACTATTAATTTATCATTCATATTTCTAACTTTCCCACCAGCTTATTTATACTATTTATTTTTTTCTTCCGCAAATATTTGCCCAATCCATCTACTATTTCACCGGCAGCAAGGGGATTGACAAAATTTGCCGTTCCGACAACCACCGCGGTTGCTCCGCAAACTATAAATTCCAGGGCGTCCTGCCAGTTCATGATGCCGCCCATTCCAACAAGCGGAAGCTTTACTTTCCCGGCAACTTCCCAGACAGCCCGGAGCGCTATAGGTTTGATAGCCGGGCCGGACAATCCGCCGGTTATATTCGCCAATTTCGGGCTCATCGTTTCAATATCTACCGCCATCCCGGCAACCGAATTGATTAACGAAAGGGCGTCTGTGCCTGCATCCTCGGCCGCACGGGCTATCGAAACTATGTCGGCCACGTTAGGCGAAAGTTTGGTAATAAGAGTCATCCTGGTTTTCTTTCTGACCTCTTTTACCAGATTATAGGTCAACCTGGGATCCTGGGCAAACATCAGTTTGGATTTACGTTTGGACCGGACGTTGGGACAGGAAACATTTAATTCTAATCCTGCTATACCGCTAAGGCGGTCTAATCTTTCCGCCAATCTCCGATACTCTTCAATAGTGTCGCCGGCGATGCTAACGATAAACGGGACCTTAATCTTTTTCAAATAGGCCATCTTTTCGCTGATAAAATCTTCTATGCCCTTATTATTAAGCCCGATGGCATTCAGCATCCCGCTGGAAGTCTCGCAGATTCTCGGCGGTGGATTGCCCTGCCTGGCCTTTACGGTCAAACTCTTGGTAACAATGGCACCCAACTTGTTAAGGTCAACCAAATCCTTATACTCTTTGCCATAACCAAAAGTCCCGCTGGCCGCGAGCACGGGATTTTTCAATCTTATCCTGCCAATCCTGACTGAGAGGTCCGGCTTCTCAAGTATCATTCTTCCCATATTACTTCATCCAGGTTAAAGACCGGGCCTTCGGTGCATACTCTCTGATATCCGGTTTTCGTGCTGATTGCGCAACCCAGGCAAGCGCCTACTCCACAGGCCATATTACCCTCTAATGAGGCCTGCGCTGTTATGCCATATCTGCCGGAAATCTCAGCTAGTTTCTTGAGCATCTTTTTCGGGCCGCAAGCATAAATAACAGTGGACGATGGATAGCGGCCGGCAGATAATACGCCTCCTAAAAGGTCTGTGACCACACCTTGCCGGCTAGAGCTACCCTCAATACTAATTTTAACTTTAATACCCAAATCCTTAAAATCCTTTTCGCATAAAATTAATTTTTTTGTCCTTGCTCCAATCAATACCAGTATATTAACCTTTGTTTGATATCGAATTAACTCCCGGGCAAGCATTAGGAGCGGCGCTACCCCCATCCCGCCGGCTACCAAAACGGAATTTGCGGTTTTTGACCTGGAATAGCTAAATCCATTTCCCAGCGGACCGACAACATCTAAATATTCGCCTGCTTTCTTTCCCGCTAAAAATTCTGTTCCTCTGCCGACTAATCGATAAAGAATATATATCGTTCTTCGGTTAACTTTGTGTATGCTGAATGGCCGGCGCAATAAGGGAACAACGCCATCAGAACACCGAAGATGTATAAACTGCCCCGGCTTTGCTGTCCTGGCAATAGGGGCCGCTTCAAATTCCATAAGATAACATTCCCGGCCCAATTTTTTATTGCTCAAAATTTTGGATTTTATCTGATAGTTCATCGTTAAAATAGGTCCAGCTGTTTTTCCGCCTCCCTGCTTTGCTCTCCACTAAAGAGCTTCACTTCACCATAGACCCCATCATAGCCCGGCCGAATATCTATTTTCCCCTCTCTCATCCTTAAAATTCCGTCGGCTATCTTTCCGGAAGTAAACTTGACCAGATCCTCCCGGGAGGCATTGAGTAAAATATTAAACTCGCCCTCTAAGCTTTGAACAAGCTTGTGGTATTCATTTTCTACAGTCATTGTTTTTTTCCCTACTCCCCTGGCCTCGGCGATAATTTCGGCAAGAGGCACCAAACTATAAAATGGGACCTTATCTTCGGGGACAAATCCTTCTTCCCGGTCGGATAAATCCTCTACCCTGTGCGCCACTCCGACAGTCAGTTTCTTGCCGCAGCCGGGACAGCGATAATCATTCTCCCTGGTCTGAGACGGAGAAAAACAAACTTTACAGTTTCTGTGACCATCCCAGTGATATTTTCCCTCCTGGGGGAAAAATTCAATCGTTGCCAAAAATTTCTCTTTATCCCTATTTTTCAGGCTCTCTATTATTTGATAATAATCCATTTTCCCGGAAAAGACATTTGCCTCCCGTCCTATATTGGCGGGGCTATGGGCATCTGAATTCGAAATCAAGGAACATTTATCCAGCGCGCTCCACCGCCAGTTCATTGCCGGGTTACTGGAGAGACCTGTTTCCAAAGCATAGATATGTCTGGTTTGATCCTCAAAACATTCCTCAATGCTATCGAAACCCGAATTGGCCCCGAACAGGCTAAACCAGGGAGTCCAGATATGGGCGGGCACTACAAAACAATCAGGGCTTATATCCATTACAATCTTTACCAGGTCCCTGGCGTCCAATCCCAGGATGGGCCTTCCATCGCTGGCCAGATTACCGATAGAACTCAATTCACTGTTTATCTTTTCAACTATTTCGAATCCGGGCGCAAAAATAACAAGGT
>SDBT01008644.1_pt1 | contig 16606 bp, 36 predicted proteins | sample 2277101 | NCBI WGS metagenome assembly SDBT01 (sample SAMN10404973, study PRJNA504765) | marine sediment metagenome | isolation source: marine sediment core GS10_PC15, 103 cmbsf | place: Arctic Ocean: Southern Knipovich Ridge | collected 2010 | reverse complement strand
CGCAGGTTGGGCCGCTCATGGGGTCACCTCGGGGGCTGCCGAAGCCTTGAGGGTGGGCCGGGTCGCGATGGGGTGCACGATCAACGCCACTCGCCACGACAGCCAGGGCTCACGCAAAATGATGCTGAGAAACAGCCGGACGCGCCTAACCCACTGCCGCAACGGCCGGCGGGCGTTCAGTTCTGGGTCGGGGGCACACCGTCGGCAATAGTCCACCAGCCCGCCCTCGACGGTTCCCCGAACGCCGACACGCCAGCCAGCCCCCATCTTGAGTCGCTTTCGGATCTCGGTTGCGGTTCCGGTGCCATGCTCCCAGTCCCGGCATCCGTCGCACCAGATCGTTGTTTCTTTCGTGACGCTCATTGGGGTGTCTCCTGTGTGTTGGCCTCGACCCAGAGGGCAGCGGCTTGGGTCGGGGTGTCGGCTCCCGGGCCTTCACTCTGGCAGCCGTTGCATTGGATGAAGTAGGCGGGGGATTCCTCGTAGGCGCCAAAGAAACAGCGTATGGGCTCGCCACCGCATTCGCTGCAGTTGGGCAGCCCTTGGGCGTCAGTGACCGGCAGGTGGCCTATGGGCAGGGTCGCGCCTTGGGGTGCTGTCTCTACCTTGGGGCTACCGTAGGCCATGCGGTTTAAGGAGACGCGCCACCAAAGCCGTGTAGCAGCATCCGCGCATGCGTGCGGAAGGCAGAGGGCGCTGCCGGTCATGGCGGTTCGGCTGCAGGCTACCCCCAGGGCAGGGCCGTCAGGGCTGGAACAGATGCGGCGGGCTAGGGCGGTCATACCTCGCCCCTCCGATGCGCCGCCTCAACCAGCATCCGGAGCCCGGAGAAGGTGTGCGCGTCCAACTCCATCCGCAGATCGCCTTGGGCGTAGCAGCGCCTGTAGTGGTCGGCGCAGTTGTACTCTCCAAGCACGTTGACCCATGTCCTGGTGCGGACCGTCCAGTGTTCGAGGCGCACGCCGTTCAGCGACTCAATGCGCCCGTCGTAGAGCGCTTGCTTCCCTGTCTTGCCTTCCGGGAGGCGAGCGATCAACCGGTACTTGCGGCTGATCTGACGCCAGCCGTCGTCAAACAGTTTCTGCGGTGTCGGTCTCGGGTCAGCCATTGGGGGCCTCCACGCGCTTGAATTCCACGACCCAGACCCACGTTTTGCTGACCCAAGGGAAGCCGCGCTTCGCGTTGATGCTGTCCCAGAGATCCTGGAACGCGCTCAATGGCGTCGCACGTGGCGTCAGTCCCTCCGCTCCGAGCCAGTACCTACCGCCGCCCACAGACATGACGCCCTCGGCGATCGCGTCCTCGTCGGTCATGTCGTGCACCCGCTCCACCCGCACCCCCATCACCTCCAGGGTGATGCGCGAGGCCCAGCGGGGCATGTGGATCGAGGGTCGCCACTTGCTGTCGTCAGGCAACCGATCGTCGCTCCATCGCTGCGGCCAGTTCTCAACGCTGTAGTCTGGCGGCGCGTCCTTGGAGTCGCGAACCAAGCGACCGGCGCGATAGACAACCTCGTCGTGCGGTGGCTCCGCCCTAAAGAGATTCACCATGCTCACCAGCCCCCACGTCTCCCGCACATAGAGCCGGTCACCGGGTTGATACAGCGCGGCGATGTGGAGCCCCGTCGTAGTGTTCCAGACCCCCACGCTCTCGGGGGCTTCGGGTCCACTTGGCGATCCAATATGTGTGCCCGGGCCGCCAAACGACGTTGGCTCCCACTCGCCACGGGACTTCGGAAGCTTCACGATCCGTCGCGTCTGCGTCTTGGTCCCGTCCAGGATGGCGCGCACCATGTCGCTATTGAAAAGGATCGGGCGGGTTCTGGGCTCTGTCATGACTCCCCCCGTGCTGCCTGTAGGGCGCTGTCGAGGTCGCAGTCGGGCGCGTGGCCATCGGTGATGTCCTCCCCACAGGTGGCGCACATCCCGTCGCGTACCCACTCCATTGCCTGGACGATGGCGTAAAGAGCCCCCCGGCCTTGCTGGATCGCGCCGGCCCGGTCAGGGTGTTCGCCGCACCACCAACCCAGTGCGGTCTCTGGCCACGCCCCGACAAGTAGAGTCTCGTGATCCTCGTCCGGCAGGATCACGATGCTTGGCCTTCCGGCGCGGCAATGACCCCGCTGCCCGCTTTTGAATGCAGCCCAGAACGGGCACGTCTGGCAGGTGGCTTCCTTGGTCTGTTCAGTCATCGTCGTTGCTCCTGTAGGTTAAAACCACCGGGATCGTAGGCCGGCCGCGTCCAGCACCGCCTCTTCCATGCGCTCTGACTTGGTGGTGCCGCACCGGGCGCACCGGGCGCGGTAGTCGGGGATCATCCGGAACGGGTCTGCATCGTGGTTGCAGTCACCGGGCGGGGGTGGGGGGTTGCTCGGCGGGGTGACGCGGCCAGGGGCGCCGGTCACGTTGCCGTGGTAGCTCCTGAAGCCCCAGGGGTATGGTCGGGGTGCCTTCGGCGTCAGCACACGGTGCGGGATCGGCCCGTCCCCTAGCCGTTCTTCGATGGGCAGATCGGGGGCTACCCTCCACCATGCGTCAAGGCAGAGGCGGCAGACGCCAAGGCCGTAGACGGTGGGGTGCTGTTCAAGGCAGGGGCAGCGGTGGTCCGCTCGGAGCTTCGGCCGGGGCAGGAATCTGGAGACGTCGAGGCCCATCAGTCGCCCGCCGCTGTGTCTGGTTCTCGGGCCGGCTGTGCGTCGGGGGCCTCAAGGGTCCGCCCGCAGATCAAGCAACTGGACGATCCAGCAATGGCGCCGCAGCTTTCTCCCGGCCAGTGCAGCCTGGGAAACGGCTTTTCCTTGTACCCAGAGCAGTGGTAGCCGCACATATCGATGAACGCAGGACCGGCGTCTCGGCCATAGGGCTTCTTGTCTTGGCTGCACGTCAGGCACACCGGCATTGGGCCTTCGACCTCCTGCGCCTCGGGGGCCTCGGGCCTGACGCGCTGAAACATGCGTTGCCCGTGCTCGTCCGTGGTGACCCGGTATTTGACGGTCTGGTCCATCCCGGGAGCGGCGAGGTCTACGCCGACAACCCTTGGGGGCTCCGGGGCCTGGGGTTCGGCTAGCAGGGCGCGGGCGCGGTCTCCGCTATCCCGGTCAACGTCAGACAGGGGCTCCCCGCACAGCTGAACGCAATCGCCCTCCGGGTTACACCCTGCCTCGTGGGCTTGGGACGGTTCGTGGTTCTCTATGTCGGCGTAGAAGCCAAGCCCCACCCCCAACTCCCGCACGCGGGCCTGGGATTTGCGAAGCCACTCCGTCATGCGCTCCAGCGGCGGCCCACCGTTTCCCGCCAACTCCCAGGCGTAGGCTTCCTCGTCCTCTGCCCGCTCCCGCGCCTCGTCCCGCTCCCGGGTGACGCGCGCAAGCTCCCCGTTGAGTGTCTTGTAGTCGGCCTCTTGCCGGTCGCCGTCTTTGGCGAAGAAGCTGGCGCTGTTCTGTGCACCGTCGCGTTGCTTTTGCATCTCGCCTAGCTCCATGCGTAGGCGCTTGACCTCGGCGTGGAGATCATCGCGCTCATCGTGTATCGGCTTGCGGAACGTCTCGGGGACACGTGGGGCCTCGTTGCACTCTGGGCATCTGTCGCTCATTCGTTCCCCTTGTTCCAGTGGTGGGTCGGGTCGGTCGGGTGCCCTGTCTCTGTCGTGCCGCGGGTGGGGGCGCCGACGTCGGTGGTCTGGGTCTTGACGCTGTGGCAGGGGGCGCAGAGGCTTTGCAGGTTGGCCTGGTCAAAGGCCCGGCTCGGGTCCGCCCGGACGGTGATGATGTGATCGACGTGGGCGGCCGTGACGTTCAGGCCCAGTTGCAGGCAGTGCCTACACAGGGGGTATTGCGACAAGTGGACCAGGCGAAGGCGCTGCCATCGGGCGCTTTGGTAGCTGAACCCGCTACCCATCGCCCGCCCCCTCCACAACCCGCGCCACCGGGTGGCACAAGGGGCAGCTATCGGTATGCAGCGCAAGCGTCTGGCGCTTGAGCCATTCCCGGGCCTCTCGGATCTCTCGCGCTTGACGCCTCCACTCGTCGCTGGCCTGGATTTCGACCACCTCGTGCTCACTCCCCATCGCTTGTCACCTGGTGGAAGAACTCGAATCTGCCGCGGCAGCCCTCAGTCGGGCAGGCCATGTCGATGACGTCAACGTCCGCTAGGGCTTGCTCCAGTAGGTCAGCGTCTAGACCGTGGACGTGGTCGCAGCCCCCGCAGTAGGCGTCGAAGGTTCTAACCCCCATCGCTTGTCACCTCTCCCGGGGCTGCTCGTAGCTGCCCAACGCGGTGCCATTCATCGATGCTCAACAGCGCATTAGTCACCCGGGCTGTGTCGCCCATCGCGACAGCGACTTCAACCGGCACCCATCGGCCCTTGACCTTGGCCAAAACAAGCTGGCCATCGTCCACAAATTGCAACCGTTTCAGTTTACTTGCCATCGCTTCCCTCGGTTGGGGTGGCGGGGACCGGGCGCGTGGTGAAGAAGTAGCTCACCTCCAGCATGGTCTCGTAGTCTTCGCCGCAACTACCGCAGGACAGGATCACCTTGGCGCCGTCGTGCTCCATGTCGGTGTCGCTTAAGTCGTCCTCAATGCAGCCGCAGTGTGGGCAGACCGGGAACTCCGTCATCTCGGTGTCTTCTTTGCTTTGCGTGGTCATTCGCTCTCTCCTTCAGTAGTGACCGGGACCTTGCACCGCTCCATCAGGTAGGCACCGGCTCTGTCCTCCAGAAGCACCACCCAATCGCCGTAGGCCATCTCCCAGGGCTTGCCTCGCGTCTTGGTCTCGGTGAAGTGGCCCCCGTCTTCACGCACACGGACGGGCGTACCGGGCGGATCTTCTTGCTTCATTGGGCGGTGACTCGTTCGGTCGACGCTGTAAATCTTCGGCTCGCTCTCCACCTCTCCCACCACCTCTGCGGGCGCGCTGGGGCGGGGGACGTACCCCAAGCAATCACACCCGTGACGTTCTTCGCCGACCACGCGGTGACAGGCCCAAGCATGTCCGCACACACACGAGGGCATGGGCACCTCCACGGTGTCGGGGGTGGGGGTGGGTTGCGCGGCGTCCTCGTACTGCTTGATCTTGGCCAGCGCCTGACGGTACTTCGCAAACGTCTCAACACTGGACTGGACCGGTAACGATTCCGGCGGTGGAAGGCACCCGTAGCAATGGGGGATCGCGTAGCACTCCCGGGCGGGCTCGACCCTCTGGCCGCACACCACGCAAGCGTGCTCCCCCACCGTCAGCGTCACCGGCAGGCACTCCCCGGGGGCGGGGGCGACGTCTTCGGGGTACCGGGGCAGGCTGTTGCATTCCACCTCACCGCCGCCCCAGCGGTCAGTGTCTAGCGCTGGACGGTCTCCGTAAAAGATCCACACCGCCCCGTCCGAGTCACGAGCGATCCACATCATGACGACACCTCAGACCGTAGCTCGGTGAAGCGGTTGAGGAATTCCGCTTCAGCCTTCTGCCAGTCCCACGGCGTGACCTCGATCGGCAGGAGGTCGACGCCTAGCAACAGGTGCCAGTCGCCCACCGGCTGATCCATCAGGTCACGCACCTCGGTCCCCAACATCTGCAGGTCCACGCGCTTGACTTCGTCGGGCATCTCTTCGGGGAGGTTGAAACGCTTGGCCAACGCTCGCCAGACCCCATCCTCGATCTCCTGGAACCGCGGCAACATCAGTTTCAACGGCTTGACCATGTCGCCGATGTACGCCTCGGGCGCGTCGTGCATCAGGCCGCACATCTCCAGGCCCGGCGGGCAGTGCCGCGACACCAACACCGAATGTTGTGCCACGCTGTAGGGTTTTTCCAAATGGCCCCCGTAGCGGTTCACGTTCGCCAGCGCGTGCGCGATGTCCTTGAGGTCAAAGTCTTCGGGGCGCGGGTCCATCGGGTAGAATTGGATCCCGGTGTACGTCTGGAACCAGTTGCCCTTGCGTGCGGTCATGACGGCGTCCCTTCGTGGGCAAGGCAAAACTCGCTGTCAGGCGATGCCAAATCCGAGCACACCAAATGCTCGGGTGCCGGACTGATGAACCGACACATCTCAGCCTGATTCCCTGGCTCATCCCAACTGGCGCCGCGTCCCACGTGGTTGGTTTCGAGGCCGTGCCGTTGCCGGATACACTTGACCCCGCTGTGGTGCTCTACCCCGCAAACATCCAACAGCGGCGGCGCTGGCATCGGTCGCCAGACGGTGCCGGGCTCGGGTTCTGCCGTGGGGTAATTGTGCCCAAACCAACAGTCATCGCAGTCGTAATGGACGGCGTACGTGTGCGCCCAGTCTGGATTGCCGATGATGATCAGCGTGCCATCCCTCGGTGCGGCCTCCATCGCCTGCCATGTGGATGGGATCTGGGCGATCAGATTCTTGGCTGCCTGTCGCATCGCCTCTTGAATCTGGGTGCCTAACGCGGTCACTGTGATTTGAATGTGGTCTGGCATGCTCTGCTCCTGCGCCATCCCCGGCGCGGTGGTGGATTTAGTACGGCCCTTTGGGTACGCCTTGCGCATCTCTGCCGGCGTGCGCGATGCCGATCCGTCGTCTGGGTTGCTCGGCGGGGCGTTGCCTGGCTGCGCGTGGGTGGGTTTCCAGTCGGTCATATTCGCCTACCTGTCTTGCCTGTTGGGTTGTTGGCGCCGCCTCTGGGGTTGATCTTGATGCCCATGCCAGTGAGCCACCGCTTGACCGTCCGGGGCGCTACGCCGTGCAGGGCCGCAACCTTGGCGAGGCTCCCACATTCCCCGTACTCTGCGGCGACACCGGCCGGGGTTGCTTTTAGCTTGTTGGGGTTCCGGATCGGTTCCTGTTGCCTGACCAGACACCGGAGGATCGTTGGTCGGCTGACGCAATACAGGTCCGCGAGCGGTTCCATGCCCACGCCTTCACGGTACAGCTGCGCGATCTCTTGGTCGGGTAGCTCCCATCGGTAAGGGCGCGTCATGACTCCCCCCCGAACATTGGCATCTGACCCCGGTTGTCCTCGGCGAGCGCCCACCCTGTGACCCTGTCGACGGCGACGTCGTAGGTCTCCGGGTCCATCTCCGAACCCAAGCCCCGCCGCCCCTCTGCGAGCGCAGCAATCAGGGTCGAGCCGCCACCGACACAAGGATCGACGATCAGGTCACCGGGCCGGGTGTAGTCCTGGATCAGAGCACGCATCAACTTCACCGGTTTGGCCCCGACGACGGGCGCTGATCGTTCGCTGGAGACCAGATAGCCGCCGGGTAGGGTCCCCCATTTCGAGCACGGCGTGCCGTCGGGGAACGTGGCGCCGCCGCTGCTCCTGCCTGTCCGCAGATCTCTAGACGGTCTGGCTACGACGATCCAGCACGTCCACGACGACGGCCCATCCCCTGTGAGTCGCACCCTTGACCCCGGCGCAAACCATGGCAACGGCGCAAACACATAGCGCCCCTCGCTGGCCATCGCGTTCGCCCACGCCTCTGCAAGCACATGGTCGGTGATCGTCACCATCCAACCACCGCAACGGGGGGACCAGAACTCGACGAATTCCGCGACGTCCTCCGGGGTCCATCCGGCATAGCCGATCTCACGCCTGACTGTCCCATCTCGATGGGCACCGGAGACGCCGTTGGTCTTCCTGTGTGCGCCGGCCGACGCTCGATCGTGTGTGCCACGATCATATGGGCTGGTCGCGTCTCGGCGGCTTTTCACTGTGGGCGCGGCATTGTGACCCGTGTGAACCCGTGTCGAGTATGGGGCGTCCACGATCACGGTGTCGCACCGGTCGACCGACGCCAGCACGTCTTGCCAGCGACCCTTTCCGATCCACCACCGCCGCTCGCCGGCCATGACTTCCGCGATGCTCAATGCATGCCCTCCGAACGCCGGTGTAGGGCCGCGGTCAGTTCCTCAACCTGGATCCGCAGGTCGTTCAGTTCTTTGACGACCGGGGTGATCGCATCAACCAGCCTCTGCCTCCCGTGCCTCATCTCACTGTAGATCAGGACGATCTCCGCCAGCCCCTCGTCTGCGGTCTTCGGCTTACCCACTGGCAGCCTCGATCTTGTTGCGCAACCGCGTCGCCTGTCCCTTGTAGGCGGCGGCGCTCCTGGCGTGCCCGTCGCGCTGCCTTCTGGCGAGGTCTAGATCAACGTGCAGGTTCTGGCGCGCCGCCTCTGTTCGGGCCAGCTTCTTTTCGAGCGCATCGGCCCTGGTTTCCGAGTAGCGCCAGCGATGCCCGTTGGGGCAAGACCAGAACTCGCTATCCCTGCGGCGTGCGTCATCGTATTCAGCGGGGACTTGGTGATTGATCCCGCAAGTCCCACAGCACAGCAACCTCATTGGAGTTTCGCTCATCGTCTTGCCTCCCTCGGAAGTGCGGGCGCGTCCTGTTCATGTGGTGCGGACCACTCGCATTTTTTCGCGGCGTGACCCGCGGTCAATAGGCACGTCTCAAGCAACGGGTAGCCAGCCGGGCCGATCCCGTCGGCGTTCCGCACCCCGGAGCAAGGCGCCTCAGTGGGTTCCGCTGTCGCCGGTCGATCGGCGCCCCAGTTCTCCCGACAGCGCCGGGCCAACCCGTCAGGCGCCTTGCCGCCGGCCGCGAAGTACTGCGCCAGGTGGCCCGCTACGTAGGCGTCATCGAACTCCCCGATCAGGGTCTTCAACTCGGATTCCCAGAACACCGTGGGCGGGAAACCGATCGACCGGGGTGCCGCCAACCTGAACGCTTCCCAGGTCAAGGCGTGGCCGCCGCCGGTGGTGGTGTTGTCTTTTGGGGATGGGTCGGGTCGGGTCGGGTCGGGGTTGAGCGAACCTACTGCGAACTTCCCCGGAACTTCACCCGAAGTTCTCTCTTCGTTCGCGCGAACACCTTGCGCACGACTAGCTTTGTTCGCGCGAACACGAGCCATCCTCCCCGCCGCCTCTTTGCGCTTCTTAAGCACTTCCTCCCGGGATTTGTTGTACTCCAGGAAATCTGGGACGTGGTAGTGGCCGCCCTCATCCACCCACAAGGCCACCTCTGAAAGTTTCGCCTCAAGCTTCTTTGTGCGAGCGCCACCGCCGAGCGCCGGCATCATGTTCTTGGGGATTTTCCCGTCGGTTAGCTGCTGGCAGGACCACGAAAGGGCACGGACAAACAGCCCAGTCGCCTCAAGTCCAGCGGCCATCACCTTGGGGTGGCTCCAGAACCCGTCGTCGATTCGTACCCAGGGCATTAGATAATCCCGGCCCGCGATCCCCGAAAGGGTCGCCCATCACTGCGACACGCATGACGAGGATCGCGAGCTGGAAAGGGTTGTGATGGATTCAAGTTCTCTCCGAAGATGGTGGGCCGAAGCCCGGAGACGCGATCAGTCTACGGTATGGGTCGGTTGGGGGTCAAGGGCAAAGAGGTCTTGTTGTAATCCGTCGATCGCGTCGGCGAAGACACGCAGGTTGCCGGCGCTCCAAAGAGGCAGACACGAATCGATCGAATCGACGCCGATCCGCATTGCCCAGCGCACGCGGCGAGCTGTCCCGACGCGCCCGACGTGGCAGGGCTTGCCGTGCCGGTGCGCGAGGTCAACCCACTGCGGCCCGGTGGCGATCTTCCAGGGCAGCGTCCCACCGACGAACAACCCAGCAAACCGGCCGATCACGGCCTCGACGTCCGCCTCACTCATGCCGTCCTGGACCGCCAGGTAACAAGGCGCAACCCCCTCGATCTCCCGGAGCCACCCCAAACTGAAGTCCAGAGACGCCAACCCGCCGGCCACGATGTCGGGAACGATCATCCACTCGGGCGACAGTTCGGCGGCGATGTCTGCCGCCCGCAGATACTTGTCGCGGTCGAACGCGGTGTCATTCTTCCAAGCCTTAAATGCCCCATTGTCCCAGGCCCAAGGCCGGCGCCTGGGTGGGAGCTCGTCCGGCTGCGTCATCTCGCCCCAACCTCGCTCGATCAGGTCTGCGATCAACTTGCGCGACCTGGTTTGGCCCACGTAGATTTTCACTCGGGACGCCAGTCAAAGCCGCACGCATCGCACTTGCTCCAGTTGTTCCCGGCGTATTTCATGGTCCCGCCGCACCCGTCTCGGGAGCATTGCTGCCCTGCTGTCAAGGCTTGGACCTGGCGCTCAAGGGCGGCGATCCGGTCGTCTCCGTTACGCCGCTCCAGCACCCGGATCCGAGTCAGCGCGTCCAGGTACAACCGCTTGTAGTTCTCGGCTGCGATTGACTCATTCGTGGCCATCTCGATCGCGTCAGTCTGGGCGCTCATTGGGGATCCTCCGGGCAGTAGTTGCATGGGTCATCGACGAACCGGGGCACACGACAGCGGAGGCACCGAATCACCTCCCGGATCGTGTCCGGCGCTTCCAGCGATACAGACAGCTGAGCCCCGAGCAGGTCCGCGATCTTGGCTGCCATCTGAATACTCATGTTACGGCCTGGCGCAAACCATCCGCCAACACTCGCCCGGCTGATGCCAGCCCGCCGCGCAAGATCGGAATTGGTGATGGCATGCATGCGCATGAACTGCTGGCAGTCCCTCTGGAACTGGTCGACGGCGCTCACTCCTGCGGCCCCCGCATTGCAAGCTCTGCCGCGATGGCGGCGAGGTCCAGGCCGTAGAGTCGGTGGAATGTTTGGACTCCTACGGCGTGCTGCTCTGTGTGGTGCCGATGGCATAGCGGCACGATCTCGCGCCAGGTCCCACCGTTCCCGCGGTTGCGAACGTGCGCGCACTCGATCTGCCCCATACACACAGGGCGCTGAACCGGGAAGCCGACGACGGGGGGCAGTCGAAAACCGACAACCGCGCACGCTTGTGCCTTAACGAACTGCACCCGCTCCGCCGACAGGAACGCGATACGAAAGCGCAGCGCCTTCCGCTTGCGGTTCACCGGGTTGACGCGCTTCGTCCGCTTCAGGTATCCGCCGCGCTTCATGCCGCGCTCCTGGCAAGCGCGATCAGCATCTCCGCGAAGGCTTCCGGCGTTGCCGCCCGCTGCCTCTTGGACAGCCGCTGGATGACACCTGTCTTCACCGCACGGTCTCGACCTCTGGCGATGTCCTCCGGCCTCACTCCGGCACCGATGGGGGCGCTACCCCACCGAAGGGACGGCAGCGTACAGCCTACCGCGTAGAGCCACGTCGCCTTCTTCGCCTCATGTCCGTACCAGACTTGCTCGACGTGACACGTCCACCCATGGCTATCAGCGTGCGACCAGCCGCCCGTGTGTGGCGTCATCAGCCCATGCCACGCCCACGCGCTGCTATCCGCGGGATGCTCCAGGACGCCCCCCCACATGCGTACAGAGTGAAGCGCCGAGGCGAAGCAACCACCATCGTCTCCCTTCAGCCGGCGCACCCGGGCGCTCGGGCCACCACTCCAGTACCTGCCCCAACGCTGACACGGGGGATGAGCGACCACCGGATGGGGTCCCGGGTAGGTCCGGGCGTCCTGCTCAACGCCCCACAGGACGACGCCTTCGCGCCCGGAGTAAACGCCGGCAGGCTCCACGAATAGCGCCGCTACCGTCATCTGAACATCTCCCGCTGCGGTGCCCGCCTCGCCGCCAACTGTGACCGCCACAGTAGGATGCTCCGTTCAGCGACCACGATCTTGTCTTGCAGTTCCGCGTCGGTCGGTTCAGTGGGCGGCGTCGGTGCCGGCGGGTTCGGGTGCGGGCCGGCAAAATACAGCATGGCTTCGTGGCCCTTGGTGATGCCTGACAGCTTGTAGAACGGCCGGCGCTTGACGCCAGTGGTGTGCACCATCCCTGCGGTGGCAAGCTCGGGCAGGCGCTTGTGATGGTGGCCCCGGTTGCCGTCGTTGAGCATGTAATCCACTTCAGGGCCGGTCAGTCCCTGCGAGTTGACCCGGAGTAGATTCAGAACCTGATCGCGCTGGTAGGCACGCTCGCTGACGGACTGTTCGTGCGCGTCGTGGGAGGTGGTGCTGGTCTCACGCACCGGGGGCCTCCAACTTGCCGCCGCACCAGCAATACGTGAGCGGAACGAGGGTTGACGAGCCCCTGTCGAGCATGAGATACGCGCGCTTGTCGACCGTAAGGATCGCTTGGTATGGGCCGTCCGGCTGCGAGCGAATGAGCGCCATCGCTTCCTTGGCCTTGTCGCACTCCCCGTCGCATGTGCGGGACAGGCGGGCTTCGGCTTCGGCGAGCTTGTTTCGCAGGTACGTCTCGGGCACGTCCTCGTCGATGATGATCGTGCCGTCGTCGTCCAGGTACACCCAGTGGGATCCGTTGCCGCACCACGATCGCCAGCCGCAGTAGCGGGGAACCCCCCCGTGGTCCGGGCACTCGGGCTCGATGTCCGGCGGCGGGGGCGGGTTGTCCAGCTCCCTGCCGTTCTCGTCTCGGTGCGGCGTCCCGTGCTCGTGCTGCTCAAGGACACAGAACGTCACGTCAGGCGGCGTCGGGTATCCCTCGCAAAGCATGATTCGGCTGCACCTACCCATCGCCCGTCCCCTTCGCTTCGCACACCTTGCGGCCTGGGCATCGCCCATCCCAGACGATCAACCGGCTCAACTGATGGAACGCGACATCCATAAACCGGCCAGCCGGCACGCCCGGTGACAGCAACAACGACGCCGCCGGCACCCACTTGTCCATGGGGATGAAGGGCCTATCCACCGGGGGCCTCACTTGTCGGTTCCTCTGGCACATGTCTCCACGTCTTCCTGGCCGCAATCTTTTGGATGGCTGTTTTGCCCACGCGGAAGTCGCTTGCGATCGATGTGTGCGCTTCGCCCCTAGCAGACCTTCGCCTGATTTCGCGCACCATGACCTCGGTCAGCTTCGCGCCTCCGTTCGCTTCGCCGGGCCGAATACAGACAACCCACCCCTTGTGGGTTCCGTGCCGGATCGCGTCACGCACGTTCTCACTTTGCGTACCCCACCGCAAATTCGATAGTCGATTGTCCGATGGATCCCCATTCAGGTGGCGACATTCCATCCCCTCGGGCGCGGGACCAACGAACGCCAGCAGCACAAGCCGATGGACGCGGAGGACGCGGAACCCATCTTGCTTGTCGGATTTATGTAGCTTGACGATCCTGTATCCGTCCGGGTTCATGTACCCCAGTTGCCGACCAACCAAAAAACTATAGACACGCCCATCGTCGCTCACCTCGTACAACCCCTCGTAGCCGGGGACCGGCGCCCACCTAGCCATCGTCGACGTCTCCTTGGGCCTCTGTGGGGGTGACGGGCCGGGCGGGGGCAGCGTGGCACGGACAGTCACACGGGTTCTCGCCGTGATTGGTGACAGCGCAATCTTCCCGCACGCCGGGATAAGTGCCTGCAATGCAGCCCTCTGTTGCCTCGTTAAGAGATGGCATATCGCTCCCGCGCCTCTTCCAGATCCCGGCGAGCGATCGCAAGGGCATCGCCAAGCGCCTCCATTTCAGCCGCGTACTTGGCGATCCGTTCATCCTTCTCGGATAGCTGGGTATTGGCAAGATCCACCTCCGCCTCCATGAGGATGCGTCGTTCACGCTCGTATGATTCCGGCACCCGCCGCTCAAATTCAGCAGTGTCGGGGGTGGGGGTGGGCGGAGGATGGCAGTCACAACCACACTCGACGCCAGCACCCAAACCCATAGACATTCCGTAGTTGATGGCGAGTCTCCCTCGGTGAAGACACTCACAGCCAACCCCCACCGTCAGCGTCACCGGCAGGCACTCCCCGTTCTTGACCGCGTGATAATCTGGGCCGTCTTCCGTGTGCCACTCCCCGTATACTTTGGTCGGCTTTGAATCGAACAGCACAAGGGTGCTGTCATCGTCTCTTGCAAGCCACCTCACGACTCACCCCCGACCAACCAGCCGACCGCCACGCCGAGCGCGTCCGCCAAGTCCCTTGCGTTCTCCAGCGTCGGCTCGACTTCGCCACGTTCCCATCTGGAGATCGTGCCCGGCACCACGCCGAGCGCGTCCGCCAACCGCTCTTGGGTCCACCCCTTTGCCTCGCGCTGCGCTCTGATTCGTTTGGATACCATGCAGCAATGACTAGCATGGGCCATCGTGCCCCGTCAAGCGATGCAACTAACCCAATGAAACTGCGGCCTTCGTGGTCCTGCGCAAGATTGCGAGAAAGCACACTTGACTAGCTAGGCGTGCCCGTTGTACGTTGCGATCCATGGCACACACCCCAGACAAGGTCCGGACCCTGACCGTTGACTGCCCGACATGCGACGGCGACGGCGAGATCGAAAGCTTCGAAGACATCGCGGATCAATGGTTCGGGCACTCGACGCGGGCTGTGATGATCGAGTGCGACGAATGCGACGGCGAGGGAACGATCGAGATTTGCGCGGTGTGTGTGGAGCGCAGCGCCACCCCGGCCGGCGACGACCTTGCCCACGGATACGTGGTGACGCCATGACCACCCGCCTTGAGATCTACGAAAAAGGCTTTGACGTCGATGTCTCGGGGGACGTGGACATGGACGCCCGCCAGGTTAGCGACGTCAAGGTGGTGGACGTCGACGGCGCACCCTGCCCTTACAACCCCGCGCGCATCCGACGCGAGTTGATCGCGCAAGCACTTGAAGACGAAGCCACCACGATCCGCGACGTGGCCAAGTCCGAATGCGAGTCCATTGAAGCGACCGCCGATGCATCAGCCGAAACCCTGGAGATGGAAGCCGAAGCCATCAGGAAAGAGATCGACACATGAGCATTCTGACCGCGATCCGACGACGTAAGCAAGAGGCGTTCGCGTCGAGCAGATGCCCGACCTGCGACTCACCCGCATGGGGGGAGCAGATTGACTCCGGGCTTACCTACCGGTGTGGCTCTGAGGTCAACATCACCGACCCGCAGATCGATCCCACCGCGGCATGCTTGCTGATCGCCGAACACGTCAAGGCGCAGAAGGCACAGCAGGCGGTGTTGGATCTGGCGATGGTGTCGGTGCATGCGGCGCACGATCTGTTGGTCGCTGAGCAAAAGCGCGCCGCGGCGTTTGAAGGGTTCCTTTCGTGGATGATCAAAGAGGAACGCGCCATCGGCGAAATTCGACAACGCGGCAATGCCCTCCTGAACCACGATGCTGACTGAGGGTCAACTCAAACGCCGCCGGCTGGGGCTCGGTGGGTCGGACGTTGCGGCCATCCTGGGACTCAATCCCTACGCGACACCGCTGAACGTGTGGGCGGACAAGACGGGGAAGGTGCCGCTTCGATCCGTGTCCCCTGACAATGAGGCCATCATCTGGGGCAACGCTTTGGAGCCGGTGATCGCTGACCAATTTGCCAAGCGCACCAAGTGCAAGCTCGACGAGATTCCAGAAGACATGAGCCCACTGGTTCACGAGGATCGCGACTGGCAGCGCGGGACGCCAGACCGATTGATCGTCGACCGCCGTGACGGCCTGGAGATCAAGACCGCCGGGTGGCGCATGGCTCATCTGTGGGGCGAGGCGGGCACCGACTACATCCCCGCCGGCTACCACATGCAATGTGACTGGTACATGTCGCTAATGGGCTACGAGATCTTTGAAGTTGCCGCGCTGATCGGCGGGCAAGACTTTCGGATGTACACGATCGAGCGGGACCCAAGGCTTGAGGAAGTCATGCTAGAGCGCGCACACCAGTTCTGGTTCCACTTCGTCAAGCGCGACATCCCACCTGAGCCGATGCGAGACAGCGACAAGCAAACCGTCGCCGCCCTGTTCGCGGCGCCATCGCCAAAGGTGTACGTCGGTCCGACGAGGGCACAAGCGCAGTTGGCGCGGCAGCGGTTTGCGATGGATGCGAAGCTAAAGGACATTCAAAAGGCCCGTGACATCGTGGACGCCAAGCTCGGGATTGAAATGCAGATGACGCCGGGCTTTCAGTTCGCAGATGGCAAGGTCAGGTGGCAGCACACCAAAGGCAAGACGCCGCACATTCGATTCTATGCAGCCAAGGGGACATGATGATCGACGAAGCAACCGAAGAGACAACCGAGCAACAACAGGCCCTGGTATTGACCGACCCGCAGCGGCGCGTGGTGCTGCGCGACATGCTCCAGGACGCGGCCCAAAACATCGTGCTCACCCATGAGATGGATCTAGAGACGCTGATCCGGATCGTGAACCTGGCGACGACTCGAAACCCAAGGCTGTTGCAGTGTGCCGCGGCGACCATCGTGACGTCGGCCATGGTGTCGGCACGGCTCGGCCTGGCCTGCGACGGGATCCTTGGGTCGGCGTACCTTGTGCCCTTCTACAACAAGAAAAACCAACAGTACGAATGCCAGTTGATCATCGGGTATCGCGGGCTGATCGATCTAGCGCGTAAGTCCGGCGCGGTGAGCAAAGTCGAAACCCACCTGGTCTACGAGCAAGACGTCTTTGAGGTTGACTTCGGCGCGGTGCGTCCCGTCAGCCACCGGCCGAGCTACAAGTCCGACCGCGGGGACTGGTATCTGGTCTGGGGCATGGCGACGTTCACTGATGGAACAGTCCAGGCGGAGATCATGACGCGGGACCAGGTCAACGAAATCAAAAAACGTGCACAGTCGGATAGCGTCTGGAAAAAGGACGGCGATGAGATGGCCCGCAAGTCGGTCGTTCGCCGGCTGTGCAAGTATCTGCCACTGACACCCAACGCAGCGGCGGCGATGGCCCTGCAGGTGGGGGCAGAAGG
>SDBT01008643.1_pt1 | contig 16608 bp, 16 predicted proteins | sample 2277101 | NCBI WGS metagenome assembly SDBT01 (sample SAMN10404973, study PRJNA504765) | marine sediment metagenome | isolation source: marine sediment core GS10_PC15, 103 cmbsf | place: Arctic Ocean: Southern Knipovich Ridge | collected 2010 | reverse complement strand
TACCTGGAGAATTAGAGAGATTGATACAGGAAACTTCAAGCTTTTTGAAGTGAACTTACAACAATTAGGAAGCACCTAAATGATTTTGTCGAGTGAGTGGGGATTATCGATTATGAAAAAAAAAGAATTATTAAAGATTACCATCAATCTTCAGGTTTAAAAGTTCAAATCGAAAATTTCGCAAGATTATTAAATTTCTAAGAAATTCACACATATAGCAAAACTTCAGAGAAGGTGATACACTTAACTATATAGTTGAAAGAAAAGCGAAAAGTCATAAAGTAGTTGGAAAAGCAGCAAATTCCATTTTTTTTGGGTGAAACTTTTGAAAGTTTTTAATGAAATAAGCGAAAAACATAAAAAAGTGGAAGACAATATATTTCGTAAGAATTTCATAATTAGACAAATATATTATCTAAATATTATTATAATTCAATAAAATCTAATGCAAAATATTATTAGCTCTCAAAAAGAATTTAAGAAATCTGTAAGCACTAGGATAAAAATTAAGAGATATTGACTCAAATAAGTAAATAGAGAAAAGTTTCGTAGGAATTTTTATATATAGGTTAAAAATTTTAATAAATGAAATTAGTAAAATTAAACCACTGTTGAAAATTTATAAATATAATTGTGTTTAATGAAACTGAGATGATAAATTAATAATGAGATATCCTAGAATTTTATCCGAAGCATTCCAAAATTTAATTAAGCTCGGTGATAAGGAGTGTAAAATTTTCATAGATGAATTGAAAAAAGCTAAACCATCGGAATCATTCACTTCTCTTAGTAAAAAAATCGAAGATAATATGCAGTTATCTTCTGATAACATAAAAGAAATGCTGAAAATTTTTACCGATTTCTACAAATTACAGAAAGATTTAGATATAATGGTAGAAGAATTTTTAGCTGATATTAAAGATGGATTTATGAGTATTAAAGAAGAAGATTTTGTTCCAGAGGATTATAATTGGGAGAATTTTGATAATCTCTGGAGTTACATCTTATCTGATGATTTTTTTATCGGTATGAAAGCAAAAGCAAAGGAATTAATAACTACTAACGAAAAGGTATATAATAATGGTAGGATGATCACCGATTTTAGACCTGTATATTATAAGGATGAAGTTGATGATGAACCTAAATATGGAGTTATTATTCATACTTTTAAAATCGAATATATGAAAAATAATGAAAGGAAGAAGATCCATCTTTCGTTAAATTCACATGACCTTGAAGACTTACAGATAATGATAGATCGAGAGTTAAGAAAAAATAAATCATTTAATAAATTACTCAAAAATAAAAAAATCTCACTTATACAAATCGAATGAAGATGAGAGAAATGAATGGTTCTGAGTTAACAATACTATTAAAACAGCTTGAAACTAAAAGTAAGTATACTCCTGAAAATATAATTTCTTTTAAAGGTAAAGATATTGAGATTTTTTCTTTAATTTTTAGAAATCTAATGGCACATCAAGACCCAAGGTCATATTCAATTTTGGATTTGCCAAAGTCAGTGAAAAAAAGTGGTACTCTAAAAAAAAGGAATATCACATACTTTAATGAATTTATAAAGACGAAAACTGTGATTCCACGTTTTAAAGAAGATTTCATGTTTAAAACATCATTGATGTTTTATTACGAATGTTCTCAATATAGGGATCTATTATCAGAATTCGCGATACAGTTAGATAAAGAAAAAATAAATGAATTCACTAAAGAGTTTGTTAGAAAATTAATTTTCGAGTATATGGATAGAGTATCTTTAAAGGATGCAATGGAATTTCTAAAAAATAAAATTGAAACTATCATTGAACTTAGTGTCATACAATCTGAATTTAGAGAAGATTTAATGGAAATCTTAAGTTCAATGTTAGATTCTGAGAATAATTCAACTTTAGTCCAGAAAATTAAAGAGAATATAATGAATATACACCAAAATTTCGAAGAAGATGACTATAATATCATTCTTTTGAAATTTCTAGATATTTTAATTGAAAATAGTGATGCTAGTCTTAAAGTAGCTGAAAAACTCCAATTTTTTAAGTATTTAGCCTTCTTAAAGAATATTACTCAAAAGGATATTGACAAATTCTATGAGTTTATAGATACTTTGGATTTGAAAACTATTTTTCGACCACAAATAGAAGATGATGAATGACTGAGAATTGTATATGTGATACAACGATTTTAATAGATTTCTGTTTTGGATCTAAAAAAACCCAATCTATAATTGAAAACACAACTAAGAATTTAACGAAATATTTCACCTATATAATTTTTGGAGAGTTTGTGAGGACTATTTATGACACTATTCGAAAATTGTTAAATCATTTCTTAAAAAATGAGGATATGATAAATGAATATGATGATTTTTCGGATTTTGTCTTAGATGTAAATAAAGATCTCTATTTATTTTCTGGTCAAAAGGCGAATCAAATAACTAAACTAGTCCCTTTTTTAATAGATGAAATAAAATCAAAAATAATAGTGTACAAAAGTCGAGATTTACCTTTAAGAATTGCAATTAAAAATATAATCAATGATTTGAATTCATACAAGAGAAGGCTTGTCCTAAAAAACTTTATCCCTTTAAAAACCTCATACAGATGTTTAAATTTACAGCGAAAACTTCATATCTACTCTAATGAAGACTTTGTAGATTTTGATACACCTCAATGTCCCGAATGTAAAAATAAAGTACATAATTATTTTAAAAAGAGATATTCTAATGAAATGAAAAGAATCTATAACAATTTCGAATCACTGACAAAAAAAGGATTTATGGCGGATGAAAAGAAGAAACTCAAGGAGAGCTTTGAATTTATTATGCAATATAAAAATGGTGATATAATCAATGGAAGAAAACATTATTGTTGGAATCTTACAGATATTTACATTGTACTTGAAGCACCAAATGATTTCATAATACTAACTACTAACCTTCGACATCAAAAACCTGTTGCAGATTGTATTAAAAAAAAATGCTATGGTCTAGTATAGATTCTATAATATACTCAAGTTATCTCTTTATAATAATTAATGAAGAAAGAACGATAATGGGGATGAATGTTAAGAAGACAGAAAAAGAAAAAAAAATAATTCAATTTAAAGGGGAAGGGATTGAATAGGTTTTTGGGAAGGTAATACTTTGACTTTCAAAATAATATTATAAAAAAACTTATTTAATAATGTTTGTCAATTTTACATTTAAAATTAATTATTTCTTGAGGAATATGAAATTTTCAAAAATTGAAATTATTCAGGAAAAAATTAAATGCATAATTGCCGACAAGATTTTTACTAATAAATTTAGTAGATTAGAAGGATCTTTGGAAAAGTTAGGCGAGGGCAGAGAGAGAAAGTAGTCGTGAAATTATTAGATTTTATTAAAACTAATAACCTAAATCTTTCAGATATTTTAAAAATGTATTACTACTATTCTATACCATTCAATAAAATAAATGAATGTTAATTTTATTATCTTTGTTAAAAGGGTTAGGGTTATTACATATCTAATAATGCATAAAGCACTATTAGGTGGTTTCGAGTCACTAACCCTAACTCTCTACATGAAGAAATAAATAATTTTTTAATAATCTTTCTCCGAATAAATCAATCTGAATATTTTTCTTCTTTTTGTACATTTTTTCCTAATTTTTGTCTTATTTCATAAATCCACGTAAATTCGTTTATTACTATTTTATTTTCATTAATTCCACTCTTTCTTTAATATTTGATGCATTTATTTCTCGTGGGTGGCGATATTTAATGAAGTCATAATTAATTAGTATTTCTTAGGATCAACATGTATTCCACACTGACAATTACTCTACAACAATTCTAATTCTAATATTTCGATCAATTTTTGTTTTTGATATTTTTTATTTTACTAAATCAGAAAACCTTCACCCCCTTTTTATTTAAATATGGCTGCAACACTTTCGAGTCTTTCGAGTCTATCTCTTATTCTAATTTTAAATATCCTTTTAGCTCTGAAATTAAAACTAGATTTAAAAGGATAAATTTTTTATATTAATATAATAAATTAAATGAAAAATATCGATTTATGAATTAAATATTTAAAATTTTATTACAATTTCTTTTCAATATATTGGTTTAAGGTAAAAATGAGTGATGATAATAATGTATTAGCAATAAAAGATACAACAGATGAAGAATTTGGTTGCATTTATAAAATTATAAATGATATAAATTATAAAGTATATATTGGTCAAACCCGTCAAGATCCTAATAAAAGATGGACTCAACATAAATCTTCTGCAAGAACTGGGGAAGTTACTCCTCTGTGTAATTCAATGCGATATCATGGAATAAATAACTTCACTTTTCAGATAATAAAAAAAATTAAGGTTAAGTTTTTAAATGGATTAGAAATGGAATATATTAAAGATTATAAATCAAACATACGAGAATACGGAAATATATATGGATATAATTTAACAGCAGGAGGAGAAGGCACGATTTTTAAATATATTCCAAAATCAACCTTAAAAGATTTAATTAATCAAGGTTTGAAAATTCAAGATATATGTTTAGAACTTGCTGTCAGTAAGCAAGCATTATACACAAGGCTATATCAACTTTGGGAAGAAAATAGTCTAAGAGAAGTTAGAAATAGTTTAATGAAATCAAAAATAAAAGATTTAATTATTGAGGGTTATGATCTTACAAAAATAGCTGATGAACTTAATATGAGCAGAAATTATATATATGATAGGTTAGAAGAGCTATGGAATGTAACTTCAATATATGATGCCAGGCTTAAGTTTAGAAAAAAGATTATTAAAAAGCTATTAAAAAAAGGATTTTTGTTAGAAGAGATTGCCGTTGAATTAAATATAAGTCGATTTACTGTGGTAAATTATATTAATGATTATTGGTGTATGACCTACAAAAAGGCAAAACACCATTTTATGAAGCCATTTATAAAATCTTTAATAAAAAATGGATTAAGTGAACAGGAAATAACGATGGAATTAAATATTTTGAGATACGAGACAGTAAATAGATATATTAATAATTATTGGGGCATGAATTATCTTAAAGCAAGAATTAAATTTTTTATAAAACCATTGTTAAAATCAATGATAATAGATGGATATACCGAGGATGATATAGCTAATGAATTCTCAGTAAGATGCGATACCATAAATGAATATACAAAAAGATTATGGGGAATGACCTTTACTCAAACGAGAAAAAGATTTTATCTTATACCACTTTTAACTAATCTTTTAAAGGATGGTTATGATGTTCACGAAATAGCAAAAAAATTAGATCTGGATGAATCAACGGTATATTCATATATTAGAGAATTTAAATTATAAAAATTTTGTAAGTAGAAATCTAAAATCTTGAATTTATTATTTAAAATCTCGATTTTAATATATCAGATATCAAATCTGGGAATTCTTCCCAATTTTTTAAGGTCAATAACTGTCCACCAGCTATTTTCACCATTTTTTGAGCATCTTTCATATTAAAATTTTGTTCTGGTACGACTAAAATAAAATCAACCCCCATAGACCGAAAAATCCTTAGCTCTTCAACAGCTTGCTGAAGGTCGTAAGTTTCTGCGTCAGTAAACATAACATTCAATTTCTCACGAGTACCAGATTTTTCTTTGAATTGTCTTCTTGCCCATTCAAGAGCCTTTTGGATTCTTGTCCCTCCTCGTGCTTCTATAGTTAACAACTCATCAGCTAATTTTTCTAAATCAATTTTCTCATCCATATCCTTTACAACATGTGTATCTGATTCAAAAAATGTAATTCCTAATTCATCCTTCCGCATTCCATAGACTAGCATCGTAACGGCGATACTCATTGAAGATAGCTTGTCACCAGTCATACTTCCTGAAATATCAAGCTCAAAGCAAGCAGATCTTAGGCCCTTTGCAGTCTCGAATACAAAAAAATCGTCATAATTGATATGATCTAGTTTCTTACCTTTCTCTAAAATGTTATTAATAGTTTCTTCCAGATCTACGTTTTCGAAATCATCACCAATATTGAATGGTCTCACCACATTAATAGGAATAGGACCTGATACAGTACTGCCTAATCGTGCTCTGGAGTAAAAAATGCCTAGTTCAATTAACATTTTTTTTGCTAACTCCTTAACTTTGCCTTTCGCTGCTATGGGCAAGTTTTTACGATGAATAAACCATTGTTTAAGTAGATTTTCACCACTTCCCGCCCCAAGGCTTTGCACTAATTGATCTTGACCTTCTTCTCCGCCAATTTGTTGAGCACTCTTTAACGCAGCTTCTAAATCAAAGTGTCCAAGAGCACCTAATGCATCTCTATTATCAGAAGCGAGAGCGCTTGCAACTAATTCGTTTATTCGTGCTTTATTTAATTGATCTTTTATTTGATTCATCAAATTACTAATTCTATTAAAATCACCTACATTGTTATCAATAAGCTTTTTTAATAGCTGGTAATCAGGTTCTATTAACTCAAAGATTTCATCTTCCGGCATTCCTAGCTTCTTGCCTGTTTTTTCAATGTCCTTAGACGTTGGTTGTAAACCAATGCGTCTTAGAAATTCCACAGCACTTTTTAATTCATTAGGATTTTCACACGACTCTAAAGTTTTTTTAACAATGTCGGGGATCTTTTGTGACATTTTCTGACTGCAATGTACATTAGAACAAGAGTTAGCGAGTTGTTGTAATTGATGAGAAAGAGACTTAAATCCTTCAAACTTTTTACTTTGATTCATAGCTTCTTCAATTGCATTTTGAAGAGCTTGATCAAAAAGAGAGTTCCATGATTTATTTGCAAAGGCACTTTTAGTTAAATTTTCAAGTGAAAGACTCATTTGGCCGGATTGCGCTTGTTTATTACACTCATCCAGTAATTGTCCTCTTAAGTTTTCCCCATAATATTGGTCTAATGAATTTGCAAGATTAAAATTATGCTCAAACGAAGAATTTTGTAGGGAGTTATTTAAAACTTTATTTTGATTAAATTTTGGTGTCTCTCCTAAATTTCTGGATGCTCGAAATAATTGATCTAGATTTTCAATTTGATTCTCGAGTTGATTTTTCATCTTTTGTATTTGCTCCTTAAATGTATCAGGAGATGTTTCATTTAAGAATTTCATGGACTGTATTAAATCCTCAAAATTTCTTGAACTCAATAAATCATTTAAATCTTTTGATATGTCTTGATTATTTAGAGCTTTACTCGTAATCTTTTCCCATTTACGTAATGATTTTTCTTGTATTAAATCATTTAAATCTAAATTTGCCCCAGCTTTTAAATCACTTGGAGATAACGAGTTTATTTTTTCCATCATTCTTTTTCTTGCTTCTTCAACTAATTCATTCAAGGAAGCAATCTCTTGCTTATATAGTTCTGTATCATCATTGAAAAAATGTAAGGCTGATTTGTAGGGTTCTTCATTTCGTTTTTGGTTCAATTCTTCAATAAACTTCTCCATTTGTTGAATTACATCTGAATCTATAGATTTTGATAATTCAATTTCATCGATTAAATCTTGAAGTTGATCCAATTCGGATTTATCGTCTGGGGTAATAAAGTCATCAAGATCTATGCTATCAAAATCAATATTATTATCAAAAAATGATGGCATAATATCTTTTTTATAGTTTGGAAAGAGGATTTCAAAAGCAATTTCTTTCGCTAATTTTTGATTATCAGGGTACGACGTCATGCAGCTTATCTCTATAAAATCATTCGGATTTGTCGATCCTTTACGATAATATCTCGCTAAAATTAATTGTGGAATTGATAAAACTTGTCTTGAAGATGGTATTTGAACTATATCTGGATGATATCTCATTCTTCTTACAAATTCCACACTAAACTCGCATGGATTTTCAGGAAAGATACCCATGATTCACTTATCCTCCTAACTTTCTATTTATAATACCATCAATTATTTGCTCAACATTGCCTCCAGGCTTAGGTTTGATACTTCCTAATAAAACATGCTTAGCAATTTCAGATAAATAAATACTTGATGATTCTTCTTTTAAATTCTCTTTCTTCTCAATAGATCTTTTTCTTCCCAGTAATTTTGCCATAGCGATTCCCGCTCTAATAGATGCGGGGATTTCAATATCTATTTTGTTTTTTCTAGTTTCATTAATAATTGAATATATATCTTCTAATTCTGGCTCACTTATTGAAAATTGTTCTGGCAAATTTATCCTTATAATGTCAAGTTCTGTAGATTTTTGTGGATAATCTAATTTAATCCATATTTTTATTCTATCTTTTAATGCCTCAGATAATCTATGAGTTCCAGAGAGTTCTTCTGGATTCATAGCACTAATAAAGAAGAATTCCTTACTTGCTTTTATTCTACCAAGATGAGGAATACTAACGGATGCTTCTTCTAAGGGCTCCAATAATGTATTTTGAGAATACTCCGTTGCTCGATTTATTTCATTTGCTAAAAATGTGCCTCCTTCAAGCATCGCGCTTAGTAATGGCCCTGGATTAAATGCTTCTAAAGTGAATCCTTGTTTTAAAGTAATGGCGGGATCAAAACTTTCGGTTTCTTCGCTTATGCGAGGAAAATTCCGATTAGATGCGAAGGTTTAATCGATTCATCAAACGTAAGCCAGTGAAAACTCTCATTTTTATTCTCTTTTGCTCTAAGGCTAGCAAAATATCTACATAGAATAGTTTTTCCAACACCTGGTGGACCTACTAAAGCTGGGAATAGTTGTGTTGCTTCTGCATCACGTAGTAATTCCAAAGCTTTTCCATATTGTCCAGTTAAAACTATATCTATTTGCTCTTCATAACTCTTCTTTATTAAGTGCTTTTCAAATAATTCAGAAAAACTTTTCTTATCTAACATATCCTTTATTTTAATTTAGTTCTATATTGAAATATAGTAATGAAATATATATATATTTCATATATAATTCGAAAATAACAAAAAGACAATAGATTAATTTCAATTAACATATGTTTCTATAAACATATAATTTATATTAAATAATCCTTAGCTTCTGAAAATCTAACATTCCAAAATTGTTTAGTAAGACGATATACGGTAGAAAAATCTACATTAAGTCTCTTGCTTATTTCTTTTGCTGAAAAACCTTCTATTATTAATGACCTCAAAAAAATTTTTATAAAAGTTTTCCAAGCTTGAGTTAATGTTTTATTCCAAAATTCTTTGGTCAAATGAAAAACCGAAGATTTGTCAATATGTAATATTTCTGCAATTTGTTCAGCATTTAAATGGCTAATAATTAAAGATTTTAATTTTGGTTTTATTATAAATTGAGAGTTTGATTGCTGGAAGAATTTGAAAAAACTACCCAGCACAGGCCAACTGAACCAAAATAGGAAACTTAAAAAAATAACAGCCATTAGAATATCTTTTAGATTGACGTCTGAGTCATTTACAAGATAATCCACTAAGCTAAAACAGAAGAATAATCCAATATAGGCAACAATTATCATTAAAGGCCTTAAGAGATTAGGATCGATCAGAGAATATAGAAATTCAATCATTTTTAGTTATCACCTAAATTTATTGAGTTTTTATTTTCGATGTATATAAAAGAAAAAAAAAAAAATGATTATGCTTTCTCATTATCTAATATGGAAGTACATTATACCTGTTGTAACCCCTGTTAATCCTACAAGAATAAAACTAAAAACAATTACTTTTAATCCTTGAGAACGATACCCACCCAATACCATAACAATACCAAAAATCCTAATAATCCCATTATCGATCCAAATGCGATTATAAATTCGATTCCATCTCCAACTTTTGAAAAGTATTCCTCAACTCTAATTTTAATTCCTCCATTATTTTTTTAACATTTTTATTTTTTTTTTTAATAGTTACCTATAGTTACTCGAAGATATTGACGAGTATATTTAAAAAAAAAATTTGAAATAGAAAATAAAAAATCAGAATTATTTAATTGTTAAATTTATAAAGTCAGTTTTCATATATTCTTATAATAACAAGAAATTGGACATTTCTTTGGAATGTACTGAGTGGCCTTCACTTATGCAAGTGAGAGTGTATTCCAAGTAAATGCCTAAGTTTGAGTTAAATTACATAAGAAAATGAGGTGTAAGCCAAACTTGGAAAAAACAAAAGGAAAAAATCTAATTTATTTAGTTGACGGCTCAAATGTAGCCCGTTTTAATCCTACGAAAGAAAAAAAGGGAAAATTTTCTAACATTATGCAATTACATAAACACTTAGAAAATCTCTTAAAAATACATCGAATTAAGTATCAAACAATAATTGATGCAAGTCTAAAATCTAATATTGATAATGTAAAAGGATTAGAAAATGCAATAAACACGGGGAAAATTATTCAAACCCCGAGTGGAACTGAGGCAGATTATTTTTTCTTAGAATATTTCAAACGCCATAGAGATAATGTTGTCATTATTTCAAATGATACTTTCAAAGATCACCATATTTCAGTGATAAGTCAATGTAAGTTTGCATTCATAATGGACGAGTTGATTTTAAAACCCCCCCTTGAGTATTTTTTAGAGATTTCTGCAAACAAAAAAGCGGGAGGAAAAGTAAATGCTTGATTTGGAGACATGGTTAAAAGAGTTAGGAATTTCAAGAATCAATGAAAAATTGATAACAACCGCTTTAACCCATAGTTCCTATAAGGGTATGGGGTATCAGGGGGCAGATAACGAACGTTTAGAATTTGTAGGTGATGCCGCTTTGGATCTAATTAATGCTGAACTTCTATATATAAGAAAAGAAATCTTATCTGAAGGAGACATGACAGAGATGAGAAAACGATTTGTAAGTAATAGTAAACTTGCAAAAACATTTGATAAGTTGAATATGGGAGAGTATATTTGTACTGCAAATAACTTGAAACTTTCAGTTAAAATAAAAGGTAGTTTTATTGAGGCATTATTTGGTGCAATTTTTCTTGAACAAGGATATTCGGGATGTAAACAGTTATGGGACACCATGCAAAATATTGTTGGTAAAGAAAAATTTGAGACTAAAGCTCAGAGTCTTCTAAAAGAAGCGTTTAACGTAGCAGAAAACCTAAAAGGGGAATATTTTCAACCCACTAAAAATGCAAAATCAACCCTCTTAGAGTTTTGTCAAGGAAATGGAGTCGGTCAACCAATCTATGAATTCATTGAAAGAAAAGGTCCTGATCATAACCCTTTACATAAAATTAGAGTTATAATTCGTTCAATAGGACAAGAAAGGAAATTTCGTAATATATTCGAGCTTTCTCCAGAACAAAAATTAGAAATATTTGAAGAAGCAATAGGGCCTCGTAAAAAAGATGCTGAGATGAATGCTGCTAAAAGGATGTGTGATCGGATAGGGCTCATTTATAGTAAATAAAATCAATAACATTTAAGGGATTTATACCCAGAGATCCTTATCATATAGAGATTTATCCAAACAGTGTTGGTTATTGGGTAAAAGTAATTTGCGATGTATACTAGGGAGAATATAATAAAGGTTCACATGATATTGAATAGGAAAAGGATGTCACAGATTGTGATGATTGGTAAGGAAAAAGAAAAGATCTTGATAATAAAATAAAAATTGCTAAAGATTTCGATCCAATTTTAAGAGTATTTGACAGAATTATAGAAATATGGAAAAGCAAACGCAAAAAGAATATTTAAATTAATATAATTTGATTTAATTTAAATAATTAAATAGCTACATGTCATAATCAAATATCACGGCATTAATTAGAAAAATTAGGAGGCACAGATTATTCTGGTAGAGCGAAAGATCCACAAAAATTTGTAGAACATTGTCGATACTTTTAAGATTTATTTTGCACAAAATCATCTAAACTTTCTTGAATAGGTGGGGAAATCCCTTTACAATCAATATTATTAATCCAATTTCTTATATATTCCATATTACGTATATGTTCATAACGAAAAATGTAATTATTATCATCTTTAGAACAAATACCCTTATTTTTAAGAATTTCAAGAGCGATTAAAATCATTTTTATAGGGATATTAGAAAATCTAAATGTAGTATTATTTATATCAACAGGATTTACAACATATTCCTCAATTTTTTCGCCTTTAAAAAATTGATCGCTAATATAATTCGTTATCCCCAAAATTACACCCTTTTGACAAGGTTTTTTAGTCATATAAAATGTTCTTGGAGGAATTAAGGGAAATTTTATCCCATTATTTATTATATTTCCAAGTATTGGATCAAATAGTAATAAGTCATGGTTGACTAATTTTAGATACCCTTCTGGTTGTTGTGTAAAGAATAAATGATTAGTTTGCATTTTCTTTATTCGATCTCTACATTCATTACCGTTTAAACATCTTTGATATGTATCTTCCATATATACAATCCCTGTATGCAAATTTCTGATAATTACGTTGTTATTAAAAATGTTTTGAAGGCGTTGTTGAATCCTTGGTAAGGGAATACTGCTCATTGCATTTATTTGTTCTAAATGTTTTTCATCAATAGATCCACCTCCTTTTATCTCTAATAATATCACTATACCTTTAATTTGATTCCATAGAAGAATATCAGGAGATACTCCTATCTCTGGAGAATGACCATGTTCTGAAAAAGAAATAAAAAATCTAAAGTCATAACCTGCCCTCATAAAACTTAAAGGAATATTATTTGAGTTTGGCCATCCAACAAGAGCAAGATAAAATAGATTTATGCTATCAAGCTCTCTTCTATCTGCAATTAGATCGCCCATCTCTTTATCTTAGGTGAGTGTTTTGTTTTTTTTAATTATACGAATAGGGTTTTATAAATTCTATAGAGCGCTCTATATTATTAATCCCTATACAAATATCTCTTAATGTTCTTCCAGAACACTTGTTGATTGGGGTCAATATTATGTTATATAATTGAGGATCTAAAGTGATTTGCACTTTATTTCTTGTTTTTTCATCACATATAAAATGAGAATATTTTCCATCAGAATATACAATATATCTCTGTTTATTTTGTTTATTCTTAAAATATTTTACTATTGAATCATCTAATATTTCAAAATCTATCTTATCTTCTTCTAGATCGTCTTTAAATCTATTCTCTTTAATTTTAATTATTAAATGATACCATGAATTGACGCTCAAACCATTATAATTCTTAAGTACTTTTGGATAATTATCAAAATACTCAACTTTTTCAAAAATATTTTCATTAACTTTTTCATAAGATTTGATTAGAGTTTTTATCATATTTTCAGCAAGTGGTTGTTTGCCTTCATTAATAGATTCAATTGTAAAATTTCCCTCAATCTTTATTCTACAAGTTACTCCTACAGGACTATTTCTTAACTTGAATTGAAATGAGGTGGGTTCCAATGAAAATTGGCTTCTCATTTTTTCTAAATCCTTCATATGGCCACCATGAACTTGTACTGTGATATTTCTTTCCTGTTTAAGATGATAAGGTTCATATTTTGCTGTGAAACCTGATATGTCCTGCTCATAATTAGATTCTTGCATAATTGTTTCTAAATGTTTTGAAGTTAAATTTATGATTTCAAGAGCATCTAATATGTTTGCAAGACTTTCTAATGTTTTTTTACAATCTTTTCGACTTGTTAAAGTAAATACAATCCAGTAATCGAATCGGGTAAAAACTGCAAAATAATATCTTTTCAAAGTGAATCGATTTGTTAGGATTAATAAAAAATCTGAATCATTCAGAGTTTTTGTATCAATCAAAAACCTATCAATAAAATTTCTTACTCTTTTTTTGTATGATTTATTGGAATTATTTAATTTATTATTTAGGTGGTTTGTTATTGAAGAATACGTAATATTTTGAGTTTTAATAATAAAAATCTTTAATTCATTGTTAGATATTTTCTTATTTTTACGTAAAGTAACTTGATTCAAGAAGATTCTAATGATTTCTTCTGTTTCTTTCATTTCTAATTTATTATAATCAATTTTTTTATAATTCTCCATCGTCAAAGCTTTTTACTAATTTTTATTATCAATCTAATTTATTTTAATCTAAATCTTGCTTGTCTACAAATTAACTTCAATTTTAATATTATATAAATCTCTTCTAAAAAAAATAAGGTAATATTCATATATATTATAATTCAATTTAAAAATGCTATGAGAGTCTGAAAAAAAAGATTTATAAAATTATGGTGTGTAAGAAATTACACTCTGATTTTACCCTACTGATCCTATAATGTTTCAGACCTTCTTATTAGGTCACGTTGGCAGGAGCCACCTTTAAACTTTAAAGATTTAAAAAACATAAAAAGAGAAAAAAAGCTAGTTGAAAAGTGGTTGATTTTTTCATTATTGTACTCCAAAAGATATTGTAGACTTTTTATATTTGAATGTAGATAATTTATAGATGATTTCGACACTTCAAATAAAATCTCCAAATAACATTACGGAGAGCTTTTTAACAAGTTTAGAAAATTTATGTGAAATATTTAACAAATTTTTCGAAGTATTTTTTATTTACTTGAAGTTTATTTTTGTATTTATATTATTCGCCATCGGTATTTTAACGCTGACAAGATTAAGAGGCATTTACAGAATAGAAAGAACTAAATTAGCAAAAGTTGATGCAGAAGGAGAAAATCAACTTAAAAGACCTCGATTATTGCTAGGAACAATTTATATCTTTATGGCGTTCGGGATTCTCTTCAATTATTTCACATATTTTCTAATAATTATTCTTGAACCCTTACCTGATAGGCTTATTTTTGATTTTGTCAACTTTTCAGGAGATTTTGATACCAAATACACAAATAGGATAGAGGATATCAATGCTGCCAATTATCCACATGAAAAGACTATATATTATTGCGTTGCAATGATGTCGTTTGGTGCTATTTTAGATGTCGTCATCTCAATTTATGCTATCGTAAATAATAAGGAGATTCGTAAAAAGACATTTAAGCTATTATTTGGAGGTGTTGTGATGGGGATTTTAGCAGGATGGACGACTTGTCTTCCATTATTTTTATAAAATTTAGCATCCCGATGTTTTTACTCGATTAAATTCCATTTCTTAATATTACTAACAATAAATTACCAGAGTGTTATAACTTAAAGATATAATTACTAAATAATTCCATGAAATAATTTATTAGACAAAAGGTGATCAAATTGTCTTTAGGTATTAAATTAAAAGCGGTGCATGATTATTTTATAGAACAGATCAATTCAATTTTAGAAGTCACTAAGGATCTCTATGGGATTTTGAGAGAAGAGTATAGACAACTTCAAGAACAACTAAATAGAGAAGAAAACAGAAAAAAATATCAGGAATATATATCTATCATTAAACAGCTCAATAAAAGTGCAGATGGCACAAGTATATATTTATCAGATGAACATCAAGAAATCCATAATTTACAAACACGCTTAAATTCATCCGTTCCTAAATTAAATCATTTGCTTAATATGACACTAGTTTATTCAGTCGCTTTTTTTGAAGGATTCGACAAAAGGTTCTTTTCTACTTTATTTTTTCATAAACCCGAAATGATGAAGAGCAATAGAAGAATAACATATAAAGAACTACTTAATTTTGACTCAATTAATGCTCTGCATAAAAATATTGCAAAAAATATAACTGAAAACTACGGATATATGGATATAGATGAATTTAATGAAGAAATTAGTTTTAAATTTAATTTTTCGTTGAATAAAGAATTTGAAGAATGGGAAGGTCTTAGAGAAATATATTATCGTAGAAACATAATTATTCATAATCGAAGTACGATATCAAAGATATATTTGAAAAAAATGAATCATCCTCCAGAGAGCCTAAATAAATTAGCTCTTATTGATATAAATTACGTTAAATCTGCTAATGAAATCATAATTAAATATATTCAATTCATTTTTAAAAAAATAATTAAAAAATTCAATTTAAATACATCTGTAAAAAGATTCGCTCCTTTTCCCCCTCAATTTGATAAACCAATGATTGTAAAGAGAGGAAAAGATGAAATATTTAACGATTAAAATACAAAATTAATTAATTTATTATTTTTATTATTTTAAGATAACACAATTAGCTTCAGAGAGATGAAAGAAAAAAATGTATTTTGCCTTTATTGATGAGTCGGGAACTAAATCACAAAATGACAAAGATAACCTGGTATATACATACTGTGCTTTACTTACGCAAGAACATCATTGGAAATTTCTTCACAATGAAACTGTAAAATTAAAACAAAAGATTTGGCAAATGGTTAAGGAAGCTGATGATGATGATAACCCTCCAGATGATTTTAAACTTCATATGAAAGATATTACTGGTAGGAGGAAACATTTTGAGCCAATAAAGGATGATGAAAGCCTTTTTCTAGCAATTTGCAATCAACTATACGGTCTTATTTCTAGACTATGGGGAAAAATAATCTGCCTGATTATCATTAAAGAAGAGTTCTATAAGGAATATGAAAAGGGTTTAGATAAATGGGCATTTGAATTACTTGTTGAGCGTGTCAACAGGTTCGTTATAGAAAGGGAAGAATGTGCGCTACTAGTAATAGATCCAGTGGATTCCGAGACAGATAAAGAAAGAAGAAAAGAAATTGAGGTTTTTATGAAGAAGGGT
>SDBT01008642.1_pt1 | contig 16609 bp, 29 predicted proteins | sample 2277101 | NCBI WGS metagenome assembly SDBT01 (sample SAMN10404973, study PRJNA504765) | marine sediment metagenome | isolation source: marine sediment core GS10_PC15, 103 cmbsf | place: Arctic Ocean: Southern Knipovich Ridge | collected 2010 | reverse complement strand
TTTAAATTCGCGACAGCACCAGTAGCTGTCAGGATCTTATCAGCCAGAACGATCTTATACGTCCCAGTTGTCTGGGCGCTTGACGTAATAGTGATGGTTCTCGCCGAAAGATTGGTATACGCGATTTCGGTTAGGTTACCCAGGATAGAGTTAGTAACCACAGGGATGTTCGCCTGTGTGGTTAGCGCGACAGTATACACGTCCGCCCCGAGATCATGGACCTTCTCGGCCATGTCCTCAACGAACTGTTCGAATTTAAGATAAGCAGCCACGATTGACTCTCCTTCTTAGCTATTGAGATATTAGGGTTACGTTTGAGTTCCCACTTGGGGGAGCGTTCTCTGCGCGCGGGTTGACTTCAGGCTCCAGCTCCGGCTCAAGCTCTTCGATAACAGGTTCTGGTCCACCTTCACCTGGTAAGCCCATTGCTTCACGAGCCTCTTCTTGAGTGACAACTGGTGCCTCAAGTTGCTTGGCATAGTTAGCTGCCGCTCTTGCTGCCTGTGCCATTGATTGATCGCGTTCCAAGGGGGTCAACGTGAACGCTTCGGGCCACTCAATGTCTAGAGCGACTGGTTCGGGTAGTACACCGACTCTGGACAATAATTCGATAACCGGTCGTAGGATTACAGGCTCGCAATGCTCGTCACGCCTCTGAGTAATACGATCTGCCCAGTTAGCACGATCTTGTTCGGAAGCTAGATGTCCGGCCTCGGAACCTGTCAGCGAACGAATTATTCGTTTTATGTATGGAAAGTTAATGAGGCAAAATGTAGAGGTTTATGTTCTCAAGATTATAAATTCACTAATAATGAATCGATAAAAATGTCCGATGTAGTTAATTCTTTTATTCGTTTTAAAGATGATAAAGGTAATCAAAGAGGTTCTATGTTTTCTGTAAAAATTGGTCAAGAAGTTGTAACAGAATATCTTTATCCAATTTTTGAAACTTATATAGATACAATAATTATAATAGATAATGAAACGATGGAAGAAATATTTTATAATATAGAAAAAGTAAGAATTTTAAATTATTATTCTATTAATAGAACTGTTATAAATTATGAGGATGAAGAAAATATAGTTTCAGCTATAGCATCATTAGATGATAATGAATATATTTATTTTAGAGTTGAAAGATATATTAATGAAGGTGAAGCTATAGATGTATTACCTAATTTACCTTCTCAATTTGGAGGATTCAGGGAATATTCTGAATGGGCTTGGTTAAATGCTTCATTAGGTTTTAATAGAGAATTTAATTGTACTAATTTTCCTGATAATTATCCATTTTATGCAAATATGAGTATAGTTGGGAATAATATAGATACTCAATATTTTGAGGATGGTAAAACTCCGAATATAGTAATACCGACTACAGGGGATAGTTACGTTTTAAATAATAAAACTGCTGGAATTAATATAACTGGCTATTACAATAAAGGAATTGGTGTTAATAATGATCACGAAAATCAATCAGTATTTTCGATGCTTAATTTGAGTTTATTTATGGATAGTGAAATAGATTTATCACCTGTTGGAGTAATTGTAACTCCAACAGGATCGCCTCCTTTTGTAAGTGGAAGAATTGGTAATGCTTATCAATTTGATGGAGCAAGCCAATATTTAACCTTAACTGGTTTAAGAAGGATGAATGATTCTAATTTTAGCGTTGCTTTTTGGATGAATAATGATGCGGATTATACTGGCGATACTTCCATTTTTAATATGCCCCCTGATGTTTATGGCGGTTGTGGAAGTTCAGATACCGCGTGGGGATGCCCTGCTGCTGATGATTTCTGCTGTCAATTAAATACGATTGATGGATATATAAGACCTACAATAACAGGAGATTTACTTGTAGCTAATAAATGGTATTTTGTAGTGTTTACTTATGTATTTTATCAAAATGCCACTATATATTTAGACGGTGAATTAATACAATCATTAGCAGCTACAAGTCAATTTAAACCTCAAGCTGGCGATGCACGAATAGGATCGGGACTTGGTGGAAATCTATGGGATGGAGAAATAGATGAGTTTATGATATGGGGCAATGCTTTAAGTCAATCTGATGTTTCTGCTCTATATAACAATTATATGGGAGAATCTACATATTGTGAATTAAGTACTACTGAGAATACTAATATAGATACAACTCCTCCTAATATTTTTAATATAACAATAGATCGTTTAATTAATATCACTTATTTTGACATATATAATTTTACTGCAAATGTAACAGATGATGCCTCAGATATAGATCAGGTAATTATGGTATATCAACCTAGTAATGCTGATGATAATGAATGCCATGAATTTTTAACTAATGGTTCATGCCTTCATGCTCATAATTTAACAATTTCACTTTATAATACAAGTTCATCAGATATATTCTATAATGAAACTGTCTCTTATCATGGACTGGCTTTAGGTATAGCTTATGCTAATGAATCTATTTTTGAGGATAATGCCCCTGTTTTTATTGATGTTGATAAAGGTTCTTATCATATCCTCAATTTTACGAATAATTTTACTATGGGTGTTAATACAACCATTAAAATAGATTTTGATGTTAGGGAAAAGACGGGAACACATAAAAATTTAAGGGTTTATCTTGTTGGTAATCAGCCTAATTCTGAATATTTTGAAAGCGATTGGAGAACAGAAGAGAATACAACCTTAATAAGTTCTATTCCTGATGGAACATCTTATTCTTATACTGATGGTGAGGCAATGTATTATACTGTAATCTTACAATCTGATTCATCAGGTTTCTTTACTGAAAATTCCCTTAACTTATCAGATCGTTTTTCATTAGTTATTTATTCCGATGAGAATGTACAATCTAACTCTTGGAATATGTCATATCAAGATGCAACATGCGAGGGAGTATGGCAAATTGGCTCAACTAGTGGATGGACTACTATTGAACAGGAGGGATGCCCTAATGTCCATTTTCACTTGATAAGGGATAGGGATGGAGTAAGAGATAATCTTAATGTAACAATAATCGCTAATGATACAGAAGGCAATGTTAATTCTTCTACAGTATTATTTTATTTTGTTGGTCTTATGAATTTACCTCCGCAAGTTGGAATTTTTACAAGTCCGATTAATATAACTTATTATAATGGAAGTAATATAGATTTTAATATTACAGAATGTATTGATCCCAATCAAGATAATGTAACTTATTGGATTCATGTTGCTAATGTTACAGATCAATCAGTAGAATTTAATGTAACGTCAAATTCTGATGGATTGAATTACTCTATTAATACTTCCAGTATTTCATTTGGTACTTGGACTGCATTTGCTGAATGTTGTGATCCAAGTGAATTATGTAGTATATTTAATCAATCCTCAGAATGGGATAATTTTACTATTTCTGCAACTACAACAACTACTACAACTACAACTACAACTACAACTATTATATTATTAAATCAAATAAATATTGTTATATTTGATGTAAAGAATTTGTTAAAAAATAGGAATTTAGATATATATAATCTAACAAACTTTGTAATAACTAAAAATTTCTCTAAAAATATATCTTTAAATAAAAATGTAAATTATAATATAATTATTTCTCCCCATGAAATAGATATAATAACCAATTTAAAATCTACTCAATGGTATAGTTATATGATATATTTAATTCCTATGATTTCATTAATTACGATATTAGGTTTAATAGGAGGAAATAAATTAATTCATAAATTTAAAAAGCCAAAATGAAAAAAAAAATATTGCTCTTAATATCTATATTATTAATTAATAATATCTATGCGGATATAGATGTTGTAATATATGATACAAAAAATTTATTAAAGAGTAGATCAATTCATGTATTTAATAACACAAATTATATCAATGAATTAAAATTTGGAGAACATTTTACAGTATTAAATAATTCAAATATTTATATAATAATAGAACCTCATGAAGTAGATATAATAACGAATTTAAAAAGTACAGATTGGTATGGATATGTAATATTTGCTATACCAACAATTTTATTAATTATTTTAATAATGATAATAGGGAATAAAAAGAAAAAATGAAAAATAAAATTATGATATTAGGGATATTGATGCTAATAATTAGCGTTAATGCTGAAAAACAAATAGAAATAAATACACAAACACAATTAGGAGGATTTAATGAAGATAATTATGAATTAAAAAATACTACCCATTTAATAGGTGTTAGATTTAAAACTATAAATGGATTTATTTTAAATAATGTAACTAATATTACTTATGCTTTAGTTGGTAGTCCAACAGTTCGATGTCAATTATGGAGAGAAGAAACTCCGAATGTATTTATAGAAAATTCATCTGGATATTTAGCATTTGGAGGAGATATTTTAGGAGTATGTAATTTTACAAATAGTACATTAACAGCTAATACTTATTATTGGATAGGTTTTAAATGTGATGATTGTACGGATGGAGTTACGGAAATACATTTTTATTATGGTGGTTCCACTTATGCAGATGCAAGTCAAGGTTATTCTTTATTAGGAACAGAATGGGTAACAACTGATACAGAAACTTTAGATTGTTACGGGGCTGCTGATCCAGATTCTTGTCAAAATGTAAGTATATATGGTTTTAATCTTACTTATACTCTTACAGGGAGAATTTTAGATGGAGCAACTTTGCAGCCAATAGTAACACTTCCTTCGATAAAATTAAAAAGGGGAAGTGATACGTTTTTAACTTTTACAGATATAAATGGATTTTATACAATATCTGGATTAGAATCTGGTAATTATAATTATACTCTTACTGAACCAAGTTATACAACAATTAAAGGAGTTATTACAATTATAGAAGATACACAACGAGATTTTCTTTTATATAAGGATGATCTTAATCTATCAGTTGCTAATCTTGATTTATCATTTCATAATGATGATAATTCCCCATTAATTAATCAAACGATAAGATTTACATATGATAGTGGCACTTGTGGGGCTGGCTGTTCTTCATTGATTGGAAGGGAATATTTTTTTACTACCGATTCAAATGGTAAAATAGATACTACATTGGCTGGCGGTGAATATAAAGTTGATAAAGTAAATTGGAAAATTAAAAGAAATATTGATGATCTATATGCAGATTTTGTATATTTTCAATTTTATCAAGATATATCACAAAATTTTTGGTTAATAAATGAAAATGATTTAAGTAATGTAACATTTATAATAATAGATTCTTCTACAGGATTAGAAATAGCTAATGCTACAGTATCTTTAATTTCCACAAGGCATTCTTATTATAATTATACTTCTATTGATGGCGAAGTTAATTTTTCTATGATAGATGGAATTTATAGACTTCTAATAAGACATATTGAATATTATCCGTATCCGTCTATAGAACATTATAATATAGATATAAGAGAAGTTGGAATTACTGGTGATTATACAGAATATATATTTTTATTGCCAACATCTAAAGATAAATATTCTATTTATGGTAATGTATCGGATAATAATTATTTACCTATTAATGCTACTGTATATTTAAGAGGAAATGGCACATTTAAAAGTCAAAATGCTAGTTTTTATAACTTTACAAATTTATCCAAAAATAATAATTATTTTATTTATGCTTCACAATCTGGATATTTTGATACTCCAGAAGAATTAATATATCTTATAACTAATACACGTTTTGATATAGTAATGGAAAATATATCTGATGTTTCAATTTTATCCTTAACAATAAATGAAACAAATAATTTATCTAATGTTAAAGCTGAATTAATGGATATAACAAATCAGGAAAGTTTTGGTATTGTTGTAACTTACACTAATACTACAGGTGGAGCAAGTTTTTATAATATTATTAAAAATCATCAGTATAGATTGACATTAAGTAAAGCTGGATATAGAACTAATGTTACTGTTTTTAATTTTAATGAAATTAATAAGACATTTGAATTTGAAATGGTAGAAATTGTGAATTTATACACTTTTTCAGGTTATGTCTATAGGCAAGGATCATCACCGGATTATGGAGTTAAAGGAGCTAAAGTATCTATATTTGGCACTAATGATTTCATTACTTATACAGATTCTACAGGATATTTTGAAATTACAGATATACCTTATGATGATTATATTTTAAATATTACCAAAACTGGATATTTTTCATTATTATTTATGGCATTATCTGTTTATGCAGATGTAACACAAAATTATTATATAGTCATAGAAGAAGATGTTTTTTCTATTGGTATTGATGTTTTTACTAATGAAACTATCGGACTTGAGGGAGTTGTCATAAGAATATTTACTGTTGAAACTGAGGATTTTATTTCTACAGATGCTAATGGAAGGGCTGAAATTAATCTACCTAAAGGTAAATATAATGTTGAGTTAAGCAAGGATAAATATATCAGTTTAACAGGTGAAATTATAGTAACCAAACATGGTGATGTATTTGAATTTACTATGAGTAAAAAAGCTCCTATAGATGTTCGTATAGATGAAAAGGGATTTATAGGATTTATGTTACAATGGACTTTTTTTGTTGCTATTATTGTATTTGTTTTATTTGCTGTATTTATAGTTCTTATATTATGTTCTGCTATATTACTTACTATAGATAAAATAAAAAGTACAAGTGGTTCGCAAGTATTTTTTATGGTATTAATGTTTATAATATTAATTGTACTTGTAATATCTTTGCCAACATTAATAGTGTTAATTGATAAATTTGGTACTATGATTTAAAATGTCTTTAATAGATGATATATTAAATACCTTGATTAGTTCTGTGGAAGGAACATTTAGTGAAATATTTGGATCACTTGCGAGTTTTTTAGGATTTGTCGCAAGAATGATACTTTTTCCTGTAACATTATTTCAAAATAATAACTTTATTATAGATTTTTTGATAGGATTAATACAGGTATTTGTTATATTTAATACTGTTGCATTATTAGTTGTTGAAATGTTCATAATAGGTTTAACTGTAGTAACTGCTGAAAAAGATGAACAAGGTAATATTAATCCATTTACATTAGTTTATAAATATTTAATGTATCATGTATCTTTCATTAAAGGACTTGGAGCATTATTCTTATATTTCATTAATTTAGCTCATAAAATAATAGATACATTAAAACCAGTATAAAAATAAAATGGGTAGAGAACAATTTACAAGATTTAAAACTCTTAATGATACGATAAGAGTTTTGCAGCAAATAAATAAATCTATAGGTAGAACAATAAAAAGAAATACGATAATTAAAGAAGGTGAATAAAAATGGTCGGACTTGGATCAATAAAAAATCTATCTAAAATAAAAGTACCAAAACTTCAAAAATTTGAGGTTTTTCAGGGAACGCATAAAGTGGGAGAAGTATTCGCAAGGACAAAAAAAGAGGCATCAAAAAGATTTTTTGGAGGTAAATAATAAAAATGGCAAATAAAGGAATTAGAGAAAAACTTAAACGTGCTATAATTGGTGATCCAAAAAAATTATTTGAATTTTCAACAGGATCATCAGGTAGAATAGCAACTCATACTAAAGTTTTAGAAAAGGGAAAATATAGTTTATCTCTTAAAACTTTTAAATCAAAAGATCCAATAATTAAAATATCTGATATTAGTATAAAATTAGGAAGGAAAAAGAAAAAATAAAAATGGCAAATAATGAGATAGGTTCTCTTAGAAGGGGAATTACGGATGAATTAGCTGAAATAGCTGATTTAAGAAAAGGTCAAAAATCTACTATTGATATTGACGTAAAATTTGGAATACAGGGCATGATAGATACAAAAAATAAATTAATAGCCGCGTATAAAGACAGAATAAAAAAAATAACTAAATAGGTGAAAACAAAAATGGTATTTGGAAAATTATTCGCTGTAATAAAGCGAATGCTTGGACTATTTGTGAAAATATGGACTGCGATACCTCGTGCTGCTTGGAATACTTTAGTACAAGGAGGCGAAGTTAAAAAATCTGCTGATATAATAATTGACGCTAAAAAGACAGGTCTATTATTTTTCTATGGAGATCATTTCATGTTTGTGGATGGGAAATTCACTAAAGACTTGAAATATATCACGCCAAAAAATCTTAATAGATTATTTAGAGTAAAGAAAATTTATAAAAATTTTGCTACTCCTGAACGTATTGTAGTAGTGGATAATGATAATCCAGAAGCATTAGATTTTGAAAATCCTCCAACTGAGGATGAATTTGAAAGATATGTAACAAAAACAATTAGTGAAAAAGGACAAGAAATTAAAACTACTGTAGATATGGAAAAGTTCAGAATTAAAGGCGGTGAATCCCTTAATTCTATGGCATATGATATTTATCGCCATAATATATTACAGTTCTTATCTACTCCTGAAAAGTCAGAACTGATATATATTATTATTGCTGTAGCTGCAATAGCTTTATTACTTGGTGTAATGATGGGTTCTATATTTGGAGTTATAATAACGGCGGTGCTTTAAAATGGAAGTTCCAGATGCACAAAAAGATTTATTCCAAAATCTTGAAATGCTGAGTGATATGAAGAATCGAGCAATTGAGAAAATTATGGATAATCTTTTCAAGGATGATCCATCAGCAATACAGCGTACAACTGATTTGGGAGATAAACATTTAATTTGGGCAACCAAATTAGAAATTATACATGAATTCTTGGTGGATGAATTTATATATGATCATAGATTAAAAGCCCGATGCACAGAATTGAAAAACAGCATTTATAGAATTCGTGTATCTAAAGATAGATTAGGCAGGACAGAAAATTTTGACGCATTAAAATCTCAATTACAGGTCAGGAATATTCAGGAAATGAGGGAGGAAATGAAATGAGTAATAACAATAAAATAGAAGTACCTTTAACTGATATAGTTAATTTATTAACTAAAGGAGATATACGATTAACTGATTTGTTAAAAAAAGACAAACAAGCTATTCGAGATTTACTGCAAACAGAAAACTATATTGCTCAGAAATGTATAGTGCTTGATGGAAGAAATAATAAAAAAGATATTGTAACATTTCTGCATAGAGTAGCTTATAGAAATAAATATAGTTATAAGTTCTGGAATAATGTTTTGGCTAATTGTGAAACTATTAAGATTAATTTAAAGTGAGATTTGTACTATTAGGCAACGATACAGGAAACGGAAAAACTCTAAGTTCAATCTATTTACTTCTGATGTATTATAGACTTGGTTTTGACATATACAGCAATATCAAGTTAAAGGGAGAGTTAAAAAATAATTATACTTTCATAGATGGAAGTAAATTTATAGATGAATTTAAAGATAGTCAAACTAAAAAAGCTATACTTCTTGATGAAATAGGGCAATCTACATATGGACATACTACATCATCCGTTGAAATGAGTAATGTATTAAGCCAATCCAGAAAAAGTATAGGTGAGAATTCCCATTTAATAGCTAATACCCAAATGGATATACAACTTAATCCTATATGGCGGGGATTGACAGATTATTTTATTTATCCTCAAATTAAATTAATAGATAATAAGGAAATGCCTATGATCTGTTATTGGTATATAGAAAAAAAGATAAAAGGTTTTCATGGAGGTAATTATATGAAGAAAATAAGGTTCAAAAAATTACCAATGATACTCATTAAAGATATTTGTAAAGTCATGAACCTGTATGATACTCACATAGAAACGGATAAATTCAAAAGCGACAGGGTTTATACACAAATGAAGAAGAAATACAAGAAGATGAAGGGTAAGGATGGCATGACCAGTAATTTTAAGGCGATACTAATCAATGAAGAGGGGCTTAATCCAACTGAGGCGGATAGGATCGCAAGGAGTATTATACATGCGGTTTAAATACTACCCAATATAATAAATATTACAGAAGCTACACCAACTCCCGAGATAAATCCTAATACATATACGCCCCCATATAATAAAATCTTATTCTTTAATTCCATTTTTAGGTGATAAAAATATTTCTTTTCTATATTCACAACTATAACAATATAACCTTTTATGCTTTACAGATATTCCCTTGCTTTTTCTTCCATGCGGATAATTAGTGCGCTTGATTTTTTTACTTGTAAGACCATATTTAAAACATTTAGGACATTTAATAGAGTGTAATTTTAATTTGATTAAATCTAATTTTGCCTTTTTAAATAAATCTGCTGTGTTTGGTTTCATTCTTTTTTAATACTTAAAATATATTTACAACCTTTATAAAAAAAGAACGCTGGATATAAATTATTATCCACAATTCTTAATAAATTAAATTGGTGTTTAATAGTTTTATTAATATCTAATTGAGAATCTATAGGTGTTCTCTTTTTATAATAACTTGGTTTTCCTGTTTGTTTAATACCATTCCAATTAATCATGTCTTTATAATTAGATATATAAATTAAAATCATATCATTTATTTTATATGCTATTGATTTTCTAATTTCATTTATTAATTCTGATCCATTAAATTTAATGGATTTCTTTAAATAAATATTTCCAGAATCTACTTTACTAACAGCTTCAAACAAAGAAATAAATATATGATTACAACCTTCTAGTATTTTCCAGCTTATAGGAGAATTGCCCCGACCTTTAGGTAATTGTGAAGCGTGTACAACTATATTATGTTTATTTAATTTTAATATATTATCAGGAATTATATTATTACAACTGAGAATAAAAAGAATATCTCCTGATATAATATTATTATAATTATTTAAAAGTATAGTTTCATGTTTTAAGTTATAAATTTCTACCATTAAATTATCTACATATTTATAATACCAACTATCAGTATTATCTATCAAAATTTGAATTTTCATTATAAAGGTGCTGGATTATCACATACTTTATATCCTAAATTATGAGGTATTCTTAAAGTTTTTGTCAATATTAACTTACCTTTAAAAGCTGAATTAATATGATACCATTCTCCCATAGATTCAGCTACTTCTTTTCCACAAAATATACATATTTCTTTATCCATTTTATTTTTATTTTATTTTTTTACCCACCAATCAGGAACACTTTTATAAAGTCGTAAATTTTTAGTTTTAACCCAATCTAAAACTGTTTCTGTTACACTTTCAAGATTTCCAAAATCATGCCCTCCTATAATACCTCCTTTACGCACTTTAGGATAATAAAGTTTTATATCTTGTATCACCATTTCTTTACTATGATCTGCATCTATATAAACAAAATCTAAATCATTAGGAATCTTATTTATAGCATTTTCAGATTTTTTAAGTATATGTGTAATCTTATCATCATATTCTTTTAAAAGATTTTTAGTAATTTCAAAAAATTCTGGATGAGTTTCATAAGGATCAATCAGATATAAATGCTTAATATCCAAAAAATCCAGTATAGATTTAGCATTAACACCTAATTTAACCCCTATTTCTACTCCTATAAAATCATGATAAAAATTCTCTTTAATAAATTCTATCATAGGTCTTGGTGATTTAGATAATAATTTGGAAAACTTCAAACTATTCATATATAATGTTGGAGTAATTAATTCTACAATTCTATGGCGCATTATCTTGGTTGCCGAAGATATAACTTTATCCATTTTAAGGGAGGGCTGGCGATGAAGCCAAATTTTTTTTCAACCGGTGGGTTATTGTGGTTGGTCAGCGTATCTATTTAGTGGTCTAAATAGATACAGATTGAAAAAAAATTTACCCTCCCATATCTTTTTTCCATACTACTATCCCTCTAATGGATATAATGAGATAATATGAAAACATTATTAACAACCATACATCTTTAATAATAATAATTGAATATATGATCCATAAGACATTAGCAATTATCCAAAATATAAAACATCTTATATCCTTATGTGCATTCAACCATGCCCCTATTATTGAAAGTATTGCTGCTATTGCACTAATCATTTTAAATCAGGAGTTATTTTTATTAACGCTATATCTGGAGCATCCCTTTCATTATTTATTGTATTGATCATTAAATTACATATCCTTATAACTGCTATAGGAGATACTGTATTATAATGCTCTTTTAATATCTCCCTTACCTCTTTCTTCATATTTGTCTTAAAATCTGTATTAGAGTAATGTGCCATTTTTTATTATTTATCTTTAGAAAACCAAACTCAGGCGAATTTGGAATTTATCTAAAAAATAATAAAAAATTACTTATTCCTGTAGAACAGTAACCATTAATCCAGATTTGGCAATATCGCATGATTCAAGTAAAACCTCAAATGTTTTACCTATCCAATCATCCGTTTCTTTACCAAATTTCTTGATTAACTGGTTCTCATTCTTTGGAGATAGGGATAATACCTTCACATTATCACCGTCATTCACCTGTACTGGCAATAGCAATCTTTCACCAAACTTACCAGTAGAATCAGTCCTTATCTTTTCATCATCCGATTCTTTTACAAGCAAAGTCGCCTTATCTCCTTGTTTTCCCTGTTTTATATCCGTTACGGTAACAAAATTACCACCCATTTCACGTTCTGTTCTTTTCATTTTTTCATAACCTCCCAATCTTACACTTAAAGGTGTTATAAGATTAGCATGACTAAAATTCTTTTTATTTAATTTAAATGATTTTTGACAAAATCTACACTTAATACTATCATACGTAAAAACCCAAATTCCCTTATCATCTTTAAATATTGTTTGTTTTAAATCTATAGGTTCATATATATGAGTGTTTAACATACAAAAAGGACATTCAAAAACATAATCATTATTACATCTTGCCATTATTTATTTCCTTAATAATTACACAACCTAAATCCTTACAAAGTAATTTTTTACTATAAGTATTACAATTTCGCTCCATTTTATATGTTTTAACCGCATTTTCTGCTAATTTATTTAAACCATGTTGAGTATAACTTAAAATTTCCAACATATTTAAACAGATATAAGATTCAGATATGTTATTATTTCTTATTGTTAAAATTAAACCTTTAAATTTATCATCTTTTAAATCAACTAATAATTTTTCTATAACTTTTATAGTTTGAATTCTATTATTATCTAATATATTTTTATCTTGCATCTTTATTCACCTGAACTATAAGGATTTCTACATTCATTATATAAATCTATCAATTCATCTAAAGATAATTCTAATAAACATTCATAACCTCCTAAATCAATTATTAAATCTTCTGATAAACTCATTTTAACTTGATTCATTATACAATATATAGGTAGATAAATTAAAATCAATATTCTTACTAGAATAATATGCACTTCTAAAAAGCGGACAATTTAATTTTATAGTGCCATTATTCTCAGGTTGCATACAATAATTATTAAAATTAGATACTAGATGATCAGCTATTTGATTATAAGCATAGTAATAACTTATTGATACTGAAAACATAATAACAGTAATCATAAGCACAACAATCTTTAGAGTTAATCCCTTATTCTCCTTTATCCAGTCAAAAATTGCCTGATTAGTCATTTAATGTTAAAAGCATATAACAAGGCATTTCTATATTAAATTCTCCAGAAATTCTTGATACTGATATATTAATTCCAGCATCATTATTCGAAGTGATAAAATCTAAATCAGTATCAAGTAATCCTGATATTTTACATTGTGAAGTAATAAAATCATCTGTTATTACAAGTATAGAAAACATTAACATTACTATAATTACAGTAATACATAAATACAAAACATCTTTGTTTGGAGGTAACATTTTAAAAAATAAGAGAAATAAAGGGAGTGCCTTAAACTCCCTCTACTCCCTTGACCTCCTCCAAAGCCCTAACACCACGTGAAGATTTCACAACTTCGATAATCTCACTTACAGCATTAGCATCAAGTGCCCCCTCAGCATTCCTGAAACTATCAACATACTTATCAATAGCAAGGTTAGCAAGGGTAGTCCTGTTGCATGGCACAACTTTCCTTATCTCTTGAATCAAGGGATCATACTTAAAAGTCCTCTTTTCCCTTGTCTTGGTTTCTCCGTCTTCTGGTTTTTTAGCAGCCATTTTTTAGATTTTAGATGTTATTATATGGTATTAGTTCTTTAAATACTCAATAATTCTCGTTTAAAAACTCTTTTAATGCTTGAGTAATATCCGACTGTCTAAATAAATCAAGACTTCCTTTTATATAAATATTACTCATATACTTTACTGCATAATCAATAATATGTTCTCCATATACACATTCTAATAAATCTTCCTTTATCAATTCTACAGTTTTAGTTGTCATATTATATAATATTGATTCTTTAAATACCTGATAATTCCCAATCTAATCTATAATAATTAATACTCCTTTAACTATTGCTTCTACATTAGATTTTTGATCGGGAGGAAATCCAAATATATAACCTGTATCTGTTCCGAATAATCTATATAATTCATCCGTTACTTCTTTAAATTTTTCTGTCATTGTATATCTATTATAGATTCAATCCTTTTAAATACTCAAAATTTAACATTAAGGTTATAATCCAACTCCTGAAATTCTCCAGCTTTACGATCCTTACAGCGCATAGATTCTTTAATATTAATGAATCGAGTGGCTTTATAGGTCTTTTCCTTTTTGATAAACATGCTTAACAGGGTTTGTATGCTACCATGAAAACCATGACGGGCATATTTAAGAGTTTTACCAAAGAAAATATACAGCTTACTCCTAAATATAATGACATCACCTTGATCTTCCAACCTAAAATCTCCCAGTTCTTTGCCTGTTGGAATATCCTCATAGGTCATTATTGAATCTGTTGCCGTATGGATTGAGTTATATTTAACCTCAAAATCAAACATATATGCCCTTGAGAATCCTGTAATCAATGTAGCTATTAAAGGATTAAACAAGCCCCCTCCCTTAAATTTCTTTTCTCTTTTCTTGAATGATCCATCAGGCATTTCATCATAAATATCCTCATCAGGCACAGAATAATTCATGTTCTGGATGAATTTTCCGTAAAGGGAATTAAGGCATGTCTTATAGAATAGATAGAATGGATGATTGGATGATGTTTCTTTTTTCTTGTTATAGAAATGAGTAACGAAATCCTTTAAAGGATTATATTTAACATCAGGAGATTCTTTAACTATGATTCCTATACAATTAGAATACTCTTTAGTTGGATTAATACCTTTATTTCTAAAATTAAATAAATCATGTTCTAATGCTTTTCTTAATTCATAAGATGTAACCCATAAACCTTTAATTTTAAAATAATCTCCCATATCTATTATAATATCATTCCCCTTAAAATTTCTGTCTATTTTATCGAAACCATGAGAATAAAAAATAGCATATTTAGACTTTTTTAAATCTCCGTATATCTGATAAACTCCCTCTTTATCAGGATTATACTTTATAATAGTTTTATATTCACAATTCAAAAAATTAGGAATCTTGCTCATAGCATAGGGATAAAGAGAATTAACATCATAATATTTTACATTCTCAAACTTAGTAACCTTATCACCAATATAAGTATTTTTTCCTCCATGATAGGATTTAATGCAGCCCCCTATCAGATCATGGGGCATTTTAGGTATTGTATCTTTATCTTTGATGAATTTATGCCTGAATATTCTGCTTGCTAATTGTGCTATAGATACGGAAATTCTTACGTCATACTCTTTGTGAAAATCTATTATTCTTTGCCCTAAATAATATTCTGTCTTGACATCATTGATTAAATATTTTGTCAGTTCTTTTTTATTAACACTATCAAATTCAACCTCATACTTTTTAACTTCCAGATTAAGATCATTGGATAGATTCTTTAATGATCCCTTTAAAAAACTATAAGAATCCAAAACAAGACAATGTTTATGACTATTAAAAACTATCCTCATAAACCATATTTTTGAATAGAATAATTTAACTTTTACATAATATCTTTTCAAATTTATCTCTTTTTCATCTGTTATTATTTCATAATTAGTATCAAAATATAAATCAAGACTATTGGAATCCATAAATTTAGATTTATGTTTAAGAAAAATAACCTGCATATCGAATTTTAAGACATGAAAAAAACATACATTAGTAAAATGAGTTTTTGATTGATAATCTAAATCTCTTAAAAAATTTTTAATAGATAAAAAATTTGTAGTTACATTATTATTATTACCTATTCCTATAAGTCTATAAGGTTTTGTTTCTGAATCAGCCCCTATTAAATTTATATTATCTTGTACTCCTATACAATTTTCCTTTATTCCTTTATAATATGAAGGTTGAAATATATATTTTTCCATCATGCAATCTGTATTTTAACTCCATCAGTTCTATATAAATATGCTCCTATAAAATCTATTGTCTTGATATACTCTAAATGCTCTAATTCAAAATTAACTAATGTAGAGAAATTTCTATATCTACCTATCGCCTCATTATAAGATAAAGATTCTCCAAAATTTAATGTTTTATTCCAGAATTTCTTAATAGTTCTATTACTGGAAGGGTTAGAATCTTTATAAATAAAAACATTATAATAAATCTTTAAAGTTTGATAGCCAACATCTATTGGAGGCGGTATAGGAGGAGGTTTGGGAGGTTCAACCTTTTCTTTAAGAATAACCTTAATTAAATTTCTTGTA
>SDBT01008641.1_pt1 | contig 16610 bp, 13 predicted proteins | sample 2277101 | NCBI WGS metagenome assembly SDBT01 (sample SAMN10404973, study PRJNA504765) | marine sediment metagenome | isolation source: marine sediment core GS10_PC15, 103 cmbsf | place: Arctic Ocean: Southern Knipovich Ridge | collected 2010 | reverse complement strand
TGCGGCGGTGCCTTCTGGCGTTGCGTTCGCCTTCTGGCCCCTAAGGGACAAGCGAACAGGAGGGTATTATAGCATATTTTTAAATAAAATCAAGAAAAAATTTTGCCACAAAGAATTTGGTCGGAAATGAAAACCGCTTGGGGGTAAAAAGTCTATTTTGCCAAGTTAGGTTGAGCCGGAGGCTCAAGGCGTGGTTCGTGATTTGTGGGTTGTGAATCGAAGACGTTTTCTCACGTGCCTCTGCCCCCACTCTTGTCTTCGACAAGAAGACGTTGGGGGCAAGACGAAGCAGCAGGCGAAAGCAGACGTGGGGGCACCCCCGCAAGAATCTTACAAGGCAAAGATTCTAAACAGCGGGGCAAGGGCGGACAGCTTTAATTTGCCCTTTTGAAAATAATACTTGCAGAGTAGGTCGAAAGTTGTATAAAATATGCTAGAGGCGCCAATTGTAAAGAATGCGTAAATCAGCTTGGAAAAACGGGGGGAGTTGGAATACAAATCTCAAGGGGCGACTTGTAATTGATTATCGATTAGTGATTATTGATTATTTTTCAAAATTGCGGAAAAGGGAAAAGGGCGTAAAAAAGAGATAACTATGCATCTACCTCGTGTAAATATGCTGTTTGTAATAGTACTTTGTCTTGTCTTCATGGGTGGTTTTTCCAGTGGCTATATCCTCTGTATTTTTCAACCTAGTTCACTTACAGAATTCCTCGAGGACAAAACTGTCATTGCTTGGGTAGGGATCGGAGTAAACTTAGCAATTGTCTTTGTTGCTCTATTTGTCAATGTTTTACATGAGCACTTAAGGAGACCACGATTTCGAATTACCAGTGGACTAGAGCATCCATATCAAATAGTAGAATCGATAAATGAAGCGGCAACCAAGACGAAACGATTGTATGTGAGGTTTCGCATAGAAAATTGTGGGCTTAGCGCAACCGAAGGTTGTGAAGTTCGTTTAGAAAAGATTGAGACAGTACAAGAGAATGAGGGAAAAGAAGTAATCTGCGCATTGGAACATGACCCCCGACCCTTGAAATGGGTTGGAAGAAGCTGTAGTCCTATCGCATTGAGTCCTGGAGCCTTTGACTTTGTTGATCTGGGGGCACAAAATAAAGACTATCAAGAAAATTTCCGGATAGAGTTTAATGAACGTGGTCACCTAGATCTCAATCTGGTCCGAGATTCTGCTAGAGCATACATTCTTAGAGGCCACATTTATGGTAAAGGAGCTATTCCTCAAGATTTCAGTTTTCGCATGAAGTGGGAGATTGATAGCGTATCACCTTTTATAGTTATGTCGGAGGTTTAACGAAATGAAGATATTCAATTTTGGTTCTAAAAAAGCAAACGAACGCGTCATATCTCTACATGAGATGACACCTTTACGGTTCACACAGTATCAACAGTGGCATGAAGTGTTGCTCGCTGGTCCTACTCATAGCGTAGTTGGAATACAGGGCAATGACTTTCCCGGACTTTATTACTATAACCCCACTACGCAGGAAGAACATATAGTAATGGCATGCGGACCGATTAATTGGAATAAATCTGAACTTGTCCGAAGGCTTCACGAAAAAAACGGCAAGACTTATTTGGAAATTGCACTCATAAGTGAAAATCAACTATCAGATGATGTCCAATTAGAACACTGGCGAGAGAAACGACATATTGCTCCAGAAATTAAAAAAGATTTTCGTGATGCTATGCCGAGTCAGTGGGAAGCTCTGGAGACATTAATACTCAAAAGTTTTGAATTAAGTAGCTTGCCAAAGCCAGGTAAGGCTCATGATTGGGAACGTACAGCTCTGCAATGCTTGGGTGCTTTGCAGGAAATAAAAGGTAGTGTACAGGGTGTACCAAGTGGTATGTATGTATTCTTTAAGACTTTCAAGAGCGGCCGTGGTACTTACGGACCAGTTCAAATTCCAGAAACGGAATTTGAAGGCACGGCAGAACTCATTTGCCAAGTGGGTTTGTGTTCAGCATTGCTGAGCTATGCTGCTTCTAACCCGAAAGACGCGGATTCTTTTAGAAGGCTAGGGCTTGAACTCGCACGAATACTACCACATTTCTATGATGAAAAAACCCAGTTCTTTCAGAATACCTATCCACCTCACGGTGAAGAATGGAGACGTCGTGTTGTTGATACCTGGTACGCATTCCATAATTTATATCACATTCTAAGAGTAATTCAGTTAAATCAATTCCCGAAGTTGAAATCTATCGCATCAACTGCTATTCAGAGAAGCATCAGGTTTGTAAAGGCATGTAACTACCATATTCCACTTTTTGCAAAGATGGGAAAAAGTAAAGACAATTTCAGTGATGACGGACAAGTTATTGGCTTTGCTATGAACCCATCGGTTCTCGGGATGCACGCTCGCTGTCTGGTACTTGCAGCAAAAATCTTCGAGTCGCAAAGTGATGAGTATCGAACAGAGGCTGCCCATGCGTTGAATGTGTTGCATAGATTCCCTATACAACAGATGCACCATCAAACCGTCCAACTTAGTTGGGCTGCCGCTGCGGCACACGCATTGGGGATGTCGGATATGCGTGATGATTATACAAGATGCTTACTCTTACAATGTTACAGATGGGGTGAAAATGCAGGTCTTTTCCAAGGGTGTGCTGGAATCGGGTACCCTGCCTTTCGAGAAACAGTAGAAGCTATTGAACCGTGGACAGAATGGCTTGACGAAGCCCCAAGAGAATTGTACCTAAAGCAGACACAGCGTTTAGTCCTCAGTAAAGCAAAGGAATTTTTAGTCAAAAAAGGGAAATTGCAAGGTCTTCCAAATGAAGGGCTCGCAACACAAGAACAGCCACAGGGAAAAGATGTGGGGATAGCTATTTATGCTGCACCGCAGGTCTTTGAGCTTGCACGCATACAATGCGATTTGAAAAATCAATAATTATACAGTCTGTATAAAACGGGAAATACAGACTGTTTCTTTCTGTATAAGAAGTTCAGGTTGCTTCTTCAATATTCGTCCAATCTCTTTTATTAAATGATTCCGCGTGTGCAAAGAAGTGGTACACACGACCTGGCTTATCTAATTTTCACTTTTCTATAGAAATCAGTATTGTTACTCATCCAGCGATTCCGAATCCAGATGTGGTAACCGTTGCAAGAAATAACCTATAAGGTTGGCATATCTGGAGGCTAGTTTAGAATATTTTGCCTGAGAATCTATTCCTTGTGAATCTCTTGCCAATTGTCTGTATCTAATATATTCTGATTGAACAAAGTTGTATCCTGCTTTAGCTAAATGACTGGTACCGGTATATTTTTGCATGAATGGCCCAAGAAAATCCACGATAAATTGGCCATCCATATCATCGTAGATTAATGAACGACAACTCTTCGCACATATTTTGTTGAGTCTCTCCTGTGTGTTGTCCTCTTCTTTATAGGGTAATCGTAACCACCTTTCAAGAACATCTATCAGACGGTGACCCACGATGATGCGAGGATAGTCGGCAACTTTGTTTTCAAGATAGTGCACACGCGTAAGAACTGGCCCGTAGATATCGGCATCTTCTTTATTCTTCGTCCAACTTTCAAGTTTTGTAGCCCAACTAAGTTCTACAGCGCCTCTGATAGCAACTTTTTTGCTAAGGTTTACAAAGATGAGATGTGCTGTCGCCATAACTATACTTAGGATGTCTTGTACTCGCTGCTCTCCTTTTACCATCATAAGCGGTGCATAAATAATGATTCCATCTGAGATATATTTAAACTTGATATCACCGTATCTCAACCTTTTGAATTGAGGTTTTTGCTCCTCTGTGAGATTACGATGCTCTGGATTCTTTAATTCAGGAGCTATCACCTGTTCCCAAAACTTATGAAAATCTTTTCTGATTTTCTTGACAACATCAATCGTCTGTCGCTTAGCTTCTAGAACTGGTTCTCCAGTTCTTTCTCCATTATCGAGCAATTTCTCAAGTTTGGCTAACTCGGCTTTTTGGCCGAGAACATCAATATAAGCGACGATGTAAGGCTGAAATGTCGTTGTAAACTTTTCTGTATCTTTGTTCATCATTATCTGCTTCTAAAACCGATCCTCTCCTTACCCGCTTTCGGTTAACCTACGGCGGGCTTCCATCCTTCGCAGTTGTACGCTACTACTACGGAGGACATGTCGCTTCGGCTTTCTGCAGTGATATTATTGCATTAGAAAAGGGAAAATCAAAGTGTAAAAATGAAAAAACGTTGATTAGTCGGCGTGGTTCGGCTATTATCTGTGTTTTCGGTTTTGGCAGGTAAAGGAGGCCTGAATTGAAGGATGCAAAGCAATATATCGCAGTTGACCTCGGGGCAGAAAGCGGCAGGGTAATGTTAGGGACGGTGTCGGCTGATAAGGTCGGGCTGGAAGAGGTCCATCGTTTCGTTACCGGCGGGACCGAAGAAAACGATTCGCTTCGCTGGGATTTTGCCAGATTGCTTTCGGAAGTCAAGGCCGGCATCGGCAAAGCGGTAAAACAGGCAGATGGCGAAATCTGCGGTATCGGTGTCGATACGTGGGCTGTTGATTACGGGCTGCTCGATGAAAACGGGCAATTGATAGAAAACCCGTATCATTACCGCGACAAACGCACTAACGATATGATGGACAAGGCCGCTACTATTATGCCCCGCCGTCAGATTTATGAGCATACCGGGCTGCAGTTTATGCAGTTCAATACTCTCTATCAGCTTATGGCTGCTAAGGCTGAGGAGCCGGAGGTTTTAGCTAAAGCCCGGCAGTTGATTTTCATCCCGGATTTGTTCTCATATTTTCTGTGCGGCAAGGCCTTCGGTGAATATACCGTGACCAGCACGACCCAGTTGATGGATATGCGGACAGGGGAATGGTCGAAAGAGATGTTCGATACATTCGGCCTGCCGCTCGATATTATGCCGAGTATTGTCAAGCCCGGCACCATCGTCGGTAAACTTACTCGCCAGGTGGCGGCGGAAATCGGATGCGGGACGATTGATGTTATCGCGACCGGTTCACATGATACGGCTTCTGCTATCGCGGCGGTCCCGGCTGACGATAGCAGCAACTGGGCGTATTTTTCGTCCGGCACGTGGAGCTTATTAGGCGTTGAAGTGCCGAAGGCAATTATCAACGACAAGGCCTACGCATGCCCGTTTACAAACGAAGGCGGGGTTGAAAACACAATCCGATTTTTGAAAAACGTTATGGGTCTGTGGATACTTCAGCAATGCAGAAAGCGGTGGCAAGAAGAAGGCGTTGATTTGTCTTATGCCGAATGGACGGATATGGCAGAAGCGGCAGAGGCTTTTGCGGCGTACATCGACCCTGACAACGATATTTTCTTCGCGCCGGGTGACATGCCGACGAGAATAAATCAGTACCTGCAGCAGAGCGGACAAAAGCCAATCGAAGATAAAGGCCAAATGGTAAGGGTCATATTAGAGAGTCTTGCGTTCAAGTATCGCTGGGTGCTTGATAAAATCGAAGAGGTCACCGGCGACAAGATAGATTGTCTGCATATTGTCGGCGGCGGCAGTCAAAATGAACTGCTGTGTCAGTTTACAGCGGATGTTGTGGGCAAAAAAGCTGTGGCCGGGCCCGTCGAGGCAACGGCATTGGGTAATCTTGTGATGCAGGCCAAGGCGACGGGGCAGATAGAAACGCTGGCACAGGCCCGGAGGCTTATTCGTAATTCGTTCGAACTGAAAGAATATCAGCCGCAAGACAGTGAACTGTGGGACCGGCAGTATAAGAGAATTCAGAATTTAGAATGAAGAATTGAGAATTTAGAAGTGGGAATTAAAATTGACTATCGAAGAACTCGAAAAAAGACTTGATAACTTTCTTCCGAGCGAAAGAAAAGAAGCGCTGTTGACGTTATGTAAAAAGGCCGAGCAAGGTTTGGTCAAGTTCCCTGAGCCGGGCACGGACGTTAATGTGCACTGCCACACCTTTTTTTCCTACAATAGTTACGGCTATTCGCCGAGTAAATTCGCGTGGCTCGCTCGCTTGGCCGGCCTGGCTGTTGCCGGTGTCGTGGACTTCGATGTGTTGAGCGGCCTGGAGGAATTTCTTGACGCGGCCAAAAAACTGGGACTCAAAGCCTGTGCAGGGATGGAGACGCGGGTTTTTGTGCCTGAGTTTGCCGATAAAGAAATTAATTCGCCCGGCGAACCGGGTATCTCGTATCACATGGGGGTGGGATTTCCAAGTGCTGAATTAGGGCCAGAGCAGCAGAAGTTTTTGCGCAACCTTAGCGAAACCGTCCAGCAGCGAAACCGTGATTTAACCGAGCGTGTCAATAAGTATCTTGGGCCTGCGGAACTCGATTATGAGCGTGACGTCCTTGCTCTGACGCCATCGGGCAACGCGACCGAGCGTCATATCTGCCTGGCTTATGCTCACAAGGCAAAAAAGATATTTGGCGACGCTGAAGAACTTGCGGAGTTCTGGTCTGGAAAATTAGGCACTGAGGTGACATTGGAGCAGCTTCCGGAAAGCGTGGAACTGCTGAATATGATTCGTGCCAAAACAATGAAACAAGGTGGTATCGGATATGTTCAGCCGAACCAGGGCTCTTTTCCCACAATGGCCCAGATGAATGAATTTATATTGGCAGCGGGCGGGATTCCTACGCATACATGGCTCAATGGGTTAAGTGACGGCGAAAAGGCCATCGAAGAACTTCTCGAAGTCGCTATGAGTACTGGTGCGGCGGCCCTTAATATTATTCCCGACCGCAACTATACGCCGGGAGTTAAAGACCAGAAGTTAGAGAACCTCTACCATGTTGTGGAATTAGCGGAAAGTCTGGGTCTGCCGATAGTGGTCGGAACGGAAATGAACAGTCCGGGCCAGAAATTTGTCGACGGCTTCGATACCGCTGAGCTTTCGCCGTTAGTGCCGATATTCCTGAAGGGGGCGCATATCGTTTACGCCCATTCGGTACTTGCCCAAAAATGCGGGACCGGCTATACCAGCAACTGGGCAAAAGAGAATTTTGGAAGCGTTGCGGAAAAGAACGAGTTCTTCCGGGAACTTGGCGAAAGACTTGAGCCGCAACAGGAAGATGTTCTGGCCGACCTGAGTGAAGATACAAGCGCTGCGCAAATATTGGAAAATATCAGACAGAGGAAGACATAAACTATGACGAGCCTGCCGGAAACGCAGTACGCGGTCCAGTTGGTCGGGCCCGATGAACTTGTTTTGAATAAATCCAAGAAGATAGTCGCACCGGGCAAATTTCAGATTGTTTGCCAGGTAGAGGCTGTGGGGTTGTGTTTTTCCGACCTCAAGCTGCTTAAGCAGTTTTCATCACATGCCCGCAAGAGTGAAATTGCCAGCGGCATTGACGCTGGAATACTAAAAGAGATTCCCAGCTATGTTCCCGGCAGCGCCGCTACCGTTCCGGGGCATGAAGCGGTGGTCAGGATTGCGGCTGTCGGAGAAGGTGTAGAAGACTTCAAGACAGGCGAGCGCTATCTTGTTCAGACCGATTACCGCTGGCTAAAGAATCCAACCTCCAACGCTTCGTTCGGATACAATTTCGAAGGTGCGCTCCAGGAATATGTTTTGATGGACCAGAGAGTCATAACATCGCCGCAGGGTGAATCGATGCTGATACCCGTTGGCGAAGAGCTTTCGGCTTCGGCGGTAGCGCTGGTGGAGCCATGGGCGTGCGTGGAAGATGCCTATGCAACCAAAGAAAGAGGCAATCTGAAAGCGGGCGGCCAAATGCTTGTTGTTGCCGAAGCAAAGATCGATACCAATGCCCTTGCCAACTTGTTTGCCGAGTACGGCCGGCCAAAACAGATTACGTGGGTTTCAAAATCACCGCCGCCGCAAGTTGATATTGAGGTGAAAATCGGCGGCAGCGTATCTGAGCTTGTTGATAAAGGCTATGACGATGTGATTTATTTCGGCTCGGACGCCTCGACTGCTGAAGCGTTGTTTGCCAAGGTTGCAGAATATGGGCTTTTTAATATTGTTCTGTGCGGGGGCAGGTTCGGTAAAACTGTTACTACTATGGTAGGCAGGGTCCATTACGGCGGTATTCGCGTAATAGGTACCACCGGAACAGAGGCGGCTGAATCGATGAAGTATATCCCCGAAACAGGTGAGATACGCCCGGCAGATAAGATTAACGTTATCGGCGCGGGCGGGCCTATGGGCGTGATGCACGTGATACGAAATATCTGCCAGGGTATTGCAGGCGCAGCGGTTTTCGCAGGTGATACTGACGATGAGAGGTTGGGTGTATTGTCCCGAATAGCTACCCCCTTGGCTGAGAAAAATAATGTCGAGTACAGACCTTATAACCCTGCCAGGGAAGAAATTACCGAGGCGTTTGATTATACGGCGTTGATGGCTCCGGTACCGGCGCTGGTTGCCAGTTCGGTGGTTAAAAGTGCCAGGCGCGGGATAATAAATATCTTTGCCGGGATACCGGCTTCGGTTTCGGCGGAGATTGACCTTGACGAATACATCGAAAAACAGTTATATTTTATAGGTACCAGCGGCTCAGTACTTGAGGATATGAAACAGGTTTTAGACAAGGTCGAGTCCGGCAAACTCGACACCAATGTCAGCGTTGCGGCGGTTTGCGACCTGGAAAGTGCTCCGGAAGGAATCCGGGCCGTCGAGAATCGTGAAATAGCGGGCAAAATTGTAGTCTATCCGGGCTGTAAGGGTTTGGGATTAATTGCCCTGGAGGAGTTAGGTGATAGACGGCCGGAAGTTGCCGAGTGTCTGAATAACGGATTATGGACCAGGCAGGCCGAGCAGAAACTTTTAGGAAAATAATTCGCAGGCAGTATATTTATTGGCCGGAAGGGAGTTTGAAAAGAATGAGTAACTCGCAGAGGATTGAAAAAGCATACGAGGCAGCTAAACAGTGTTATGCCGAAATCGGCATCGATACCGACCAGGCAATAAAAAAACTAAGTCCGGTAGCTATTTCACTTCATTGCTGGCAGGGTGATGATAACGGAGGTTTTGAAAATGACGAAGGTCTTACCGGCGGCGGCATACTCGTTACCGGGGCCTATCCCGGCAAAGCACGAACCCCCGATGAGCTAAGGAGCGACCTGGAAAAGGCCTTGAGTCTTATTCCGGGAAAGCATCGACTTAACCTGCACGCCAGCTATGGCGAGCTCGGGGGCAAAAAGATTGACCGCGATGAATTAGAGCCGGAACACTTCGACGGCTGGATAGCCTGGGCAAAAAGTCAGGGTATCGGAATGGACTTCAATCAGACTTACTATTCACATCCGAAAGCCGACGATGGCTTTACACTTTCGAGTTATGATAAGGATGTTAGAAAATTCTGGATTAAGCATGGCAAGCTTTGTCGTGAAATCGGCGAATATATGGGTAAGAAGCTTGGGACGCCCTGCATTACAAACCTTTGGATTCCGGACGGTTACAAGGACATTCCTGTCGACCGCAAGAAGTCGCGGGAAATACTCAAAGAGTCACTCGATGAGATATTCACAAAAAAGCTTGATAGCCGATACCAACTCGATGCTGTTGAGGCTAAGTTGTTCGGTATCGGTTCGGAGAGTTGCGTAATCGGTTCACATGAATTCTACCTTGGTTATGCACTTGCGAATGATACACTGCTTTGTCTGGACGCCGGTCATTTTCACCCCACGGAAGTCATAAGCGATAAGATATCGTCGGTGATGTGTTTCCTGGATGAGCTGCTTCTGCATGTCAGCAGGCCTGTACGATGGGACAGTGACCACGTGGTAATTCTGACAGATGAGCTGCGTGCCATTGCCCAGGAACTGGTCAGGGGTGACTACCTTGACAAGGTGCATATCGGCCTTGACTTCTTTGACGCCAGCATTAACCGGATAGCGGCGTGGGTGATTGGAACACGCTGTATGATAAAGGCGCTTTTGATGGCCATGCTTGAGCCGACCGATACGCTGCGTCAGATGGAGGCAACTGGCGACTATACATGGCGGCTGGCAACGCTGGAAGAATTGAAAACCCTGCCGTTCGGCGCAGTCTGGGATTACTACTGTATGAAAGCAAACGTGCCGGCAGGCCAGGAGTGGTTCAAGGAAGTCAAAGATTACGAAAACAACGTGACCGGCAAACGGCGGTAAGTAAAAATCAATCCTCCTTCGCAAAAAAGCATTTGCTATGGAGGACAAGAAATTAAAATGCAAAATTATGGTATCGGCCTGACGGCTGATACTGATTTTGTTGCAAATCGGTCAATTCGAGTAATAAGGATATCACATGGATTTTTGTATCGAGGACACTCGGGAAAAACCTGCTGCGTCGTTGAAGGAACTTATAAAGGACGAGATTATCAAGCTCGATGACGCTCTCGATTGGCTCAGGAGTATTCACGAGATTCGGTATTTTGAAGAGAAGGTCTTTGAGCTTTTGGGACAGAATATCATCAAAGGCGCTTCGCATTTGTATGCCGGCGAAGAAGCGGTAGCGGTCGGCGCTATCGCGGCTATCGAGCGCGGCGATGTAATCGGTTCAACACATCGCGGGCACGGCCACTGCGGCGCGATTGGTAATAAATATGCTGACACCGAGGAGGACCGCCAGAATCACTGGAACCAGATGATGGCTGAACTGATGGGCAGGGAAACCGGCTACTGTAAAGGCAGAGGCGGCTCGATGCACATAGCCGAGGTCGATAAATGCAATAATTTAGGCTCGACCGGTATCGTTGGCGGCAATCAGCCGCCGGCGGTCGGTGCGGCATTAGCTGAGAAATACAAAAAAACCGGCAATGTGGTGCTTTCCTTCTTCGGTGACGGTTCCACAAATACAGGTACTTTCCACGAATCGATGAACATGGCCTCGACCCTGAGGGTCCCCCTGGTGGCGATAGTTGAGAACAATCTGTACGGGATGAGTGTGCCTTTCAGCGGAAGCGAAATCGAAGGCTCAACGAAAGCAAGTAATGTCACCGATATAGCAGAGCGTGCTTACTCCTACAATATTCCGGCTATGATTGTTGATGGCCAGGACGCTGTGGCAGTTTATCTGGCTGTTAAGTCGGCGGTCAAATGGGCAAGAGACCAGATGCAGATGACCCTGATCGAAGCGAAGACCTACCGCTGGTATGGGCACAGCCGAAGCGACCCGCGGGCCTACCGAACCAAAACAGAAGAAAAGGCCTGGCGAGACCGTGACCCAATCGTTGTTCTTAGAGAAAGACTGCTTAACGACGGACTGGCTACGGTCGAGGAACTGGATGAAATAAAGGACACGGCCTTTGCCACCATCGAGACATCTACACAGTTCGGGCTGGATAGTCCCTGGCCGAAGCCGGAGGACGTGGCTAAAGATGTTTACGTTGAGGAGACGTATCCGGCTGAACTTGTCAGCAGCGAAAAAGAAACGGCTGTGAAAGTGGCTGAGGCGACCGAGGCTTTTAACGCGGCTTTGGCTTCGTCCACGGCCAAGACCAAAAAAGAAGCTGCTGAACAGGCTAAAGCTCAAATAAAGTCACAGTTTGGTATGGATGTTATGACGATTGGGCAGGCAGTGTCGGCGGCCCAGGCGGAAGAACTCAAACGTGATAAAAATGTAATCGTAATGGGTGAAGACGTCGGTCTTTACGGAGGGGCCTACCAGGCGACTCGCGGATTGTTAGCTGAGTTCGGTACCGAAAGAGTGATTGATACGGCGATATCGGAGGCGGCGATTACGGGGGCGGCTGTTGGTGCGGCGCTTCGGGGTATGCGGCCTGTAGCTGAGATTATGTACGTCGATTTTGTGACGATAGCGATGGATCAGCTTGTTCACGTCGGGGCCTACAATCGCTATATGTTCGGCGGAAAGGCAAAGGTGCCGATGGTGCTGCGGACAGAAGGCGGAGTCGGCAGATGTATTGCGGCGCATCATTCGGAGTCATTAGAGGCGTGGCTCATGCATGCGCCGGGGCTGTATGTTGTAATGCCCTCGACGCCCTACGATGCCAAAGGGCTTTTAAGGGCCTCTATTCAAAGCGATAATCCGGTAGTCTTTATCGAACACAAGGCGACATACGGCCAGGCTGGTGCGGTGCCGGCAGGTGATTATATTATTCCGCTGGGCGTAGCCGATATCAAAAGGCCCGGGGCCGATGTTACTATTGTCAGCTACAGCAGGATGGCGATGTGGTCGCTGGACGCAGCCAAGATTTTGTCGGAGCAACACGATATAGAGGCCGAGGTCATAGATGCAAGAACGCTCAAGCCGTTGGATATCGATACGATAGCAGAGTCGGTTCGCAAGACCGGGCGACTGGTTACTGTAAGCGAAGGGTTCTGCACATGCGGTGCGGGCAGAGAGATAGCCGGGGCATATATGGAACATCGATTCAGTGACGGGACATGCGGGTTCGATTATCTTGATTGTGCGCCGGTGAATTTAGCGGCAGCCGATGTTCCGCCGCCGATGAGCGAGCCGTTGGAATTGGCGAGTATCCCCAGCGTCGAGAAAATAGTTAACGCTGTCAAAGCGATTATTTGACCGGAGCCAGAAGCTTGTTTTAAACATCGACGATGTATGTAGGTTTTCCTTTTGTGAGTGTGTCGGCAATGTTTTGAGCGGCTTTGGTTTTCAGTTCCGCCATAGCTTCTTGTGAATACCAGCCGGCGTGGTCGGTGAGGGTGACATTGTCGAGTTTGAAAAGCTCGTTGTCAGGGGCCGGTGGTTCTGTTTCTAAAACGTCAAGGCCGGCGCAGGCAATTTTGTTGTTCTTCAGGGCGTCAATCAAAGCCTTTTCGTCAATCAATGGGCCTCTTGAGGTATTAACAATGATAGCTGTTTCCTTCATCAAGTCAAATTGTGCTGAACTTATCATACCCCTGGTCGATGGTAATAGCGGCGCATGAATTGAGATGTAGTCGGCTTCGGCACAGAGGGTATCGAGGTCGACGAGTTTGACGCCGGCTTGTTCGGCGGCTTCGGCACAGACGTAGGGGTCTGCAATCAGAACCCTGCCGAGATTGAAGCCTGCAAGTTTTCTGTGGAAGCATTTTGCGATTCCGCCGAAACCCACAAAGCCGAAGGTCTTGCCGCCAATTCTGTAAACTTTTGCAATGTCTGAAAGGTTCCATCGGCCCTGGCGAACGAGGCGGTCCTTTCGCGATACCTTGCGTACGCAATCCAGAAACAGAGCAAAGGCCTGGTCGGAGACGTCTTCCTGGCAATAGTCGGGTACGTTTGCGAGGTAGATTCCTTTTGCTTTAAGGGCGGCGGCATCGACGTTGTCGTAACCTACGCCGTAGCGCGAAACGCATTTGCATTTGGTCATGGCAGAGGCGACCTTTTCGGTGACTGGGGCAAGGTTGACGATAAGGCCGTCAATGTCGGCTCCAAGGGCAATGAGTTTTTCTTCGGAGTCGCTGCGCTCGATAATAACTTCGGCGTCGATTGCTTGAAGGACGGCTTTTTCTTCGTTGTAATTAGGGTAACGGCTGTCAGCGATTAAGACCTTATACTTTGGCATCGGATAAATCCTTTCGTTTTTAGGACGTGTAAATAAATTATCTTCCATTTTTGGCTGGCTGTGGCTTCGGCTGGCGGCGTCAGTAAAATTCGGACTACCAACCAGTAGGCCTGCATTTTACTTCCTTGTCAGCCTTGTCCTCGCTCAGTCAAAAACGAAACCTAATTAATTTGCAAGTCCTTATATATTGTCACAAAGATACGCGCCATCTATGGGCAGTGTAATTCCTGAAACAAAACCTGCGCCTTCTGCGGCGAGGAAGATTGTGGCGGCGACCAGGTCGTCGGGTACGCCGAACCTTTCGGCTGGTGTATGGGCGATGACGTCTTTTCCTCGCTGGGTGAGTGAGCCGTCTTCGTTGAGCAGGAGTCTTCTGTTCTGGTCGGCGATGAAAAAGCCGGGAGCTATGGCGTTTACCCTTATACCGTTTTTGGCAAATTCCTTTGCGTGGGCCATAGTCTGGTTCATTACCGCAGCCTTTGCGGCCGAATATGCCCAGACTCCAGAGAGCGGATTGAAGCCTGCCATTGAGGCGATGTTTATAATTACGCCTTTAATGTTGTTATCAATCCAATACTTTGCGATGTGCTTTGTAGGCAGTATGCAGCCTGCCATTAGATTGAGCTTGAACACGAAATCAAAATCCTTTTCGTTCACATCTACCAGCGGTCCTTTGCCTCTGTTGCCGCCGGCGCCGTTTAAGAGAATATCGGCCTGGCCGAACTTTTGGATTGAAGTCTGCAGCGCCTTTGCAATTGATGCTTCATCCATGAGGTCTACCTGGACGTAAGTTACTCGTGAAGAGTCGCCGCAGCTTTCGCAGATAATTCTGGTTTTTTCCTGCATAGCGTCTTCGCGAATGTCCCAGAGGATTACGTTGGCGCCGGCGTTTGCGTAGCCTTGTGCAATTGCTCCGCAGAGAGTTCCCCCCCCGCCGGTAATGATAGCGGTTTTGCCTTTCAAGCCGAATTTTCCTTCCAAGTATGACATATCTGTTTTCCTTTCAATCTATTACTCTGTTACTGCTCAATCGAGGAGTTGTCATTGCGAGGCCTGAAAGGCCGCGGCAATCTTAAACCTATGAAAGATTGAGATTGCTTCGTTTCGCTCGCAATGACAGTCCGTCAAATTACAAGTAACAGAGCACTAAGTATTTTCTGCCGATGGTGAGTCTAATAGCTTTGGCTTGGTCTTTCAAGTGTTTTTCATTTTTCAACGGTTCGAGTTTCGTCGATTGCGGCTGTTTTTGTCATTAACAATGCCGTGCAGTATCAGGTCGACAACGTGTTTTATCTGCTTTTCAAGTGCTGGCTTTGTCATAGGCATATCGCCGAGGAGTTCTTTCATTGTGTGCTCGTTCGAGAAATAGAAAAAGCACAGGCCCATTATGCTGACCAGCAGTTTTTGCGTATCGATATTTGTGCGAAAGCGTTTTTCAGCCCGGCCTTTTTTTATTGCCAACTGCAGAGCGGTTATTACCGGCGGCTTGTTGCTTCTGGTTTTAAGTTTCTGAGCTGTTCGGCCGCGGTTGAGATTTTCATAGCAAATCAGGCGTACAAAATCCTGGTGGTTTTTCAGGAACATATAATACTGTCGTACGATTGTCTCGATAATCTTTTCGACAGGCAGCATCATAGTTTCAAGCGAAATATCCAGCGACAGAAGCTGCTGATACATATGATTGAGGGCCTGCTGGTAGAGTTGCTGTTTGCTGCCGAAATAATGATATAGCATTCGCTTGTTAAGGCCGGCTTTTTTGCAAATCTGATCGACGGTAGCGGCTTCGGGCCCACGTTGGGCGAAGACTTCTATAGCGGCTTCGAGTAGATTTTGCGCGCTTTTTTGGGAATTACGCTGTTTATTTATTGCCATAACCCCTGCATTGTAACTAAACGGTTACAAAAAATAAACCATATAAATAATAAAAATATATAAACGGTTATTTTTTTATTGACTGAAGTGCAGGCGGGGTTTTATAATATAGATGAGGCCATTTCCGGCTTAAAAATAAGGAAATGGATGATTTTTAGTTAATTTTGAGACAGACAAACAGGAAAGGGATTTATATGGATAAGGTTCGTGTTGGTATTGTGGGGTCGAAGTTTGCCGCTGATTTTCACTGTGATTCGTACAACAGAGATGACAGGGCCGAAGTCGTGGCGGTTGCGGCAATCGATAATCTTAAGGAAATCTCGACCAAATGGGGTATACCGAAAACTTATGAAGATTACAACGAGATGTTCAAAGATAAGAGTATCGACCTTATCTCGGTTTGTGTGCCGAATTTTCTGCATCACGATGTAACAATTGCCGCGGCGAAAGCGGGCAAGCATATACTCTGCGAAAAGCCTCTTGCGACCAGCGTCGCAGACGCCAAAGAGATAGTCCAAGTGTGCCGGAAAGAAGGAGTGAAACTGTTTTACGGTGAGGACTGGTGCTTTGCTCCGTCGCTGATGAAGGTCATCGAGATTATCAACGAAGGCGCTATCGGCGAAGTGCATTACGTTAAGGCCAAAGAGACGCACAACGGCACACACAGTCCGTTTGCCAAAAACGCGAAGTATTGCGGCGGCGGGTCTCTGATTCACCTCGGCATTCATCCTGTTGGGTGGATTCTGCATTTTCTAAGTAATGGCGGCAAAAACAAGGTGGTCGAGGTAATCGGGAAAGTAAACGGGGGTTCCGAGGACAATTACGTCCACAAGGACAACACCGGTGAAGACTGGGGGCTGGGGGTTATGAAGTTCGCCAGCGGTCAGCACGCGTTCATAGAGGGTAATTATATTACCGTGGGTGGGATGGATGATAAGGTTGAAATCTACGGGACAGAAGGCCTGATTAAAGTAGACCTTACTTTCGGGTCAAACGTCAGCGTTTATAGTCGGCCCGGTTACTCGTATTGCATAGAAAAAACCGACAACACGCTCGGCTGGACAAAACCCGCGGTTGATGAGTTTTTCAATCTCGGTTATGTCAAGGAGCTTGCATACGTTGTTGACTGCATATTGAAGGACGAGGAGCCTATGTACGGCGCCGGTGGTCAACTTGGTCTGGTGTGTATAGAAATTATCGACGCGATGTATCAGTCGAGCAAAGAAGGTAAAACAATCAAAGGTTCGTGGTAATAACTCAAACTGACC
>SDBT01008640.1_pt1 | contig 16615 bp, 13 predicted proteins | sample 2277101 | NCBI WGS metagenome assembly SDBT01 (sample SAMN10404973, study PRJNA504765) | marine sediment metagenome | isolation source: marine sediment core GS10_PC15, 103 cmbsf | place: Arctic Ocean: Southern Knipovich Ridge | collected 2010 | reverse complement strand
GGAGAATCTGTAAGGAAATCAATATTTGACCTGGTGAGCTCTCCCATCCAGTCAGGATAAGGTATACCTGTCTGTTCAGGATAGAATAACATTATCAACGGATAAGTAAGATTATCATCACGACCTTGAAGTGGATTTTGACTGATTTTGTCCAGGTCTGTATACTGAATAACGAGATTAATAGTTGAATCACCTTGAAAAGAAAGCTGTTTCAGGTCTTCAAGCAAATTAATATGATCAGTATTTATCTGACCATGATGAAATACCATTAATCTATAGGGATCCGCCGTCCAGCGCTCAAGAGCATATCTGAATACAGGTACATTACACGGCATAAGTGGAGTAATAAATAACAAAGAGCAGGTCACAAATATTATTACATAAATGACTTTTTGTAAATTGTTACTAATGTATAAGAAATAATTCTTCATATAATGCCGAATATCTGTTAAACAAGTCAGTAAAAGTTAACGACTCTCAACGTTTTTTTTAATAACCAGGAAAATTAACTTTAGCGGTTGGAATGGCCATCCCTTTGTTGTTCGGTCATTGACATGTTTCGAGGCCGAAGGAAGAGAAGGAAAGGCCATAATTCGTAGATATCTCAGAAGATATTGTGAATCATTGTGTTACCTCTATTGGATTGTCCTGTTCCTGGAAAAATTGATTAAATTATGATCCTGTCTGCCAAGAAAATATTGGCGCTAAAATTAATAATAATTGGGGACAAAGACAATTTCTTTTAAGGTATTTGCGATCTCGCGGTTTATTTTTGGATGAGTACCAGATTAACTAATGCTTTCAAATAGTTGGTGTTGTGCGGCAGCCAGCATTCATTCGACGCGTAGTATGGAATATCGACGCCGCTAAGATCAAACCGGGGCCGATCATCGGCAATAGCTTTCCAGAAAATTCCATTGACAACACTGCCTTGTACAGCACCTCGAGGCACGCCTGCCAGAAAGTACCGGTGATGATACGTCGGTGGATTTTTACTGCCTAGGCCTTCCATCATGCACAGATCAAACGGATTATTTCCCATGATCCAGTTAAACTGATCGTAGATAAATTCCCGGAAACGCGGAACAGGTTCGTAATGGTACGCCAGGGCGACTTTAGCGGCGGACTCCAGCAAATAACTGTTCGATCCCAATTCAAATTTGTACTCTTTCGCCGGTGTGCCGAAAAAATTGGGTTTTTCTGCCGGACCGTAAGTGCATACCCCAAACGGATTCCGGGCAAAACTGAGCAGGCGTTCCGCATCTGCCAGAACAAGTTCTTTTATTTTCGCGGAATGATCCTGACCGAAAGTCCGATCAAATTCCCGGGCTACAACCACATCCTTTAGCCCCACTTCAGTAAATAATTCTTTGGCGATTTTGGCGAAAGCATTGTCTCCGGTCGCGGTAAACAGATCGATGGCAGCGCTTAATTGCAGCTTTCCGCGAATTTTGTGCTCGAGTGCCCAGTTTAGTCCTCGTTTGGCGGCTTCAACATATTTTGAGGCATCCGGAGCGTAGCGCGCTACTTTGGCGCAGGCTGCGGTTTGAATCGAGGGATCATTTCCTGAAATTGATTTTAAAAGTACCCGCTCATCACCGGTTCCTGGAATATTGTCGGTTTCCTGTTCCGGCGCGCCATAAAAGCCCCAGCCGGAAGTCAATGCGCCACCCACCGAGCCATCCTTGTAGATCATCCGGCGGGAAAAATCAGCACCCCACAAAATCTCGTCGAGAAAATCCGCATTGCCATTCAGGTCTGAATCAATCCGTTTAAATTTATCCTCAGCAAGACCGTAAGCCGTGACCAGACCCAAAACGTACGGCGCATTGTGATATTTATTGTAATCCCCAGCGTCGTGCCAGCCACCTGCCAGATCCAGCTGCACAGTGTGCGCTTCGTCCGCGACATCGTCCAGGTGACATGCCTTGTGAAAACCGGGAATTTCCATGCCACAGCGTTGGTAATAGAAAAAGCGGTAAGCCGTAATGGCAGTCCGTTCCCAGAGCAAATTTTCGGTAATCTCAAACGGCCAGGAAACATCTTCAAGTTCGTCCAGGGTTACCCGAATCTGGTATCTCCCGGACTGCTCAAAGCGGGAAAAATCACCCCGCCAGTAATTAAATCCCCAATCATGTCCATAAGCACCCTCAATTCGATCTTCGAAATTTAATTCCGCTTTGAAGACAGATTTTTCATTTTGATCGAGCAGTTCAAATAGCCCGGACTTTGCCGGAAAATTACACTGCACCGTAAACCTTTTTGGCGCGTTCTGTTCGTAGCCCAACTGGTTCACCAGCGCCCGCAGTACCGGTCGATTCATAAAATTTCCCGTAATCTCCGCTCCATCCCACCAGGCGGGATTTTTTTGGGTTTCACAAACTAATTTTAACCACTTGCTGCCGCGCGGCGGTTTTTGTTTTTTAGTAGAAAATTTTTTCCAACCGTTTTTTAAGTCTTTTACAGCAGTTAAAGAATCGCAGCCAAGCATGCCGTTTAAGCCCAGCCAAACAAGTTTGACGCTGGTTGCACCGCTTCCTTTGCCAAAAATCGTGACATCTACAGTCTGCAATTCCGGCGAGACTTCAATTGATGCGGTTACTAATTGGAAACTGCCGCTAGTCGGAATAACTTTTGCCGAAAATTTTTTGGTTAAAGCAATAGTTGAATCCCTTCCCCACTCGCCTTTCGATTGTGCTTCAGCGGTCCAGCCACGGGGCCGGTGAATTCGTGTTTCAAAAATTCCCGATCCTGCCGGATAGTCCTTGACATTCCGCACGTCTTTGAATTGTTCAAAATCGCCAAATTGGAAAAGCGAGCGTTTTTCCGCGAATACTTTTATCTGAGTTTCTATTCCCGGCTGCAAGCTGGAACCGCTCTGGGCGGCATCGAACCGGCGTGAGGGCCACGGTATCCGCTCGGGAATGTAACGCGCGTCCAGCGCCAAACAACGCAATTTCCGGTCGCTGCCACAAATCAAAATATCGGTTTTGCGGTCGTTGTCCACGTCGGAAATTGTCGGCGAATAAAGCAATCGCAAATCCGCCTGGTAGCGCCACTCAAGAAACCCATCCGGATTCAGGCAGTACAACGAATGGTCGCCCGAGGCTACCAGAACTTCAATCTCCCCGTCTGCGTCCACATCTCCCAGAGAAGCCGCAGCGTGCACCCGTTTTTGCGTGGGAAAATACCAGTAAAGTTCGCCCGCGGCATTAAGACAGTACACGTAGCCGGAATCATCGCCAAAAACAATTTCTGCGGAACCGTCCTCATCCAAATCACCCACCGCGATTGAGGAACCGGAAGTAATTTTCTGGCTGCCGAAGGTTGAAAATTTCCAATTCACCGTACCGGAATCTGCGTTGATCGAATAAAACACGCGATCTTTGAATGCAGCACAATATAATTCCGGTTGACCATCCTGATCGGCGTCAGCAATTGTTGGCGCGCTTTGAAACTCGTCCCCGGTTTGCAGCTCCCAGCGCAAGGTTCCGTCTGAATTAAGGCAGAACGGTCCGGCTTTGTCGACCGCAAAAATCTCACATTTGCCGTCGGCATCTATGTCGGCGGCGGCCAGCGGCCCCATCAGCGAAACGGGACGCAATTCTGATAAGTGGGAAAATTGCCAAAGGATTTTACCGGAGGCATCCAGCGCGTAAATTCCGGTGTCTTCGGTTCCGGCCACGATTTCATGCAAACCATCGCCATCTAAATCGGCCCAAATGGCTGTCCCCCAGGTTATCGAACCAACTGTTTGCTGCCAGAGCTGTGTTCCATTGGCCGCGTTAACACAGGTTAAAGTACCGTCACCATTTCCGATGACCAGCAAAGGGAATTGCTGTCCGGTTTGAAAGCTGAGCGCAGCGGTAGACGGCAGCCGTTTTTTCCAATTTCCGGAAAATTCCCAGATTTGTTTACCAGTGGCGTCAATGCAGCGGAGTTTACGGACTTCGCTGTCGCTAATAATTGTTTCTTTTCCGGGATTCGGGCAAACATCGGCGACCAGCGGTGGCGCATACAATTGTGATTCCGCCTGGAAGATCCACTTCTCCTTCGGTTGTAACACACCAGCGAATAATTGAACTATAAATCCGAAGGTCAGCATGAGAATGAAAAATGGTTTCAAAACGCCTCCTTATTCTGTTTGATCATTGAAATGGACATCATCGCCAGCAGTCGGGTGAATTTGTTTGTTGGGTTGTGTTCTCGTCATCATTAAAAGAAAAGCGGACTTTTCTAGTATCTTCTTCTTTTCCAGTATAATCAGACAAAGAACTATACAAATCAGGACGACGGCTTGTGATCCAGCGTTTTCCTGTACATCTATCACGTACACTCATGTCAAGTTCTGCGATTACGATGTCGTCCTTTGCCTTGCAGGTTTCTACAAGTATATCTCCATATGGATCAATGATCATGGCGTTTCCTGTTCTTACTTCATCATCATCTATACCAACCCCATTGCTAAAAATAAGGAACATTCCATTGTCGTGTGCACGTGCCGGTAGCCAATGCATAAGCCAATCTCTTCCCTTAGGCCCTCGAAACTCTGATTCTATGGCATCTGGATTTTTCTCCCGGTTATGCCAAAGGTCCGGGTCAATCTTTCCCATGCATCGTGGACTTGGACTGTGACATCCTCCAGTCTGATGTGGAGCAATGAGGATCTCTGCTCCTTTTAACGCGGTGATTCGCACATTTTCAATAATGTTGTTATCATAACAGATAAGAATACCAACTTTGATGCCTTGTGGCAGTTCAAAAACTGTAAACTCATTACCACTATCCATATGCTCACTTATGAAACAATGAAGTTTTCTATGAAATACTGTTTGTCCATTCGGCATCGCAACTATGTAGGTATTGAACATTTTTCCATTTGTAGTGCTTTCTATCAATCCTGCAGCAATGGTTATTCCATGTTTGGCCGATAGTGCTAAGAGTTGCTGAGTAGATGGTCCTGCAGGAACTGGCTCAGACAATGACTCAACTTCCTGTTTTGATAAATTTCTGACATGCCAATAACCGGTGATACACATTTCCGGAAATACAATAAGATCTACTTTCTTGTCAGCAGCATTTTCAACAAACGAAGTAATTTGTTGTAGATTGTAATTTTTGTCCCCTGGTTTGTGATTAAATTGGACTGAGGCAATTTTAATATTGTTCATCGAAAATCTCCTATCGCAAAATCAATTGTGGCAATCCAACATATGAGTAAGTGTAATTCTTACCTGATGAAAATAGAATCTATAACACTTACTGATAATAGGAATATATCAAAATTATATATATATAATGCTATTTTATTTAGTCCTTACCAATCGGCAAGGACCACTACTTTTTTACCAAAAAGTCCATGCCGTTGGGGAAAAGCGCAAGATGATACATAATCTCCTAATTTTGTCCTGAAATTTGAAATTGACTAACCTAAGGAGTATTAGAAAATGCGAACACTTAAGTTTTCAATTCTGTTGTTATCCATAAATGTGTTATGGATATTTTTCACTTCATCTAGTTTTGCTGATGATGGTGAGTATACCGGCATAATAAATGGTAAACTACTGGATTCTGAAACTAAGCGCCCTTTGGCCGGTGCAAATGTTGTTATTGTGGATAAACCCTTGGGTGCTGCCTGTGATCCGGAAGGAAATTTTAACATTCCAAATGTCCCTGTAGGAAACTATACACTCAAATTTAGCTATATTGGCTATGCAGATCAGTTAAAGACGGATATAATTGTTAAATCCAAACGTGCTACGACGATCCATGCGGAATTAATTCCATCACCTCTTGAGACCGAGGTAATTGTTGTAAAAAGCAGTTATTTTCCTGAGGTTGCAGAAAACCCGGTGAGCATTACACGATTTTCCTCCGAAGAGATACGAAGAGCTCCCGGTTCAGCCGGTGATGTTAGTCGTATCTTATACGGTTTACCCAGTCTGGCCAAGGTAAACGATATGAAAAACAGTTTACTGGTTCGTGGGGGGGCTTCATTTGAGAATAGTTTCTACATCGATAATATTGAGATACCTAATATCAACCATTTTCCTGAGCAGGGTTCAACGGGCGGACCAATTGGTATGTTACATGTAGATTTTATCAAAGATGTCGATTTTCATAGCGGAGGATTCTCTGCCATATATGGTGATCGACTCTCATCTGTCATGGACATTTCATTTCGCCAAGGCAGCAGAGATGAAGTATATGGTCAACTGGATCTGAATTTTGCCGGATTCGGTGGGATCGCCGAAGGCCCTATTGCCGGCGGTAAAGGTTCATGGATGCTTTCTGCCAGAAAAAGTTTTCTGGACCTGATAGTCGGTGCGATTGGCGAAGATGGTGCCTCTGTACCAAATTATGGAGACATCCAGGGGAAAGTAAATTATGATATAAGCAAGAATGATCAATTGACTTTTCTTGGTGTTTTTGGAGCTGATGCGATTTCTCTGGACAAGGACAATGCTGTTGTAAAAGGACAAAATATGTATTCTGATGTGGTAATCTATCAAAACACATTGGGATTGAACTGGCGACGCTTATGGGGAAAGTCCGGTTATTCGAATACTGCATTTTCTCATACAATTACAAAGTATGATTTTGCCTTGTGGGAAACTCTTCATTACATGCAAACAGGAGATGAAAAAACAATCACAGATCAATCCGGAAATGAACAGGAATTTAAACTGCGTAATGTCAATCATTATAGGTTTAATCCCGATCATAAAATTAATTTTGGCTTTGACCTGAAAATGGTAAAAATAGATTATCAGCATTATTATGGCCCCTACGATGATCCATTAGGAAATCCAAAGCCCGCTCTTCAGGTAGACGAAAAGAAAAATGCTTATAAATTACAAGGATTCGCCAGCTACTCCTGGAGAATGACAAACCGGTTAACAGTTGAACCAGGCTTGAGAGTTGGTCATTTTACCTACAACAAAAACACCAATTATTCACCACGACTCGGACTTTCCTATAAAATAACCGAGAGAACCTCTCTGAACGGCAATGTTGGTATTTATTATCAAAATTTACCCCTGGTACTGCTTTCCCAGCAGTCACAGAACAAGGATCTAAAAGATCCGAAGGCCTATCACTATATTGCCGGGATCTCTCATTCGCTTACCGAAAATACACGTCTGACGCTTGAGATATATCATAAAGAATACAAAAATTTTCCGATCGATATCTCTCAACCATCTTTATTTGTCATGGATGAGATCATCTATACCGGTATATATACTCAACACCATGCATTGACTGACAAGGGCACTGCTTATTCACGTGGTATTGAATTAACGATCCAGAAAAAATTGGTAAAAGATTTCTACGGGATGGCAGGAGCTGCCTTCTTTCAGAGCAGGTATAAAGATCTTGATCAGGTATGGCGCGATCGTGTAAATAATAATCGCTTTGTCTGCAATATTGAGGGTGGATATAAACCAAATAATTTATGGGAATTTAGTTTGCGCTTGATCTTTGCCGGAGGAACACCATATACACCTTTTGATATTTCAGCTTCAGAGGAGGCGCAACAGGGAATAAGAGATTCTGAGAACATCAACGGAGAAAAATTACCTGATTATCATTCACTTAATTTGAGAGTCGATCGGCGATTTCACTTTAAAGGATCAAACCTGATTGTGTATCTAAGTGTGTGGAATGCTTACGGAAGAAAAAATATCAGCGGTTATTACTGGAATCAGGTTGACAACAGGCCTGAAGAGCAGGCGCAGTGGAGTACCTTGCCAATCTTCGGTCTGGAGTATGAGTTCTGATTAATGGACAACTACACAAAGGTCCGGTGGAGAAAGACTACCGGACCACTTTTCCACCTTATATATATTGAATAGTAGAATTTACCAATCCCCACCTTTCCCAAACCTACATAATATGCTCCCTTGCATTTTTAGCAAAATCTTCTTGAAACTCAATTAAAAAATTTATAAATAATAATAATTAATTTAAGTCCTTCACGAAAAAAAAGTAATCTGCATAAATCAGGATAAGAATGCAATTTTTCATAGATTTGCCAACAATCATCCTTTTATTAGGAGCTCTACAGGGGTACTTACTATCTTTCGCCCTGTTAATAAAGCACAGGGAAAAAATCGCCAACCGGATACTGGCAGTTTTAATTCTCTTATACACATTATTTGTAACCGGTGGTGTTTTCTCAAACTTAAAATTATATGATGAGTACCCCCATCTCATGGTCACAATTGGCGCATTACCCATGGTCTTCGGCCCGCTTCATTATTTATATGCCAGGCATCTTCTCGCCCCTATTCTCAAATTTAAAAAAACTGAATGGCTACACTTTCTCCCCTTTTTGTGTTATAAACTCTATGTAATTCCTGCTTACCTGATGTCGCCACTTGAGCTGAAACAATATATGGCAGATGTATATTACGAGGAACAGCTATTTGTTGTCATAATAATAAATTGGCTTTTAGTTTTTCAGGGACTGACCTATATGATGCTTACTTTACATCTGTTAAGAAAATATTCGGTCCATTTCAAAGACACCTTTTCGTCCCTGGATAAAATAAATCTTTCATGGTTACGAAATATCACAATTCTCGCCTCCTGTGTATGGCTACTCGTATTATCGGAGGCTTTACTAACCACCATTACAATGTATCGTGACTTTAAACCCAGTCTTATTCCGATTGCTACTTCAATCTATATCTACGCCTTCGGGTATATGGGTTTATTCAAATCCGAGATATTCTCGCAACATCATGTAACTCAGTCTCTGACTCAGATTTATGAAAAATCAAAAGAATCGGGAGCTTTATTCTTTGCAGGTAAAATGAAACATTCCGGAAAAAACCAGAGTATAGATTTAAAAAAGTATCAAAAATCAGGACTCACTGAAGAAATGGCAAACGAGTATCTTAAACAGTTGCAATCATATATGGAACAAGATAAACCATTCATAAATAGTAATCTCACCTTGCAGCAATTATCAGAGGAATTGTCTATATCAGCTCACAACATTTCCGAAATAATTAATTCCAAGTTAAACAAGAATTTCTTCGATTTCGTAAATGATTACAGAATTAGGGAAGTGAAGGAAAAACTTATAGATCCGGAAAATCAGAATTTCACCCTTTTAGCTATCGCCCTTGATGCGGGTTTTAATTCCAAATCTGGCTTTAATGCTATTTTTAAGCGGTATATGAATATGACACCTTCAGAATACCGTCAAAAATTAGTAAACGCCTGATTAAAATCTTTCACTCAAGCAAAACTACCCCAACCTGTTTAATCCATCGACAGAGATAACATTTACCTTACTAAAAGCCTAAACTGTCACCATCAAAGTTTATAATACTATAGGTTAAATGATAGAAACCATGTCAATAAGACTCTGTTTTTTAATTCCCTGAATAAATTGTAGTGACTTTTTGTTCTATCTATTTACAGCACGATTGGTATTCCGGGCATTCTTGAGTGCCTCGAAGAGGGCAATCATCTACATCTGTAGAAGTCGATGAAGCTGAAATAGCAAAAGCACCTGATACTATCGCCAGCACCGCAAATATCATTAAGAGTTTACGTTTCATTTGTTTACATCCTTTCATTAAGTTTCCTGTTATAATATAAGATCTGTACTATAGTATAGAGTCAAGAGATTTTTTAACTTTTTCTTGTTTTAGTATTTTTTCCCGAATGTATTCTTTTGATGGAATACCGGTAAGAGCACCATCTATATTATAAATGCGACAGGTAAAACTAATTCCACCCTCTTTACCCTCCATATCCTGGCCATCGATTTTTATAGAAGGCGATCCCTGAAATCCAACTTTTTGAGCGTCTTCAGGCGAATCCACTCGAATAAGTTCCAGGTCTGCCTCAATATTTTCCTCATTTATGATTTCCTTTAGATGATCTAATGCTTTTTTATATGATGGGCATCCTTCAAAATAAAAAAATTCAATTTTTTTCATTTTTAAATTTCCTTTTCTTTTTACCTGCCTGATACCCCAATGTATTAATCGCATCGATGATCTCATTTAATGATACATATTGATCATCAAATGTCACCACAGCCGACTTGCTTTCAAAATCTGCTTTAACTGCATGTATACCATCCAATTTATTAACTGCTGTTTCAACGGCAATATTACAAGAAGTGCAGGTCATTCCTTCAACTGGGATAGTCGCTCGAGTTAATTGTGTATTGATACTGTCCGCCGCAATCGTATCAGTTCTCAAATTGATATAAGGAATCGTCAAGAAGATTCCAGTAAATAGAGTAATTGTCCATAAAGATATTTTGCTCCACTTGCTTCCACGCTGAATGATACAAGAACCATCTTCACAAACCACTTCACGCTTCCTATATGCCAAATAAAACGATATACCGAGAAATATAAATGTGAGAATAATGAGATATGGTCGATAAGTTTCTAATCCGATAAATATCCCAGCACCACCCAGACCAAGTATCGCAAGCACTATTGGGCCGATACAACAGAGCGAGGCAAAGAAAGCGGTCAATATCGAACCTGTATTTAGTATTTTTTCTTTCATATTATTCCCCCGTGATATGATTTATATCATTTATCAAAGGCCTCTAATATTGGACAATCACTTGAATATTCATTGTTGTGGCAAGAAGCCACCAATTTTCCTAGAGCACCCTTCATAGATTCAAGTTCATTGATTTTCACATCCATAATTTCAATCTTTTTTTCCGCCAATATTCGCACATCATCGCATGAACTTTTTGAATCAATTCGCAAGTCAAGTAATTCTCTTATCTCTTGCAGTGAGAAGCCGTGGCTTTTACTTAAATGGATAAATTTCAATCGTTTTACATCTTCCTCCGTGAACAATCTATAACCAGAGGGTTTCCTTTCGGGTTTGGGAAGTATTCCCTTTCGCTCATAGAAACGAATGGTTTGAATGTTTATGTTGGCTAATTTTGCCAATTATCCAATGGTAAATTTATTCATCATACACCTTCTTATATATTAAAACGACCTATACCATAGTATAAGGTTTCATTTTCATTTTTATTCCCTGGCATTTATTGGTAATGAATTAAGTAAATAACTATATATCTTACTATTCAAACAGGAAGGGGAAATAACTAAAAATTAAGTTGAGTTTTTCGTTGATAGATAATGGCCTTGATGGGATACTTTCCCAACAGTCCCATTAATGTGGCGTTTTTGACGGTCATCCGGTGGCTGGTTATAACAATCTGCCAATAAAGATGTTCTGGCACAGCCGGTATCTTGACAGCAAATATGTAATTTCGTTGTTCCAACGGTTTCAGGCGATTATCGGAAAGTTTGCGCGCCTCCGGCCACCATTCCCATTCCTGACCGATTTTAAAAGTTGTATCTTTTAGTGTATTTTCATTTTCATCGGCTATAGACAGATCAATCGTCAGGAAATATTCCGGATCACCGGTCGGGATATAATGTCCTGCTCTTTGATTGGTGACAGATACGGTGAGGAAAGCACTGTCTCCAGCAGCGATCTTTTCCGGTGAGGAATATACCGCCACATCCAATCCGCTTTTGTAGCCGTCGACGATATTATCTCCTCCCGGAAATTTCGGAATAGCGCTACCAATCCAGGTATGATGCTTTGTCCCACGTGCCGAGCTACCGGATGCTATCGGGCGATAGATCACAGGCATATGACAGCTGATACAATCCCGCCCGGACTTCGGATAAGGGCCGGTCATCCACTCATCACCGGTTTGAAAACTGCACACCAGGGTTGAGGTTAAAACATCGGTAATATTGTGACAGGTGAGGCAAAGTTTACGTGATAAAAAATCCGTATCTTTTTTTACCGCATGTGGAGATTCTGTTTGGTCTCCACGGGTTCCGATCACCGCCCCGCCACGCACATGGCATACGGCACAGGTAATCGATTCCTCTTTTAAATCAGGATCGTAATGCGGATTCGCCTGCTTCACCGGCTTAAAATAATCTCCGTCCTGCTTGCCCAGAATGATAGACTCCTGCTGATTTTGCAGAGGTGTGTGGCAATTGAGACATACCCAAAGGGAATCGTCCTTTGCCCATTCTGCCTGAAATTGTAAATCTTGAAGGGCAATGGCATGATTAGATTTCTGCCATTCACGATAGATTTCTTCGTGGCAATCGCCACATTCCAAAGCGGAAAGAGATTCCAGGCCGTCAGGTATTTCCTGGTTGGGAATAGCCTTTTCCCAGTTTTTACTCAAAGGTTGAATTTGCCCAGTTCGATATACAGTCTGTTCGGATTTATTATCTGTGCAACCATTAAGAATGAAGAAGTAACTGTAAATTAAAACAGCAGCCGGATATCCAAAAACATTCATATTGATCATAATTTTTATCGTTCTATCAGGCGATTGCCAACTAGTAACTGAGAAAATATTTATCGCAAAGACGCAAAGGTTTTTATCCACTCCCAAGGGACTCCTTTTCCCAAAGGGATTCCTTCGGAAGGAGGAATTACACTATTTATACAAATCCCGTCAGGGATGATACAGTAATATTTGAAATTTATAGACTAAATTTTTTCCCGTATTCTGCTCTTTAAATCATAGACGATTTCATCCCGACAAATCGACAGGAGGTCGATGCTTTTGTCGGGACTGCTTTCTTTAACTTCGATAATTGCATCTCACACCCAACCGAACCTTATCAGCGTTTTACTAACATGCCAGGAAAACAATCCAGCCAAAATAATTAATGCGACTGTTACTATCGGATCAAAAGCGGTATAAACCTGCATGCCGAGTATAATGATTGTGATCACTAAAAATAAACAAAAAGTAGCCATCTTCTTGCGGCGAACCCTGTATGGTTTTAGTTGGGCGACAATATTTTCCGGGATTTCACTCTCCGGACCAATAGTTGACATAATCTTTTCAATTTTAGGCTGCAAAGAAAAATGGACATAGGAAAGCATGCCCATTAGTGCAAATAACCCGATTGTTTTTAAAAGCACAACCCAATCCGTCCAGAGAGATTCAATCCCCAGATCACCAAAAATTAAGAGTAATAAACCAGTTATTAATACGCTAGTTTGGAAAACAAAACAACGATAGGCGCCATGCAGGATAATATTTTCCATGTATCGATCAACATAATAATTAAAAGATGGCCCAAATAAGGCTCTTTCATTAACCACAATGAGATTAAATAATGGCACAGACATAAATACAAAACTGATAACATGTAAAAATTTCAAAATATCGTAAAAGTTTTCCATGATATTTCTCCTTCTTAAATTTTAAAATACGAGTGATTGGGAGCTGTCTTGAATCCAAGCGGCGCATGTTTCCAGGTTGCCTTTCACAACGCCTTCGATAAAATTCGTTTCGATACCCCACGGACATCACAGCAACTACCTCAGGCATGCACTCTACCGCCGCGTTTTAGCAAACTTTTCACCATTCGACCGATATTATAATAGCCGTTCGGTGTTTGCTGATTATCCAGGCTGCAAAATATTGCATCGGCCATCAGGTACACATAAACATCTTCATCCCTTTTAATTAAAGACAGGGCGAGTCTAAGACCATTATACGATCGCTCGCTTCCATAGGGGGCGTCGTTTAAAATAAATGTGATCATGGTATTATATTCCTATTTTTAAATCAGTGTTTACTGATTAATTCTGTTCCACCGGCAGACCGGCCCGTCTCCACTCCGGAAGACCTTCTTTCAGGCGGATAGCTTTAATTCCGGCCTTTTTCAATATGGCGATTGCTTCCGGCGAAAGAACACAATAGGGGCCGCGGCAGTAAGCAACCACATCAACATTTTTTGGCAATTCATTTAATTTCTCTTTTAATTGTTTGAGCGGTAAAGAAAGTGAATGGGGGATGTGTGATTGCGCATATTCGATTTCAGGTCGAACATCCAGAACGACCACATCATGGTTCTGAATGCGTTGCCACAGTTCCGCAGCCGGAATAGTCTCCATTGAATTACGCTCCTGCATAAACAGTCTGTTTATCTCGCGTATTTCAGCCACCCTTTTTTCGGCGATCGATTGCAGGTTTTTCCAGCAATCAAACACATCATCGTCGGTCAGTTTGTAAAAAATACGTACACCGTCCCGGCGATTTTCCACCAGACGCGCCGTTTTTAATATCTGCAAATGCCGGGAAGCATTGGCCACCGTCATCGCTCCTTCACGGGCTAAAGAATCCACATCCCTTTCGCCCTGGGCCAGAATATCGATGATTTCCAGCCTTTTCGGTGCTGCAAATGCATAGGCGATACGGGCAAATTGTTCGAACACCACATCTTTAAAATGACGTCCCTTCATTTTTTCCTTCCATTATTATATTATTCAATTGATTGATTGAATATAATAAAATGGTCGAGATATTGTCAAGTAAAAGATTATTTTACCTGATTAATTCATGAATTCTACCACAGTGAGCACTAAGTCTTTATAATTTTTATAAAAACAAATATATACAATGAATTTTCAATTTATTATACTAGATGAATTAATATTCAGATAACTTAAATATAAATAGTTATTTCTGTGTCCTGTGGTTTATGCTATTGTCGCCAAAAACATTGTTATTTCCGCCCTAGCGGATCGCCTGGGAGATTAGCAAAAATCTTAAAATTAATTCGTGAAATTCGTCATAATTCGTGTAATCCGTGGACTTCTTTTCTTTGTTTGCAGCCATCGCTACGCTATGAATAGATCAAGTAAAACAAAAGCGTACTATTGCGTAAAGAAAATTTTCCGGTGGGAGTATATACAGAAAAATAAAAAAACCCCGCATTTTGTGCAGGGATTATTAAACCGCAGATAAACTGAATGATTGATTACTTAAATAAATTAAGGCGTAGGCTCATACGGCGTCGCCCCGTTTGGGATAAAATCATAGTCAACCCCGGGAGTCACTTCATGACCCAGTTCGGGATGTGGTCCTTTGTCAAAATAAAAACTCGTTCTTGCTGTATGTCTAAGCCAGACGACTTTGGTCAGATGCAGTGCACCATTTGATACACCCTCTAATTCGTGATAGTGCACATAGCCTTTATCTGCATACATGTCGGCCTTTTCCGGTGACCAGGTATCGATAATTCCGTGAACGATATACAGCAGTTCACCATCCGGGGCATCTGATGACCACCATTGAGGTGCTCCGAAAGGCCCGGTATTATAATGTTTACCGACCAGGTTTTTCGATCCGGCCTGATTCCAGTAATGACCGGGAATATCTGTTGCGCCCTCCGGCCCGTCCGGTATTCCGGCCATATAGTATTCCTCACCGGCAACATTTATAATTGGTGCATGAACAAAACCCTTCTTACTCATAGAAGGTATAGAGGCATCCGCCGATTGTTTTAATAATTGTAAGTCGCCGTCCAGTGAAGGATTTGATTCCTGAACTGAGTTGGCACTGGTGGGCTCTTCTAAATTGCAGGAACCTAACATCTGCATCTAAAACATCTGCGTTTCAATCCTTGTCTTAATGGATATTTCCCTTAAACCTGCTTCTGCTGTTTCTGCTACTACTCACCGAAAAACATGTTTCAATCCTTGTCTTAATGGATATTTCCCTTAAACGTGATTATATGGGTATGCCGGTACCAACTCCTGCGCAAAGTTTCAATCCTTGTCTTAATGGATATTTCCCTTAAACACGGGGGATGAGTTTCCGCAGGTCTATGATCATCTTGAGTTTCAATCCTTGTCTTAATGGATATTTCCCTTAAACGATTGATACAGTTCATCACAAGGATATTGTTGAATGTTTCAATCCTTGTCTTAATGGATATTTCCCTTAAACAAGGGAGATTTGGATAGAACAGTGATCACATTAATGTTTCAATCCTTGTCTTAATGGATATTTCCCTTAAACTCAATACAAGCCCGGTATCGCCTCGATGATTCCTGTTTCAATCCTTGTCTTAATGGATATTTCCCTTAAACTAGACACCCTGTTGCAATTTCTAACGGAACAAGGGTATATGTTTCAATCCTTGTCTTAATGGATATTTCCCTTAAACCCTGGGTATAAGAAAGGGAAGGCTGTTCTTACTACAATGTTTCAATCCTTGTCTTAATGGATATTTCCCTTAAACTTCCTCAATTTGCTCCATGGTTAGCGCAATTCTTTGTTTCAATCCTTGTCTTAATGGATATTTCCCTTAAACCATTTAAACAATGCGCTGACATAGTTCGTAAACATTATCCGTTTCAATCCTTGTCTTAATGGATATTTCCCTTAAACCTGATGAAGTGCAGGAGCCGGCTGATGGTATTCTTGTGAGTTTCAATCCTTGTCTTAATGGATATTTCCCTTAAACTCATAAAAGCCGTCATTATAATTTGAACCCACGATGGTTTCAATCCTTGTCTTAATGGATATTTCCCTTAAACCGCGCCAAATTCATCAAGGCACATGGGAGCAATTTAAGTTTCAATCCTTGTCTTAATGGATATTTCCCTTAAACCTTGTGCTATAATTATGGGCACAGAATATCCTACCGGGAGGTTTCAATCCTTGTCTTAATGGATATTTCCCTTAAACTATGTGACTCAACTGATAGGTAGCATTGCACATATAAGTTTCAATCCTTGTCTTAATGGATATTTCCCTTAAACCCGGCGA
>SDBT01008638.1_pt1 | contig 16616 bp, 33 predicted proteins | sample 2277101 | NCBI WGS metagenome assembly SDBT01 (sample SAMN10404973, study PRJNA504765) | marine sediment metagenome | isolation source: marine sediment core GS10_PC15, 103 cmbsf | place: Arctic Ocean: Southern Knipovich Ridge | collected 2010 | reverse complement strand
ACCCATCGTGGATTTGTTTTAGGACCGACTGCTAACCGCACTTCTTCTAGCATGGCTTGATTGGAGAGGACTCGCTTGAGCGCAGGTGTCTCCATCTTACCGATCATCTTACGAGATCTTTCAGCGTTTGTCATATTAACTCTCATATCCGTTGTCGAAGTCATCCTGACCATTTGGGTCATATACTGCGTCGCCGATAGTGACGAGATGCCGAGCTCGGCTCCGGCTGACGATATGGCTTGCGGCCTTCTCGTGATAGATGCCCTTGAACATCATCCCTCTGAGGATCAGAATGGCGGTATCCTTGATCTTCGACTTTTTGCTCATCTGCGAGCTTCCTTCCTACATTGAGTGCAAACTTTCCACTGACCATCTATCAGCCAATGCCTCTTATTTATGGACTCGTTTGAGCAATGCACCCATCGATGTCCTCTCCACCAACACCGTAGCCAGCTCATTGCCATTTACCGCAATGGCTGCAGCGTCTGCCCCAAGTCAGGTGTGTGCAACGTTCACACATGGAGCTAATCACCACCACGAGGCCAATAAGTACCATTGTGGGTAGCATTGTGAATATAAAAGTAAATACCGTCATTCGCAGATCTCCTCAGCAAGTGCCTCATCCACCTCATGGGCGATGACGACACAGTCATCTGGGCAAGCTGCCTCGGCCGTATCTCGTGACCAGAAGTCGGCGAGGGTCGGTCCGTCCTCGGCAGCGCAGCCATTCTGGGAGTAGCTCAGGGAGAAGATGATGGTCGTCATGTTGGTTGCTCCTGTTGATATTCTTATTATAGCAGGGAAATACCAGAGGAGTGCTGATGGGAAGGCCCGGTCCCTAATAAAAGAGACCGGGCCTCGTCGCCTACAGCAGCATAAGCGTAAAGGCGTAGACGTCGTAATAGCAGTCGTCGGCACTACAGATCGTATATACGTGGCCGACATTAGCCTCGCCCTCGTTACGGCTATTCAGGAGAGTCAGCAACCTATTTTGAGTTGCATAGTCTCTGTCGCATAGGACCCAAGCCTCGCCGAAGATGCCGTCCTTATACTCGCGATGGATCCCCTCATGCATGCCCTCGCCGTGCGACTCGGTTGTAAAGTCCGGTTTCTCTTGCATTATATTATTCTCCATTATAAAGAAAGAGTTGTCGGCGCCAACCGGCTTTCGTCGCTGTCCTCCCTTAGGGGAGACTGGCCTTCGTCGCTGTCCTGCGCCGACTTTCTTATTATAGCGGGAAAATACCAGGGGAGTACTAATCGACGGCGGGAAGGTCGGTGGAGAAGTCGGCGTCGAGCCTCGAGCGGTCGTAGAGTTCCGCCCTGTCGGTCACGCTCAGCCCAGCCATCATCTCGTGCCGCCTGATAGACCACAGCACGCGCCGAGCCGAGCCGGAGTTGACCCTGTGCTGACCGAGGCTGATCGCCGACGCCTCGACGCGCAGGAAGCGGCCGATCAGGTTCCGAAGCCTCGCCGTGCGCTTCAGGTGGTCGGGCAGGCAGTCGACGACGTCCTGCATGGCTATTAGATTGCCGTCGAACGGTGCATCTCCGCCCTCTAGCCTTTCCAGGAGCACGGCTTCGACCTCGGTCATGCCTGCCCTGCGCATCTTTTCCTTGCCTGCTGTGACCGGAGCCCGACCCTTGCCGTTGAACTTAGACAGGTCACGGGCAAGAAGATAGCCCATCGCCTTACCTGGACTAGTCCCGTCCTTCAAGCGATCGAATAGCTCGGTATAGTAATCCTCGTCGCGAGGTCTGGCATCGGACATGATCACCATGTACCGGCGGTCGCCGTGCTCTATAGGTATTGGGTCCTCATGGTTGGTGAAGATGAGGAAGTTCATATGGTTCTCGATGGAGTACGGCGTACGATGCTTCTCATGTATACGAAGGCTTGTGTCGGTGATCATTGGCTTCAGCTTGTTAGCCATTTGCTGCCTGCCTGCCGCCATAAGTTCCTCGATCACTACCAGTTCAGCCTTCAACGCCCAGGCTGAGAAATCCCCATGCATTTCATCGTTAGTTGGCCTCTCCACATTGCGTTGCCCGAGGATCGCTTCAAGCAGGTTGCCGAGCCACGACTTACCTGTGCCTTGCACGCCTTGGATCAAAGGCGCGAAGGCCATCTTGTCTCCACGCCGCTGTACCAGATGCGCCATATAGTCCAAGACATGGCCGGCGTCGTCGCCGAATAGGTATTGCGTATGTTCCTCGAGCCAAGGTGCTCCGCCCTCTAGCGGTTTCGTCGATCCAGGCTTCCAGAGGTTGTAGTCCTCTCCTCTTAGCTCTGGGCCGGCAGGTATGAACTGAAGGCCATGGAACTTGCGCATCTTGGTCTTGCTGCCGAATATCTCGTCCGAGACATGACCCTTCTCAACTACAAAGTCGAATAGGCTGTCAAAGCTCTGCTTGTCCATCCTTTTGCCGTCTGACCGGCGTACGAACCACTTTGGCCCTGCCACCCAGACCCAATCATCGTAAAGACCGGCATAACCGCCTGTCCCCTCATACAGAGGATTAGCCTCGTCGGCTTCGAAGTCGGCCTCAGGATGGGAGGAGCCCGCTCTCCCGCTTGCATAACTGTAGGCATTCCCAACCACCCGCTCGAGCTCCTCAGGATCCCAGGGTGGCTCGCATCTTGGGCTGTAGTGCTCGTCCATGAGCTCGAGGCAAGCGGCTCCGGAGATACCCATATCTCTGACCGCGCAAGCAACCGTATAGGTCGTGCCATTACCCCCCTCGCCCTCTATCGCCGGAGATGCATCCCGCTTCAAATGCCTTTCGGCCCGGGCCATGGCAGCTTCGTCGTCCAGCTCTACGGTCGGTATGTCTCTGTCGGGATCGTGCTCACGCGGAGCCCCAATCATCTCAAGCAGCCATAGGGGGGCCTCCTCAGCCCAGGCAGGAGCTGTCTCGTCCCACTTATACATCGACCCGTCGGACAGGATTGAAGGTGGAGCTACGACGTAGCCACCCTCGCCCCGAGTGTCAAGCCCGTCCCCTATCTTGTTTATGGTATTGGCCGACGGCGGCGACTTGAAGTACAAGTGCAACCCTCCGCTCGCCGTGGTCGCAGTCAGAGTGCTGGGGAGTGGTCCATGTAGGACTTCGAGGGCAGCAAGCGACTCAGGGCCGACTTGGCCTTTCTTTACATCCACGTCGAGCACAGTCAGCCCGCTCGGCCCGCATGCCACGCCTATATTGTCGCCTGGGTGCTTGGCCCAGTGGGCTGTCACAAGGTCCAGATCGTCCGTGGCGAGTTCCTTCCACTTACCCCTGTGGGTTGCCTTAGTCCCTTCCTTTATTGGGAATACATGCATGCCGCGCCTGGCCAGCGCCAGGGCGGCGAGTGTCATATCCATGCGATTTCCTCTTAAGTGTGCAATTAGGTTACCGCATCAAGGTGCCTTGAGTAAGCCATATCTCTCAAGTGCAGGGGGACGACGGTTCGACGTTTGGGGTTTTCTGTGTTATAAGTGGTCATCAATTAAATAGGAGATACGGAATGAGCATCGAGAAAAGTCTGGAACGGATCGCGGACGCTTTGGAAAAGATCGCGACATCACCATCCTGGGGCGGGGACGGCATTACCGAAAACGCGGAATTGCCTCCTGCTGAGACCGCCGCGGAGAAGAAGGCCGCAAAGGCCGCCGCAAAGAAGGCCGAGAAAGCCGAAAAGGCCGAGGCCGACCCGCTTGCCGACGAAAAGCCGATCTCGAAGGACGAAGTCCGCGCAGCCTTGCAGGACTTCATTGCGACCGACGGCAAGGATGTAGCCATCTCGCTGCTCAAGGAGTACGCTGACGGCGCCGAGAACCTCAGCCAACTGAAGCCGGAGCATCACACCGCCGTCTTCGAGGCCATCGCGAACGCGAGCTGACGAGTTTCGGGGGTCTGGTACATGCCCCTGAGAAGGGGGAGGGGGTTGGTGCATCTCCTCCCTCCCCCACCGTAACCTGAAAGGTTACATCGTGCCGATCGACTACTTTATCACTGGGATATTCATCCTGACGTTCAGGAGGGGCATCTCGATAACGATCTTGCTGCTGTGGAGAGCTCTGCGATGACGACGAACGAGGATAGGCGGCGACGCAACATTATTCCTAGGCTATACCAAGCCCTGGCTCACCTCACGGTCGAACAGCAGATCTCTGAGTTGTCGAAGTGGATGACCGTCGACACGCTCGAGGCGCTGACAGCCAAGCTGGAGCCCCCGAGACGGCCTATGCCTCGGGAAAAGGATGTTAAATGAGTAACGTAGTCAAGCTGCACCCAAAGTCGGTGCATAAGTGGGACCCTATTGACCGGGTATGCTTCGAGTGTGGTATCGGCAGGAACCCGGAGACCGAGGCCGAGCCGTGCGCTGCTGGAGACTTTAGTGCATGGGCTCGCCATGTGGCGAGGCAAAGGAACGAGAAATGAGTTTAACGCTGGAAGAGAAGATCCAGGCGGACGGGCTCCGCGCTCGTGAGCGGGCCGCTGAGGAACACTTCTTTGACGAGGCGCAACCGTTTTACCCACTCGGGTTCTGGGTCAACTGGCGGAACCCAGGGCACTGGGACATCATGGCGAGGCAGGCGCCCGGGAAGGTGTCCGCGTGGAAGGCCGCACATCCTGAAGGTACTACCAGCGGCGGTGGGACGGAGAGGGCCTTCCGTATCCGGGGTGAGCCCGGCGCGGTCGAGGTCCTGGACGAGCGGTGGGACCCCCACCGGCCACACCCTCGTGAGAGGTTGAGGTTCCGGAGTATCATAGCCGCGATGCTGTGGATCATGGAAGAACTCATGCAAGAGGAAAGTGAGAAATGAAGCCGGAGATAATGATCGACCTAGAGACCCTCGACACCCGATCGCGCTCTGTGATCTTGTCGATCGGCGCCGTCAAGTTTGTCGAGGGCGACGAGACCTTCTGCGAGACCTTCTATGAGCGGCTTGAGATCGATCCTCAGCTTGCGGACGGCCGGACCATCTCGCAACGTACGTTACAGTGGTGGGGCAAGCAAGACCCAGCCGCTTATGATGAGGCCTTGGCGTCCGACAGGGTCTGGCCCTCTCAAGTGATCCATCGGCTCGGCCTGTTCATAGGCGACATCCGGCCGATCTGGGCGAATGGACCATCGTTTGACTGCATCCTCTGGGAGACGCTCTGCGAAGACGCACGTATGAAGCCGCCATGGCGGTACAATGAGGTCCGCGACATGCGCACAATTCGTGAGGAGTCAGGCTTGCCTCGCAATTGGGAGCCTTTGGTGAAGTTTAGCACATTCACATTCTATGGGGAACATCACCCCATCTACGACTGCATGGTCCAGATCGGGATCGTACGTGAGGCCCGAAAGCGGATCCGCGAGCCGTTCACTCGTCAAGGGAACATCTGATGACGGGCGGCTCCCCAGCGCCCTGGAACACACCCTGGCGCGGAAGGCAGGAACCTTTGCTCCCTGTTTACAACGAGATGCGGGACCAATGTTCTGCGTTGGAGGAGCTCATAGATACAGGTAACTTCACGGAGAAGGAGCTCAAGCGGCTGGACAAAGCCGTGACGGTCATGAAGGTCGGCTTCAAGATGCTCAAGAAGGTCATCAAAGTTCGGCTAAGGCAGGTAGAAGAAAGGAAAGAAGCAGCATGACTACGCGCGAGGAAGTCTATAGAGCACTCGACAGCGAGTGCGCCTACCAAGCCGCTGATGCTGGCTATGACTTTTCGTCTATTGACCGGACACTTCACGTGATCCTCATGTGCATCGGCCAGCATCTCTCAACAGGTCATAGTGAGATTGATGTTCTCGAGCTCCTCCGTAAAGTCGGTGCCCTTTGTGTCGGTAGCATGGAGGAGCACGGCGCGTCGGAGCGTGAGGGCGCCGTCTCGACCATGAAGATTTTACCCGTCGGTCGCAGCTTGACCCCGAGCGAACGGGATATACTACTTAAAAAGGCCAATATGCTTAACGAGGGAGAGGCCGTGTCCATATCCGGCGAGGGAGTGCTGGCGCCCACCGGGACTAGTGTCCAGACGATACCGGTCAAGACTGGGGACCAGGAACTCGACGCCATGCTCAGGGACATGGGAGAAACCGATGGCTGCTGAGCACGAGCTCTACAAGCCCTCCGACTTCACGCAAGAAGAGCTGGACCAACGGAACAACCTCGCCGTGGCCGTCTGTGAGACTGGCCTTGCCGTGTGTAAGAGGTGCGGTGCAACTACCTCGAGAATACTGCTGCCGTGCAGGATGGGCATCAAGCTATGATGAGGTGTGATGGGGAGATGAGTGAGGATGGGGGCTCAGGCAGTCCACGTGTACCTTGCGACGCGATCAGATACGATGACGGCACCGTCAAGGGTGGGTGCAACGAGCCTTGCGGTTTTGTTATGGGCAAGGAGGGATACGGAGTAGTCATGGAGACTAACGGCTTCAAGCATTACAATAAGATGGAGCATCTCATGGAGAGGCCTAGCCAGAAGGTGAGCTTGCATGGGCTTGGGTTCCTCCAAATCCAGCTCACGGATCAGCTCAGGATCCATGTCTGGCATCCGGACTTGCCACGGCGACGGTGCTTTAAGCACTCGTCGGCACACAACCACCGCTTCGGCTTCGAGAGTACCGTGCTCGCGGGGATAATAGTGAACCACATTATGGCGCCAATTACTACTACTGGCATTAACAAAGATGAACAATATTACCTCTACAAGCATGATGGCCCACGCGGTTCGCACGGGAACAGAGCTTGGATGATAGATGAGAGCGGACCGTGGCGGTTCGTGCATGTCAGCGCCACGAGTTATGTGGCCGGGCAGAAATACCCGATGTTGCCTTACGTCTACCACGAGACGGCAATTCCCGGGGGTGGCAAGGCGGCGACGCTGATGCATAAGACGGAGGAGCATAAGACCCCAGCACACTCGGCTTGCCGTGTTGGCGTGGAACCCGACGAGACCTTCGACCGGTTCCAGATGACCAATGACGACATGTGGGCCATCGTCCGCGACGTACTGGGGAACTAATATGGAATGGATCGCTGCATCTCTCGTGATCGCCAGCCTGGGGCTTATGGCCCTCAAGCGGTACGAGCAAGGCTGGTGGCTGTCGCTGTTCGCCTGCCTTGCATGGTCGATCGTAGCCGGCCAGTCTGATCTTTGGGGCTTACTCCTCCAATCGGCTATCCTAGCCTTGATATCTGTGAAAGGAATTAAGGGGACTCATAAGCCATGAGCGTGCCAATTATAGAGTTTGAGGTCCATGACCAGTACCGCATTATAGGTCACTATGTGGGGCCTAACGTGCAACACTTCCGTCAGGGAGGCGACGCCTTCTGGGTGCCCCAGGGCAGGCCAATAGTCTTAGCGTCCACCGTGCCGCTCCATGCTACCACCGTCGCGATGATCAAGGACTGCGTGCGAGTGCAGGTCGAGCATGTAGACGGGTTCGGCGGCGTGGTCTGGACGATCCTGGAGGCGCCCGACGACCTTTGGGAGCTGGATTGGTGGAGGAAAACATGAGGATCTACCGGCTTCTCAGGCAGCGTCTTAGGCGTATAATGCGTGATGATACTGTGATCTACAGGAACACTACCAAGGCTTGCGTGGACAACTATTACCACAAGGTCGATGGGATGTGGCACCAGTTCCAGCCCATAGATGATGGAACCTGGGCGATAGATGGTATAATATTCAGGAGTGACTTAGATGTGGTTTAAACGTAAGAAACCCGAGAAGAGATGGAGTGATGTGATTGAACTATTCGATCATGTAAAGTCAATCAGGCAGGACTTCTCAGGCCTCATCCTAACCCTTGATAACGAGGAGACGATTACCATTCCGCATAGGTCGGGTATGAGGGGTGAGATCACGATGAACATGCCCAAGCACCCAGATCTATTCAATAACCGAGTGGAGCCCCATCCCCCATTCAATTTTAACACCACGATATCGCCTGACGCCGAGAGTATCAGGAACGCTCTGCATAGAGCGGATGCAAGGAACGGTTGATATGGCATGGCACGCACCACTAAGCGCCAGTAATGCTGAGCGCTGGATGAACTGCACGGGGTCGATCGCCCTGATCGACTCCCTGCCCGAGCGCGAGCGCGGTGGAGGCCAGTCGGAGTTCGCAGCCCTCGGGACTGCGGCCCACCACCTCGGCGCTCACTGCCTTGAGTATGAGGTCAAGACCTCCTACGACCTAATGGGTGATACGATTATCATCGTCGACGGCGATGCACGCTGGGCCGACGAGGACCCTATCGAACCCCTCTTGCCGGATTTCGTTTTTAAAGTCGACGGCGATATGTGCGAGGCAGTCGATGTATACCTCGACACCGTGGCAAGGCTGAGGGTTGAGTTCCCGGATGAGGAGGAGCTCATCGAAGTCAAGATGGACATGTCCTGGCTGGACGAGCGCTTTGGTGGGACTGCAGATTATAAGCGTGTAGCCTCCCTCCTCGGCCTCTTAGTCGTCGTGGATTATAAACACGGCCAAGGCGTCGTGGTCGAGGTCAAGGACAACCACCAGCTTAGGAAGTACGGGGTGGGGGCCTTACACGACCACCCCGAGTGCGACCGCGTCAGGATCATGATCGTCCAGCCCCGGGCACCGCACTCCGACGGCTCGGTCAGGTCGGTGGAGTACTCCCGTGAAGAGCTGGACACCTTTGCTGCGGAGATGCTAGTTGCCGCCGCACTTACTGAGAGCGAAGACGCCACGTTGAAGGTCGGCAAGTGGTGCAAGTTTTGCCCGGCGAAGACGGTATGTCCGGAGATGCGTGCGGAGATATATAGGCAAGCGGCGATCGACTTCGACGACATGCCTGACGATGACCAGGTTTTACCCGTGCCAAACGACCTAGGCCGCATCCTGATGTGGGCACCGATCTTCGAGAGCTGGTTCGCCGAATGCGATGCCTTGGCCCAGCGCGCGCTCGAGAGCGGCCTGGAAGTCGAAGGGTTCAAGCTCGTCCGTGGCCAAAGGGGTAATAGGATATGGACCGGCGACGAGGCTAAAACCATTGCTAAGATCATACGCTTGGCTAAGAGCCTCGGCCTGGACATAGGCAGGAAGGATCTATACTCCACTCCTAAGGTGAAGTCCCCGAACCAAGTTGAAGGCCTGGGGAGAGGCATGAAGGCAGCTATAGCGGACATGCATGAACATAGTCACGATGGGAAGATCACCATGGCGCCAGTGAGCGACTCAAGACCAGCCGAGAAGCCCAGCGCTATAACAGACTTTGAGGAGAAGCCCGATGCAAATTGAGTTCGTAGCACGCAACGGTGTAAAGGATCTGGACCTAATGCTGTCCGGCAACTTCAACACGTTCCGGCATGGGAACAAATGGACTTGCCTGGTAGTCGGCGAGACCGTCGAATTGATTACGGTTGTCCGGGGACCAGTTGTGGTAGATGTCGGCAACTTCCAGAAGGAGGTGGCCGGCGACCAATACACAGTTCTTGGCCTTGCGGTGGTCACAGGCGTCACGTTCGGTTCGCTCAACGACATGATCATGGACTACGCCCATGACAACCACGAGACGCCTGACGAGATCGAGCTAGTGAACGTGCTCGCCTCAATCTATGGGCCTGAGAAAGTGGGTAGGAACGAGCTCTACACGGTGGTCCACCTAGTCAGGATGGTGCCATGAAGTTTCCCTCAACAGTGCGGGTGGGCTACCAGACTGTCACGATCGAGTTGACCCACCCATCCGAGCTGAACTTCACCAAGCTCGGCACCTATTGCGGTAGCACCGCTCTGATCAAGATATGCGACGACCTGAACGAGGTCCAGACCGTACAGACGTTCCTCCACGAGCTATTCCATGCGATGTACTTTACCTCAGGGCTATCCTCAAGGGCATCAAACGATGAGGAGCCCACGGTGGATACCTTGTCATGTATGCTCACCCAAATCCTCAGGGATAATCCTGGGCTATTCGAGGGGCTTTTAGCCCTCCTCGAGGTATCGAACCCCTGGCTTGAAAAGCAATGGAACATCACCGACCAGGGGCAGTACCTCGCGAAGAATGGTCAAGAGGCCGCTGAGGACGCCGCTAAGGCAGCAGGCGTCGAGATAGGAGCGACCGCTCCGGCGAGGTAGCAGTGGCTTACGGATAGGGTACGACAGTAGTATAATCAGATTGCCATGTCGGTATGTGACCGGCTTTGAAACTTGTGAAAGGAAGAGAGACATGGTAGAAAGAACCAAGGTTACCAGCCCACCTTTTCGGGTGAGCTTTCCCGAGGTGTTCGAGAGCAAGTCGTACGACGGCAGCGAGCCCAAGTACAGCTTGGTGATGTTGTTCTACCCCGAAAAGTTCACCAAGAAGGAGGCGGCCCAGTTCCAGGCCATGAAGGCTTTGCGGGACGAGGCTTGCCAGACCAAGTTCTCCAAGTCCTTTAAAGACATGAAGGTGAATCCGGCCTTCAAGGTGGGCCTACGCAAGGGCGAGGAGAAGCCCGACCTGGATGGCTATGGGGAAGGCATGGTCTTTGCGACCGCTTCCTCGAAGATGCAGCCGGGCTTGATCGACAGGGACCGTACCCCGATTATGAAGATCGAGGACTTCTACCCTGGATGCTGGGCACGCGCGACGTTAACTGCGTACGGCTACGACAATAAGTCCAAGGGCGTGGCGTTCGGCTTGCAGAACATTCAGAAGCTCGGCGAGGGCGAGTCGTTCTCCGGGCGAGTCGATGCCGACGAGGACTTCGACAATGACGAGGATGACGTCTGGAAAGGGGAAGAGACTGCCCCCGACCTGGACAAGGACGACCCCCTGGCGTAAGTGCTGAGCTGAGCCAGGATAGGAGGACGACGACCGCCCCTATCGTCGTCCTCCTTCAACCGTCGAGTGTTGAACGTCGGACCAAAGATGGGTAGCACCCTATCGGGAGTAGCAATCCCTAAATCTAGACGAGACAGCCTGGAGAGACAGGCACTTTCGTAGCACGCGGCCCGGCCGAAGTACAGAGCCCGGGTCGAGATGAACAGGCAACGGCGTGTGACCACGCCTCGGGCCGTAGGTCGCGCGCCTCGATTGGATGTCCGCCGGAGCCCGGGTTCATGGCCGGGTCGTTTCATGATGCGCCCTGTAGGTTACGCCCGCACCAACCGGGCGTCCCAGAAAAAGAGGGCAATGGCCGGCGGACGCCCTATCGAGAGGAAATAGCGGCTTCCTTCATCCTATATCCACGTTACATTATAATCCTCAGCAACGAGGAGCATACATCATGAACGACAGAATAAAGTTCTACCTTCCCCATCGCTACTTCGAGAAGGGCCGCAGCATCAGCAACAACGCGATGAACCGCGATGTTTGCATCAGTATCCTGCAAGATATCTTTGGAAGTCCGAATGGGAACCCGAATTCCTCCTGGGGATGCATCATGACGGCCCACTCCGAAGGCTTCTCCATCCTTTGTAGGGCCGATCAGTTCGGCATGTTCATCCTCGAGCGCAACGAGCGCGGTCGGTGCATCAATGGCATCCGCGACCTCCAGCCGAAGAGGGTGCCTGAGTCCGACCCAATCCAGGAGCTCGCCTCCGCGACGGACCTGAAAAAGGAGGAAATCTGGCGCGTGCTAGACGCCTTGAGGCGCAACTTCAAGCAAAAGATAGACTTGGGGGTCTCACCTAGTGGGGTCACTGACGTCTCGGGGAACGAGTGATGTATATCGTCTATACCCGGCCGACCCGTGACTGGCTCCACTTGGAGATGGAGCTGCGGCCGTCCATACTCGGCGGGTCGATCATAAGCTGCTCCTCGACAGGGGGCGAGTTTGTCGAGGTCAAGCTCATATTCGACTTCAGCGAATGTCCGGACACGCAGATCGGCACGGCCGCCTTCGTGCCTTCAGAGGTGCCTGAGGATTGGCGGCTGAATTGGGATAAGCTCGACTTCGGTCCAATCATAGCTGCTGAGATCACAGTGCTAGCTGAGCAGAGATGGATCCAGCCCTGCGACCTCTTCCCAGAAGAGGACTCCTAGATGTCACGGGTTAAGACGTTAAATCGGAAGAGCTTGCAGAAGCAAGCCGGCTGGCCTGTCTTGTCAAAGGTGGCGATCGTCGGCGGTCAGTTCAGGCACCCGACCAAGAAGCGGCCACCGCTCGGCGTGCCGACTGCCGAGCAGACAGTGGTGAAGCCTCCCCGGCCACCGCGTCACCCCGTACAGGAGGTGATCCAGCAGATGACCAACTGGCAGCGAACTCAATACAACAAGACCATACGTGGACTAGTCCGCGAGGAGAAGAAGCTCACGGAGGAGTCGCACTTGGCGCTTGCTAGGTCGTTCGTTGAACTGGAGAGGAGAGGATAATGGCGAAAACATCAGTTAGCAAGGCGCTTGTCAAAGCGATGTCTTCTATTGAAGGCGTCGACCCGATGTTCTGGTCGGGTGACCGTATCATGGATGAAGAGCATATAGACCAGGACAGCAAGTGGGAGTCCAATGGATTACCCCGCGTGGATCCGACCAAGCACGTCGGTGTTCTAGGCGAACCTAAGCTGACCTATCCTGATCTTGTTGCTGGCAAAGGCTATACGAAGGAGTCAGATAGCAAAGACTTAAGCCAGCCTTGGGACCCCACCAGGTATGTAAAGGAGCAGGACGCGAAGTACAAGAGCTTGCGGACCGAGAACTTGACGCAGGCTGTGCTCGCGGATCGCATCGCTAGCGAGGTGTGCAAGGGCGGTACGGATCCCGACTACTGGCCTGGCTTTGAGGACTGCACCGAGGCAGTTGAGGACAAGCACGACGATGCACCTCAGGCGACCTTCCTCGTTAAGGGCGAGCTCGGGGCGACCTTTGATGAGTCATGGGTATGCGGCTACTATGAGCATGAGCCCAACCCACACAGCGAGGTCTTCGCCAGGACGATCAACACAACGTGGGATCCTGTCGCACACATTATGGCGACCGAAGAAGAAGAATGAGGGAAATCGTCGGTTCCAGTCTGTATTGGCATCCCTCGATCGGTCCGATATACTTGGATACCGAGGAGATGATACCTAAGCATTTGCTCTTCTGTATAACTGAGACTTATTGCGAGATCGAGGGAGACAACGGGGTTACTGTTATCACCATCAGATACTTCGTCGGTGAGCTTGACTCGCGTGGCGAGGTCTTCGCTAGGATATCTGGACTATGAAATTAGATAGCGCGCACGCTATGTTGGATGTTAAGCGCGGGAGGCGTATCCTGAAGCTCGAAGTAGAGGCTGGGCACAAGGTATCTGTGACAATCCGTGGGCATGTGGTGCAGGTCGGCAACAACGACGGCGTGAGCACCGAGTTCATTGTCGACGTCGACAGCGCTGAGGCTGAGTTTTGATCACCTTCGACTTCGAGGGCCGCGCTGAGACACCCCTGACCGGTATGCGAAGCGTCGGATCATATAGGTATGCGGTCCACGTCAACACTCAGGTCCTCTGCGCGGCGTGGTTGTTCGACGACGACCCCCAGCCCGGTCACTGGCATTGCGCCACCACGGGCCAGGGCGAGTGGGACCCAGTGGAGGAGTCAGACCCCGAGGTCCTCGACGAGCTGATCCGGCGGATCGAGGACGGTGAACCCATCGAGGCGCACAATGCTTTCTTCGAGCAGATGGTATGGGAGTTTACGTGGCTGCGCCAGATACCCTGGATGCCCCTTCCTAAGCCCGACCAGTGGCACTGCAGTGCTGCTAAGGCCGCCTCGCTTGCGCTCCCGCGCAAGCTGGAGGTGCTAGCTGAAGTCCTCGGCGTGTCCGAGCAGAAGGACATGGAGGGCCACAGGGTGATGCTGAAGCTCTGCAAGCCGGCGCGCAAGACCAAGGACAACCCGGACAGGGAGTGGTACGAGGACCCCTCAGATCTACTAAGGAACTGGCTGTATAATAAGCAGGACGTCAGGACTGAGCACGCCGTATCCAGCCAGCTCAGGTCCCTCTCGCCCTTCGAGCGCGAGGTCTGGCTCATGGACCAGCGCATGAATAGACGCGGCGTGCACTGCGACCGCGAAATGGTAGACGCTGCGCTCGAGCTCGCCGCGGACGAGGTGGTGAGCATGAACGAGCGCATAAGCGTGATCACAGGCGGTGCCGTGCCGAAAGGATCGAGCCGCGCGAAGTTCAAAGAGTGGGCTAACTCGCATGACGGCGTGGGACTTTTGGACACCAAGGAGGCTACCCTCAGCCAAGCAATAAATAAGAGGGACGAGGACACGATAGCCGAGGTCATGAGGATAGTGATCGACGTCAACAAAACGTCGACCAGGAAGTACAAGGTCATGCTGGACCGCATGGACGACTTCGACGACCGCGTCCGCGACCTCATGATGTACCATGGTGCTTCGACAGGACGCTGGGCGGGTACCGGCCTCCAGCCACATAGCTTCCCGCGGGGTAACATCAAGGACATGATGCGTGCCTGTGAAGCTATACTGGGCCGAGATCCAGAGGTTATACGCTTCCTATATGGCAGTGTGATGGAGCACCTCTCAGGCTCCACCAGGGGGGCCCTGACAGCCCCGGAGGGTCGTGACCTTATAGTCGCCGACTATTCGGCCATCGAGGCCAGGGACGTGTTCTGGCTCGCCGACGACACCAAGGGCTTGGAGGACTTCCGTGCGTACGATGCCGGGGAGGGTCCCGAGGTCTACTGTGTCATGGCCGAGAGCATTTTTGGTTACCCCGTGAACAAGGACGACCATTTCATAGAGAGGTTCGTCGGCAAGCAGAGCATCCTGGGTTGTGGCTACGGGATGGGCCCAGATAAATACTACGACACGTGCAAGAAGTTCAAGGTCATCCTGCCGATGGACACTTGCAGGAAGGCCATAGATACCTATCGAGACGTCCATGAACCGGTCAAGCAAGAATGGTATAGACAGGAGGCTGCGGCAAAGGAGGCCGTGCAGAATAAAGGCAGGACGGTCAAGGCCGGTAAGGTAAAGTGGGCGGTACGTGGTCATTTCCTGCATTGTCAACTACCGAGTGGAAGGCTGCTGTCGTACTACAAACCATGGATCGGTACGATGCTCAATTTCCGGTTTAAGATTATGAAGTCACCCGAGCTCGAGTCTTCGGTCTCGATTAACCAGGACCCTCGCTATGGCGAAGCGAAGGCTTTCGTCAATGCCAGGCTGCGCGCGGAGACGATATGCAAGGAGGCCGACTGGGAGCTCGTTGTCACCGAGAGGCCTAGGATCCGTGAACAGAGCGTCCTCCGCTTTTGGGGTGTCAACAGCAAGACCAAGAAGTGGGAGCGCAAGGAAACCTATGGTGGTATGTTGGTCGAGAACATCGTCCAGGCCATAGCAAGGGACCAACTTGCAGAAGCGATGGTTCGCATAGACCTCGGGGAAGTGTATGATATGCTCATGTCCGTCCACGATGAGGCGGTGGCAGAAGTCGACGAAGGTGCAGGCGACCTTCGGGAGTTCGAGCACGAAATGGCAATACCACCTGTGTGGTGCCTGGACGCCCCATTGATCGCGGTGGGCTGGCGCGGTAAGAGATATAGGAAGGCCTAGAAATGACAGATAAAAGGAAGGAGCCACGACCCGTGTTCAGCCGGTGGGGCAAGACTGATCTAGAGCTGAAACGCCTCGCTAAGGAGCGCGACTGTGATGGCTATAGTGACGGCGACGACCGATCGACTTACAACCTCGGCGACGGCTGTCGTCGTGTAACCCCCAAGAGGAGTGCTTACTAATGTGGAAATTGCTCGGTATCCTGGTCCTTTTGACCTTCTTTACAAATACAGCGATCGAGGCTCGTCCTGTCTGGAAGCATCAGCAGGACATCAAAGAGATGGTCGAGGTGGCGGTGGCTGAGACTTATGAAGGCCCCGTCTTTGACGAGCCGCCAGACTTCGATTTGGTGATGTTCGATTGCTATCGCCGTCCTCTTCTACCAACCCCTGGTTTGGTTGGTCTTGGCACGACATGGATCATTCGAGACATGTCTTTGTCATTGGGCAGCGAAAACCTAAACCAGAAGCTAATTCAACCGGGGCAGCCTTGTGCTTTTGCCCTGGCATACCTACATATTAAGCGGTTCAAGTTGATCTCGTCCAACCCGTATGTCCTCCAGCGTCGCCTGACGGTGGAGGACAAGCAGGAGTTCTAGCAGACAAACAGGAGTTCTAGGCTCATGCTAATATGGTTGCAATGGGTGAACACTTCTCTCATAATCTATATCATCCTCTTACTTTGGAAGCTCTAGCAACGGGGAGGGGGTGGTTTCAGATGGCCACCCTCTCTTTTTAAGGAGCGCGTACTGATGAGTAGGATCAAGGTGTTGCTGAACTACGTCGAACGCATAGCAGATCCCGAGCTGGCTCATGAGCTGCGAGAGCTGGTCGAGGGTAAGTCGGACAGGATCAGAGATCTACTGGACTATACCGAGCGCGTGGCACCAATGATTATCGGCAGCCCCCAATGGAATGAGCTGCGCAAACTAGTCGAGAGGGATCAATAACTGATGAGTAGGATCAAGGAGCTATTAGATACAATTGAGCAGAACGACTTGGACAACCTTAGCGATGACTGGAGAAAGCTACGGTCGCTAGTCGACGACAAGCCCGATGAGCTGTACACTGTCGAGGACGGTTGGGCTGAGCTCTTCTCAGGCACAGCCTTCA
>SDBT01008637.1_pt1 | contig 16617 bp, 25 predicted proteins | sample 2277101 | NCBI WGS metagenome assembly SDBT01 (sample SAMN10404973, study PRJNA504765) | marine sediment metagenome | isolation source: marine sediment core GS10_PC15, 103 cmbsf | place: Arctic Ocean: Southern Knipovich Ridge | collected 2010 | reverse complement strand
GCGCTCCAAGGCACTAGGATGGCAAGCCACCCCACACCCCCGAGAAAGCGGAAGCGCCCGAAGCCCAAGGGCCGCTAACGATGTACACCGAGCAGGAGGAGCGCTGACCAAGCCACCTCCGCACGGTACGCCGGTGAGGGCGTCGCCGCTCAGCCCCGCGGAGGCTGGGCGGCCTATTTTGAGCGTATCACGCCCAGGCGGTCAGGAAAGGCACGTCGTTAGGGAGTCGAACTAAATGCCCTGGATCAGTAAGACCGAGCTGCGGCAGCTGAGATCAGCGGCCCACGAGGCCGAGCGCACCGAGCAGCTCGCCGATAGGGAGCGCCTGCTCATCCTAACGGTGGTCGAGGACGTGGTAGCCGAAGAGGAGGGCGTGCTCAAGGTCCTAGAGAAGACAGATCAGATAATGAGTCTCATATGCGGCTTCATGTCGCTGAGGGAATCTAAGATCGTCGAAGCCCTAGGGGAGCCCGAAGTCGTCGAGGTCGCACTCGGAAAACTCGTTGGTGGTGGCTACATAGACTTCCAGATGGACGCGGTCCTCGGTGAAAAGATCTACTGCCCGACTAGGGCGGGCCTTCGGAGTATGGGATGAGCGACCAAGGCGACGACGAGCTAGAGGCGCCGAGGCGCGACGCGCTCGGCCGATGGCTGCCCAACCAGAGTGGAAACCCGCGGGGCATGCCCAAGGGCCACAGGCGGCTCACGAACGACCTCTACAGGCTCCTGGCCGAGATGCCCAGCGCGGCCGAGCTGGAGGACATCTACACCCAGCTGGAGATCCCAGGCGAAGTGCGGGCGATGATCGACCAGGCCGGCGACCGCCAGGAGATGATGGCGCGCGTCCTCATGTGGCGCGCCGCCCGCGGGAACTGGAAGGCCTGGGAAGAAGTGTTCAATCGCCTCTCGCCGATCGCGCAGAGCCACGAGATCAGCGGCCCGGGCGGCGGGCCGATCACGGCCGTCGGCCTCAACATCGCCGGGAACGTCTCGGCCCAGACGGCGCAGGACCGGTACCTCGCGCTGGTACAAGGAGCGACGGATGGCGCAGCGCTACCCAACGGGGAACGGGACGGAACTCTACTTGGTCCAGGGGGGTCCGCTGGACGAGCTACCACCGATCCACCCGGAGGCACCGCAGAGGGCGACTGACGAGCCCATGCATGACCCAAGCAGGACGGAGGCCCTCATACGCGGGATCTCACCCGAGATCATGGGGGCGCTGCAGGAGATGGGGCTCGACTACCAGTGCGGTAGCATTGACGAGATATGCATCATCGGATTCAAGGACGGCGGCGTGCCGCAGTTCTACAACACCATTGAAGACCTGGACGACCTCACGACGGCCGTCGATTGCTTCAGGATCATCCTAGCGGAGGACGAGGAAAGTGAATGCTGACAAGGACTACAGGGATCAATTCGAGGTGCAGTCGGTGCGGACGATCAACTGCTTCGACCTAGACGACAAGGTGCTCTCTCCAGAATTTCCCCGTTGGAAGCACGGCGACTTCCATGCGCTCAAGGAAGCTAGCAACGACACCTGGATCGAAGTCACGGTGGAGAAGGGCATCCAAGATGAGTATGAGCGTCAAGAGGTCCAGACATACCTCGATACCGGTGAGGATGAGATAGGCTATGGCCTGCCTGATTGCCTGTTGAGCATCCTGTGCGAGCGCGGCCTGATCGAGCCTGGTGGGTATATCGTCCATGTGTTCTGGTAGGATAGCATGGAACTGATTCTAATCATCTTCTTCATCCTCGCGGGCGCCGGTGGAGTGCAATAGCATGTCGACGAGTGACCCCCGAGAGTTAGCGCGTGCCGAGTTGGCGTCAATCGCCTGCTCGATTAGATGCTTGGCCGAAGTATGCGATGAGGACGACGTTGGCGCATCCGCCGCGATAGCCGTGACTGACGCCCTCATTCAAAGGCGCCTGGATAAACTCAGGTCAAGTATGCGGAGGCAGGACTCGTGCGACTGACCACGGCCAAGGACTGCGAGCCTCGGATCAAGCCAGGAACGAAGCGATATGTTCAGACGCATGCTGACGGCGATCCGCGAGCTGGTAAGGGCAAGTCCTTCTGCGGATGCGGCTTCAGGCGACGCGGACCCAACCACGACGACGGCGCCGAGCACGCGAAGGGCAATAAGCGGGGATCAGCACGATAGGTGGCTTGAGAGGAATCAGATAGGTCTGTTCAGGCCGAGAGATCCCAGCCAACCCGAGCTTGCATCCGACTACGTCCCTGACTGGGCGAAGCCCCTGTGAGCATTGGCAGCATTGATTACTTTGCCGCGCTCAGGCGCGAGAGAACGGCTCATCCCGAGCTGAATTCTGACTACGTGCCCGAGTGGGCCACACCCGAACGAAGGGAAACCCCGATGGAAGAGCTGAAGGCGAAGCAGGGCGAGGAGCGCACGGCGCTCAAGGAGAAGCACGACGGGCAGCGCACGGCGCTCAAGGTCGAGCAGGGCGGGGAGCGCGACGCGCTCAAGGCAGCTCAGCTCAAGGAACTGCGCGTAGCAGAGGCCGAGGCCGGCGAGTAGTGCCGGTTCGCGTTCGTAGGAAGCGCGCCAGCGAGTCCGGCAAGGCCTACAAGATCGTCGAGGCCACCACCGGCGCGGTCAAGGGCCAGAGCGCGACGAAGCGCGACGCCGAGGCGAGCGCCCGCGCGCGCAACCGCGAGAAGCGGCGGCGCTAGAGTAGGCCCTTCTCCAGCACGTCGAAGTGGCGCCGGGCCAATCGCTCGGTGCAGAACGACCACTTGGAGGACGGGGCGATCGCGAAGCCGCATTGCGGAATCGCGCGCCATATCATTCCGACCTGATCCCCGACCTGCCAGAACGTTCCTTGGCCGCCTCCCCAGGTGTGCAGGACCAGCGTCCTAGCGCCGCTCGGTGGTTCGTCGGGGCCGGCCTTGCAGCTGTCCCAGATCCGACCGACGTAGGTAGTGGCCATCGGAGCTAGGTGGCAGGCACCACGAGGTCGTATCGCTCAGCGATGACCCTCATCTGTAGGATGAACTCTTTCTTGCTACCCATACGCGCAGAGAAGTCATGGGCGCCCATAGTATCGAGTAGGATATTGATGAGGTTGGTACTATCCCAGCCCAGTCGATCGCTGATGCGACTTACCATCATACCCTCCATGTTGGGGTCGTATTCCTCGTCCGAGATTAGGAGGCCGATGGCGCAGCGTGAACCGCCCTCGCCTCGAAATTTGCATCTGTCATTATTCGGCCCCATCCCGAAAGGTTGGTCCTGAGTGATGAACCAGTCCCACTGCTTGTCGAGGATCTCCTGCTTGGTCATGACGGGTCTCCTTCAGGGAGTGTGAGGTCGTACTCGACTGCAAGGGCTCGTAGCCTTTCGGCGAATTTATGCTTCTGATATCCACCGACGAAGCGTGAGGCGCTATCGTGAATGGTTTGGATCCTGATTATGAAGTCGATGGTTTCAGGGTCCCAGCCCAACTCATCGCCGATGTTTCGGGGGCCCGTGTTCTCCATCTCTCGTCTGTACTTTTCGTCGGGAATCAACAGGCCGACGGAGCACGGCGAACCATCATCACCCCGGTACATGCAGCTGCCGGTCGCGTTCATCCCGAAGGGCTTGTCCTGGACGATGAACCAGTCCCACTGCTTGTCGATGATCTCCTGCTTGGTCATAGAATCTCCTTCTGGTGACTATAGCACATCCTACGGCATCGGCGACCCGGAACTTTAGCCGCAGCACGAAAAGCTAACAATTCAACGGCCCAATAAGCTAATGGGCAACTTACTGGAGACGAACGCGCATGTCTGACGCAAATTCCTGGGGCCGCGACGGGCCTGGCCTATTCGCCATGAACGCCCTAACGGTGCCAATCGGCGAGAAGATCAACTACTTCACGCCGGCCAACACGACCACGGTCCTGGAGATCAACCCCAGCAAGAGCGGCGTCGTCGTGGTTGAGGTCGAGGGTGGCACGTTTCGCTGCAGGGTCGGCCTCCTGTCCCCGCGCGTGTTCACGGCGGAGTCGGACGACAACCGGCTGACCATCGCCGGCCACCCCTACACCGATGGGGATGGGGCCCTGCGGGTCAGCAACTCTGGCGGCGCGCTGCCGGGCGGCCTCGTGGCCGACGTCGACGCCTTCGTCGGCGACGTCACAACCAACACGTTTCGCCTTTTCTCCGATCCGCAGCGGCGCATCCTCCTCACCCTCGCCACCGACGGCACGGGCACCAACTCGATCGGCGGCGACAACGGCGCGGGCAACGACGTGGGCTTCCAGCCCCTCGCCCCGGTAGCGAGCGCGGCCATCGTCCTGGCAATCGGCGGCAAGCTGCTTCGCAGCGACGAGCTACAGGCGTTCGACGCCCCCGTGTCCATCGTGGGCGTGACGGGCGCGGCCGATCTCCTGAGCTTCTGGGTCAAGTAGCATGGGCGTAATACTAGGAGGTGGCAGCCCCAGCGGCACCGCGGGAGGTGAGCTTGATGGAACGTATCCGAACCCGACCGTAGATGACGGTGCGGATGCTACGGCGATTCACGATGACGTCGCGGGTGAGATCGCGGCTGTATCGTCCAAGACTCCGATCGGAGGCGACGTGCTACTCATCGAGGATAGCGAGGCATCGAACGCCAAGAAGAGCGCGACTGCGCAGGAGATCGCGGATCTCGCTTCCGTCCCAACCCACGCATCCACGACAGGGCAGACCGCGGACGACCACCACGCGCAGGTCCACGACCTGGGCGGATCTGACCACAACGCGGCGACGCTCGCCCAGCTCAACGCGAAGGTGTCGGATGCCACGCTCGACGACTCAGGCGACTCTCGGCCGCCTAGCGGCACGGCCGGCGGCGACCTGGGCGGCTCGTATCCGAACCCGACTGTAGATGACGGTGCGGATGGAAGTGCCATCCACGACGACGTCGCGGGTGAGATCGCCGCCATAGCGTCCAAAGGGACGCCGGTATCAGTCGATGTGCTCGTTATTGAGGACAGTGCGGACTCAAGCAACAAGAAGAGGGCGACCGCACAGAGCATTGCGGATCTTGCTCCCGCACCTACTCATGCCTCTACCACCGGGCAGACCGCGGACGACCACCACGCGCAGGTTCACGACCTCGCAGGCGCCGACCACAATGACGCAACGCTCGCAGAACTAAACGCGAAGGTGTCGGATGCCACGCTCGACGACTCCGGTGACTCTCGGTCACCTGACGGCACGGCCGGTGGCGACCTGAATGGTACCTACCCGAACCCCGGCGTCGATGACGGCGCGGACGGGAGTGCCATCCACGACGACGTCGCGGGCGAGATCGCGGCCATTACAGCCAAGACCGCAGCCATCCAGGCTGATATCCTCCTTATAGAGGATAGCGCGGCTGCAAACGTCAAGAAGAGAGTGCTGTTAGGAGACCTACCCTACCCGGGTGACAACGCCCTAATCAACGGGCAGTTTCTGACTGCTCAGCGCGGCACCTTCTTCGACAGCACGACTCCGGCGGGCGGGCCATTCAACAGCGACGATACCTACCTATTGGATCGTTGGCTGCACCTATCTGATGGTAACAACATAGTAGACGTGTCGCAGGAGACGACGATCGTACCGGCAGATGCAGCAACGGGCCTGAAGATGATAGTCAGGACGGCTGATAAGAAGTTCGGCATATTCCGGATCCTCGATAGGAACGATACGGAGCTGGGGTTTGACGGCGATACGGCTAGCCTTAGCTTCGAGGCTAGGAACGATGGCACCGAAAGCATAGGCGCCGTCCGCGCGATGGTGCTGGCCTGGACGCTCGACGGCGCAGTGGTCAGCGATCCGGTATCCGCCTGGAACGGCGCGGGATCAAACCCCACGCTGGCTACCAACTGGTCCTACGCAGATACGCCGGCCGCGCTCCCAGCGTTGATTACCTCGTTTCAGACCTTCAAGATTGAAGGAATCACCATTCCAGCGGCATTCAACGTCGGAGTATTCATCTGGGTCGATGACGTTACGAATAGTCTTGGTGACTCGATCTACATTGGAAACGTGAAACTGGAACGCGGTTTAGTAGCAACCCCCTATCGTCCCCTGAGCGAGGGCGCTGACCTGGCACTGTGCCAGCGATCCTACAAGCGGGTCGGAAAGGGTGTGCGGGCTGAAGCGTTCTCTACTACTGAAATCAGAATCAGTGGGACGTTTGGCATAGAAATGCGCGTGGCACCGTCCATGTCGCTTCGGCTTGCAACTCCGGTCTATAGGCAGGGTACCACGAACTTCACCGGGTCGGGCTCGGCCCTTAGTAGCGCGGCCACGACCACCCGGGGATTTCAAGGGGACCTAAATGGGTTCACGTCCCTGGTCAGCGGCAGCAATGGCGTAATCACCGACGACGTGATCGTCGAATTCGACTCGGAGATTTAGCAGTGAAGATCAAATCAGTAAAGAATGACGTGGCTGGTGGGTACAATGTAGTTGCTGACGAGGTCATCGTCGATGACGTGGTTCTCGACTTTAGGACTCTCTCGGTACCGAATGATCCAGCTAACAGGGATTATGGTGCAGTCCAGAGGTGGATCGCTGCCGGTAACACTCCCGATGCAGCGGACGCCCCACCTATGGCACCGACGCTGACCCAGGCTATAACAGATCGCCGTGCGACCGACCCTGTATTGGATGATCTATTCAAGCGAACAGAAGCACTGGAGGCCGTGTAGTGGCGGTCACTATCAATGACGAGGTCATCGTCCGAGTTGAGGGCGCGGCTTTTGAGTCCCCCCGATTCACCGTTGACCAGCAGTTCCCTCCTGGTCGAACCACGCGGATCACGGTCAGCGAACTCGGCGCGCTCATTGCTGTCGCAGGCCCTTCGTCGCTACCTCCGAACGTCTCGCTCGCCGATGGCGTAGTCGTAAGCGTGGCCGGGGCCCAAGATGAGGACCCCCGAATCACGGCTCGGCAGCAGTTCCCGACTGGACGGACGACCAAGCTCTCCTTGGCTGAACTTGCTGCCCTCCGTGAGGTTGGTGACCCAGTCACCTTGCCTTCGAACGTATCTGCGAATGATACGATCGTCGTGCGAGTTATAGGATCCCAGGACGAGGATCCAAGGATGACGGCTGACGAGCAGTTTCGTCCCGGTCGCACTACCAAGATGACTGTCGGTAACCTGATCGCGCTGATCAATGCGGAGTTCCCTCTCGCGCCGCCGTTCAGCCCTCAACTAGAATCTGTGGACCTGGACGGTTCGACCGAGTTCCTGGCGAACACTACGAACAACCCCTTAGGCATCGCGAACGCTTGGACCCTATCGACGGTCTTCAAGTTCGATTCCTTCGCTCTGGGTGAGGCGGTTATCACATTTCCATCTGCGGTCGCGGGGGACAGCTTCTCCAGTATCGCTATGGCCACTAGTGGAACGCTTGGACTCCTCGTCACTGTGAGTGACGCGACGGGTACCCCTACGTCAAGTAATCAGAAGCAGTGGCGATGGAACGACGTCGTTTCTAATGCCACGTGGGTCAACGTGGTGGCCAAGTGGGATGGCGTCGACCTCTTCATGGTCGTAAACGGCGTGGACCAAGGTGCCCCGCAGACCAAGTTCTCCGACGCCTCGATCACGATGGCCGACACGGCTCGCAAAGTGTTCATCTGGGCGGACCGGTCTAGCGTCCCCGCCGGCGCGGGGAACTTCCTCTACGCCGCACTTTGGGACGAGGTACTCACCGACGCGGAACTTCTGGAGGCTTGGAACAGCGGCGTCGCCGGAGCTTTCGACTTGGGAGCAGATAGCGGCAACTACGCTAGCTCGGCGAATTTGCAGCATTGGTGGAGGACGTGCGAGGACGATGCGGATATCGGCAAGGACTCTGGCATTGCGTCGACGCTAATCGACGTCCTAACGAACGCGGTGGACATCTCGTCGGCGGACTGCGTCGCGGACGTACCTGCGTGATTTGGAAAGTCAAGCGCGGATGAAGCGCCCGAGATACAATACGAGACACGGCCGGCATAGAGAGGCTCTAGGATAACCCACAATTCGATCAGCGTCCCCTGGCAGGGATTTGCCAAACTGATCGACTTATGGGCTAACGCGGTGAGGCACCGCGTAATACGGGGGTGCCCGTCAAACCGCGGATGCCTGGTCGACGTCTTCATTGCGTCCCAGGGTACACCTCCGTGGATGCCTCGCCAGATCTGAGCGGTGATCCGAGCCTCGCAAGGGTAATCGGAGCCGATAATGGGGTGCGGCGGTGCCCTGACCCCACCGGTAATCGGGGCAAACCGGAAGCTACAGACCCTATAATCGCGGTGTTCTCAGAAGCACGGCGCTGGGTGACGCGTCTGGGGCCGACCATATTTTGCGGGCTTGGTGTCAGCGGCTAACACGTCGGCTTACCATGTCGGAGCCCCGAGTTCGAATCTCGGAGCCCGCTCCAAACAATAGCCGCCGCCAATCGGAGCAATAACTGAGGTCGTACTCGGTGGCTCTGGTCGGGATCAACCCGGCGAGCTGGCTCACGCGTGAACGCCTACCGAGGAGGGATCCTTCGGAAAAGCACTCGACGGAGTGCATCGCGCATCTTTACTGAATCGCCGTTCTTTACAGCGGTAGTAAACTTCTCTAATTAGTGAAGGTTCATAAAATCGTTGTTTTTACCTCACGTGAAAATCAATCAAACCTGAAAGGACACATCATGCTGACAACTAAGTAGGTGCACTGGATGCACCTGGAGAACAGCACGATGGCAACGAAGAACTCAGGCAACAGTGCCAGCACCCAGCGCGCGAAGGATAGCGCGATGGCAGCGCAGCTCGCGGCGTAGTGCGCACCCACGGTCGGTACGCCCTCTGCTACCAAATGATCAGACTCGATCGAATCCACAATCACATCGCAACGAACTGCGGCGGGGAGTAGCACATGACCAATTGGTGGAAGCTCATCGTCGCCACGTTCGGCGTGATGGCGGTGGGCGCACTGCTCGGCTTCGGTAGCATCCAGGCCGACGTGGAGATGCTCAAGGAGCAGCGTCCGGTCCTAGAGACGAGGATGCAGGCCGTGGAACAGAACGTATCGGCACTGAAGGCGGCGACAGACGAACGCGCCCAGGCCGACAAGGAACATCGCCATCGACTGAGCGGAGAACTCAGCTCCCTCGACGGCAAGCTGGACCGACTACTGGAGCGAAGATGAAGTACTCCTCAGATACCCTAGGAATCACTCTTATCGCTTGCTTCGCGATCATGGCTAGCCTGTATATTGTCGGGACGACCTTTGCTTATGGTCTTCCCAGGATCAACCCCTTAGAGATTCCCTACACACCCTGCGGTCAGCAGCTGATCAAAGTTGAGCCCGTGGCAATCGGTGGGAGTCAATGCCTACAGCTCACGTATGCGGATGGTTCGATGAACCACCTCTGCAAGGAGCACCCCCAAAGCTAGGGGTTACACATGCTGCAAACGGTACTCGACTGGAAGGATCCAGGCTACGAGGCCATCTGCACCGAGCGCGCCGAGCGACTGCTGGCCCTGCGGAGGATGAGCCCCCAAGAACAGGCTGAGGTACATGCGTACTACGCCGAGAACCCAATCGACTGGATCGAGGACTGGGCCCATACATGGGACCAGAATCGGCTAGTCAATGGGCAGATCCAGGCGCTCCGTCCCTTCATGCTCTTCCCTCGACAGCGGGAGCTGATCAATTTCTGGCACGGCTGTAATCGCGATCGCGAGGATGGCATCGTAGAGAAGACGCGCGAGGTCGGCGTGTCCTGGTGTGCCGTCGTTTACGGCGTGTGGATGTGGCTGTACAAGCCTGGCGCCACGATCGGGTATGGATCCTACAAGGAGGACAAGGTCGACGTCCTGGGCAACTCGGACTCGCTCTTGGAGAAATGCCGCATTGTCATTCGGCACCTACCCATAGAGATGCTGCCCGCCGGACTTGACATGAGCAAGGGCGGCCACCTACTGAAGAAGCTGCTGAAGAACCCCGTGACCGGCGCGCAGATCGTCGGCGAGGTTGGCAGCGACAACATCGGCCGCGGTGCGAAGGCCTCGATCTACTTCATCGATGAGTATGCCTTCCTAAAGGCGCATGATGCGGTAGATGCGTCGCTCGCGTCATGCAGCGACTGCAAGATATTCATCTCGACCGCGTATGGTACCGGCGCCTTCTATCAGAAGACGCTCTCCAGCGCGTTCCGACAGTTCAGGTTTGAGTGGCGGGAGGATCCCCGCAAGGACCTACCCTGGTACGAAAAGTACAAGGCCAAGTGGGGCGAGACGATCACGGCCCGCGAGGTCGACATTGACCACCTGGCGTCCATCGAGGACCTCGTATGCGAGGCCAAGTGGGTCGAGGCATCGATCAACCTCTACGAGGTACTCAAGGATAAGGGGATTGCCCTACCATCCCGGCAGGACTTCAAGATCGGCATCGGTGGCTTCGACGTCGGAGCAGGCGTTGCTAAATCAGTCTTCATCGCCCGATACGGGCCATACATCAACGCGCCCGAGGCATGGGTCGACAAGGACAAGGGAACGGGCACCGGCCAACGCGCGCTCATGCACGCGCGGCGACAGCGGACCCACTTCCTGCACTACGACGCCCCAGGCGTCGGCATCGGCGTCCACAACGCGCTCAAGGCTTCGACGCCACAGCAGCGAGTGCTCGACCCGATAGCAGAACCGGCAAAGGCCGCGTTCCTAGAGACGGACGAGACGCCCAGCGAAAGGGCGAAGCGCGAGGTCAATGCGCTGTTCCAAGCGGACGTAGAATCCACGGTACTTCCCGGAGATGCCATCAAGGCAGCTGGGATGGAGGTCGTCAGGGCTCGCGGCGTGAACACGGGCGATGCCCCGACCAAGTGGGTCCGGCAGGACGACGGGCGCAGGAGTAGCGAGGTCTACTTCAACCTGCGGGCTGAGATATGGTTCGCGATTCGGCACCGGCTAGAGAAGACGTACGAGATGTACTTGTGGCTAACCGACCAAGGCGGTTCGAAGCACCCCCTAGATGAGTGCATATTTCTACCGAACTGCGAACAGCTCAAGAAGGAGCTGGCGGCCCCCACGTGGCACATGAAGACTAACGGCAAGATTGGAATAGAGCGGAAAGAAGATATGAAGGCTCGCGGCGTACCATCACCCGACCATGCAGACGCGCTCGCCCTAACCTTCGTACCCGTCCCGCCAGGACCGAGAATTGTGAAAGACGGGAGATACTTCTAAGACATGGCTCGACATACAGGCGTCGAAATAGAAGATAAGAGTCCTGGGTACGACCAGCGAGTCCATGAGTGGCGTAAGATCAGGGACTGCATCGAGGGTGAGGACCGCATCAAGCGGCGGCGCAACCTCTACATGCCGATGCCGAAGGCACAGGATCCTGAGCAGTACTTTCGCTACATCGATCGTAGCTCCTTCTATGGCGTATGCGATCGAACGGTGCGCGGCCTCGTCGGCCTGGTATTCCGCATCAATCCACGAATCAAACTCCCCGATGTAATCGAGGGAATCAAGGAGTTCGCTACCCCCGAGGGGAACCCACTTGACACGCTCATTCGCGATACCCTACGAGAGGTTCTGAGCCTGGGACGCTATGGTCTGCTAGTCGAGATGCCCACGGAGCAAGCATTCATCGGAGAGTCGATCCCCTACATCGCCCCATACAAGGCAGAGATGATCTGGCGCTGGGACGAGGTATTGAACCCGAACACAGGGAAGCGCGTCCTAGTTAGGCTGATCCTAGAAGAGGATCCCGCAACAAACCGGGGAACAGAGACCACTTGGCTTCGCGAGCTATTCCTCGAAGTCGAACGCGACGAAGATGGGAACCCGACTAGCGTACCGATCTACAAGCAACAGCTTTGGAAGACAGAGCAGGCCGAAAAGCAGCAGCTCGACACGGCCTCGTCCATTGGGCTCCTGGCCGAGGAGCGGCGGGGCATCGAGGGTTTCGAGCGGGTCGGAGACGAGATCATTCCAATGATGATGGGCAAACCCCTCAACGAGATACCGTTCTGGTTCATCAATACCTACAACCTGCTCGCACGGCCCGAGAAGCCGCCGATGCTGGACCTGGCCAACGTAAACCTAGCGCACTGGCGCAACAGCGCCGACTATGAGCAGCTGCTCCACAAGGTCGGGCAACCCACCCCATGGGTCGCGTCAAATCACCAGGACGTCGAGCGGCCCACTGACATTGGTGCCAACTCCTTTTGGTGGCTGCCCGAGGGTGCCACGGTAGGCCTTCTGGAAATATCGGGCCAGGGCGCTCAGTCGTTCGAACGGGCGATGGACCGCAAGGAGCAGCAGATGGCCGCCCTAGGCGCCTCGCTGATCCGCAACCAGGAGCGGGCTAACGTAACGGCGGAGACCACGCGCTTGCAGAAGACGGGCGAGATCTCCGTTCTTTCGAGCGCGGTGCAGAACGTGCAAACCGGAATCAAGTCGGCCCTCAGCTTCGCAGCCATGTGGGCGGGGGCATCCGAGAAGGAAATCGAGGACCTGCAGGCCGAGCTGAACAGCGACTTCTTCGACACCCGCATGGAGGCCGCCGAGGTGCAGGCGCTGGTAGCAGCTTGGCAGTCGGGCGCTTTCTCCAAGGAGACGCTACACGCCAGGCTGCAGGAGGGCGAGATCATCGCCCCCGATCGGACCTTCGAAGAGGAGCAGGAGGCCATCGAGCGCGAGGGCGAAGACTTCGGCGCAGCCTCTGCCGAGGTGCCGACGACCGAAGAGGAAGAAGAAATTGATGAGGAGTCCGACGCGGAGATAGCAGCCGAAGGGGAGGGGCAGGAACAGCGCCAAGGCGAGGACTCCTCGCAGACGGGTCCAGGTGGGTCCGATAATCATCGCCACGCGATCATCGACGGTATAGCAATCGCCGAGACGCCTGATGGTGATACGCTCGATCACGAGCACGATCCAGCAACGGCGACGTCGGACAGCGAGGCTTCCGGGCGGCACGCGCATCCTGAGGAGTAGGGCCCATGGCCGTCAATGACAAGGTCCACGATGGGATCGCGATGCGCCAGGTCGAAGTCACCCGAGCGGCCAATGGTGAAGCGGCGGAGATCATCCGTGGCATCATGGCGGACGCGGACGACAGGATGCTCGCACGCCTAGCGAGGATCGACGATCCCGCAAAGTTGACTTCCAAGCAGATCGCGGCGCTGGAGGAGAAGATAAAAAACGCCCTTAGCGCGCAGGAGCGCAAGATGCGCAAGCGGCTGAAAGGGTACGTCAACGAGGTATCCGCGATCGAGCTTGAAGCCTTGGTAGAGCTGATGGACCGCGTGCTGGATCCCACGGGAGTCAAGACGCGCACGCCTACGGCGACGACCGCAGCGGCGAAGGCTCGACGGGAGCCGGTAGCTGGCGTCAAACTGAATCAGTCGATCCAGAGGTTCTTTCGCGGGGACCGCGAGCGGGTGCTTGCCACCCTGCGAAACGGCATCGCGGGTGGAGCCACCGTGCAGCAGATCGCCCGATCGATTGTAGGCTCTCCAGGACAGCGGAACCTAGACGGCGTTCGTCAGGTGAGTAGGCGTGGCCTAACCACCATGATCCAGACCATCTCCACGCACGCGGCCGGACAGGGCCGAGAAGCCTTCACGGCGGTCAATACCGACATCATCAAGGAGGAACGCTGGGTAGCAACCCTAGACGCCAGTACGTGCCCAGTATGCGGCGCGCTGGATGGGCGCATATTTCCGGTGGGAGAAGGGCCATCGCCCCCAATTCATCCTAACTGCCGATGCGCCAGGATGCCGATCATTCCGGGGCTTCGTGCGCTCGACATTGAAGGGAAGCAAATCCTCCCCGCGACCGTGCGAGACTCATTCGATGGCAAGGGTCCAAAGGTGCTGACATATCCCGAATGGCTGAAGGGCCAGTCGGTAAAGCTCCAGAAGGAAGTACTTGGGCCCACGCGATTCGCCCTATGGCGGACCGGCGAGATCCAACTCAAGGGATTCGTGAATGACCGAGGCACTACGCGCACTCTCAAGGAGCTGCGGTCGCGTATCCCAATGATCTTCGACATGGCGGGCATCGATCCGAAGAAGAAATTCTAGCGATATAAGTCTTTGAATTTAGGAAAACCTAAATTCAAGGACATAGCAGATTCACCGATCGGGCCACAGCGGCTTGATTGTGAACAACATACGGGGCAGTGCCCCAAACCCAACTTCAGGAGAAGTGAAAATGCCAGACGGAGTAGAAAACAACGATAAGCCAACTGGGGACGAGAACGGAGCGGTCGATAAGACTTCACCGGAGTTCCTGGCAGCGGTACGAGAGGCAGCAGCCTCGGACGTCGCTGGTCTCAAGCAGAATCGTGACGCCGTACTCATCGAGAAGCGAAAGCTGAAGGAAGAGTATGATGCCATGAAGACGAAGTTCGCCGGACTCGGAGAGTACGATAGCCTGAAGGCTATGGTAGATCGACTTGAGAATGACGAAGAGGCGAAGCTGATCGCGGAAGGCAAGATGAGCGAGGTACTGGATAAGCGCACCAAATCAATGCGCGATGACAGTGAGGCCCGAGTGACCGCGGCGACTACGCGCATAACCGAACTGGAAACAGAATCGGCAGGACTGCGCAGCACGATCGTCACGTTGCAGGTGGTCTCCTCGATTGATCAGGCATCCGCAAAATTGGAATGTGCTCCCACGGCTATCCCCGACATCCGCCGCGCGGCTCGCGAGATGTTCACTCTGAACGCAGAGACGAACGAGATCGAGGCGCGTACGGATGGCGTGGTGCAGATGGGGCCTGACGGAAAGACACCACTGAATCCAGCCACGTGGCTGGAGGGACAGAAGAAAACCTCACCACACTGGTGGGGTGCTTCCAACGGTGGCGGAGCAAATGGTGGCGTAGGTGTGGCCGATCTCCATGGTCATACGATCGCCAATGTAGATAAAATGAGTGGTTCACAGCTGCTCGGAGCGGTGATAAACACCGGCCCGGGACCGCGACGCTAGCCACTCCACAACCAAGTAAGGAAAGAGCAACATGCCTCTCACACTTATCGAAGCCGCGAAGGGTGCGCCAACCCTATTCGAGCGCGGAGTCATCATGACCTTCACGGATGGTCAGCGACTGGCACAGGTAATCCCGTACGATGAGATCACTGGATCCGCCGACGGGATCGAGCGCGAAGTCGTCCTGCCTGATGCCGATTCACGCGGCGTCAACGAGGCCTTCACCGAGAGTACTGGCCGGGTCGAAGAGATCATCCAGTCGCTCAAGATCTATGGCGGAGACATCGGGATCGACACCTTCATCCTAGCGACGAAGGGAAGCATCAAGGCAACCACGCAGATCACCATGAAGATTCAGGCGATCGCGAACAAGTGGACGCTGGACTTCTTCAAGGGCGATTCGTCCACCAACGCGCGCGACATCGATGGCCTCCAGAATCGTCTGGACATCGGTAGCATCAACGTGGTTGAAGCGGGCAGCACCGATGGCGGCGACGCACTCGGACTGACCGTGCTCGACGAGGCGATTGCCCGCTGCCACGGACCTCGCTTCATCGCGATGGGCCGGCAGATGTGGGTCCTCTTCACCCAGGCGATGCGGACCCAGAGCTTCTCCGGCGTCCTGTCGCGAGACCGGAATGAGTTTGGTGTTCCTACCTTGTTCTACAACGCGCTCGAACTGGTGATGGTCACCGACAATTCGAACAACGACAACATCCTCGACTTCTCCGAAGTTGGTTCAGGTGGATCTACGGCAACCGCCAGCTCCGTCTACATCTTCGGCGTCGGCGATCAGGGCATCCTGGGCATCCAGAATGGCTCCTTCCGCGTTCGAAATCTCGGAGAGGACAACGCGACGCCTCGCGAGGACACCCGCGTGGAGTGGTACCAAAACTATCACATCATGCATCCTCGTTCGGTCATCCGCGTCCGCGGTATCTCCAACTCAGCGTTCGTCAGCTAAGGGCTGACGGTAACCTTCAACTAAGAGGAAATTGAATAATGCCTGATTCACAGCATTCGTTCACTCTCGACGCGGCGACCCAGCTAAAGGACGCTGGACTAGTCGCTACATCTGCGGCTGCCCAGGTTGGTGGCTCGGATCGAGTACTGGACTTTGGGAACGTCACAAGCGGACCCGCCGTCGAGCAGGTCGCGTACACGGAGGGTGACCTCGTCATCGACGTGAGCGCGGTCGAGTTCGATACTGGCGACGAGGTCTTCTCGATCGTCTATCAGCTCAGCGACGACGCGTCGGCGAACGGCGTGGGCTTCGATGGTGGCGACGTGGTCGTCAACATGGCGGTCGTCCCGATGGGCGATGTCGGCGGACTCGCCGGCTCTACGGCAGACGACGAATCCGGCGCGGGCCGGGTCGTGGTTCGCGTGAACAACCGACACAAGGGGACCCTGTTCCGCTTCGCTCGGGTCTTCACGGTTGTGGCCGGTACCATCGCGACCGGTATCAACTACACGGCGTTCCTTAGCAAGGTCTAAGCGAGCGCAAAGCAATTGGGGGTAGGGCGCCAAGTGGTGTCCTACCCCCACCACCCCCCGACGAATTTCATCGTCAACCAGGAGGAAGACATGGCAGCAACAATCAAGATCAAGAACACGAAGACCGGCGAAGTTCGCTGGGCCTATAC
>SDBT01008636.1_pt1 | contig 16618 bp, 17 predicted proteins | sample 2277101 | NCBI WGS metagenome assembly SDBT01 (sample SAMN10404973, study PRJNA504765) | marine sediment metagenome | isolation source: marine sediment core GS10_PC15, 103 cmbsf | place: Arctic Ocean: Southern Knipovich Ridge | collected 2010 | reverse complement strand
ATAAAAATCTTCATAAATTTGAATAATGACATATTCCCTGATTCAAATCTCAGTTGGGGAAAATATCAATTTTTATACCCGATTCGCTTAGACATAAATCCCACACTCAAATTGTTAATATCTCTCGTGGTCTCACACTCGACATATTTAAACGCACTTACTAAAACGCACTTTATTTTTTAGTATAGAAAATATGAGTTTAATTACTTAAAAATAAAATAGACAGTATATATATAACATAAAAAAATGAATAATTACAAAGAAACTAATTTGATAGAAAGAGCTATAACAGATATACAACATACCACTTACTCGATGGAGGAGACGGACCGCAAATACGGTGTAGTTTTGAGCAATTGCTATAGGATGTTGGACAATATAGATCCAAACAAAGAAATTAATTGGTTGGAGAGAAGTATAACAGACCTGCAACATAGCACTTACTCGCTGGAAGCCACGGAAAATAAATACGGTTTAGTTTTGATTGATCACTATAGGAGATTAGTAAATACACAAGCCGATGAGTTATGTAAAATGTTAAGAAGGATGAAACTCAATAGAAATGAAATAGATAATGCAGATAATTTATACTATATCATGTATAATATACTCAAAGAGATAGGTCCTACAATACTCCAGAAAGCCATGGAGTATGTCCATAATCAGATGCTGCTAATCTATGTTTGGATGAATTATTCGTACAAAAACTTTTCTATACATCAGTTGCATGGCCAAGTTCTAAAGTACATGGAGGTCTATCAGATGCTGCGCATAGAATACATACGTAAAACGGGTAAAGATATTTAGATTAGTATGGGAAGAAATTAATAAAATATTGAATAATAATATACAATGGATAACAAAATTAAAAGTTCAATTATGAAAATAATTGAAATGCTTAAAAAAAAAAATGATAAGAATAATAAGAATGATGAGAGAGACGAGAATGATGATACTGATGATACTGATGAGACCGATGATGATGATATAGATACAATAAATAATGCTATTTTATTTGATGCATTTGAAAAAGTTGAAAAAATTGCCGAGAAATTTGAAAAAATTGGTGAAGATTATAAACTAATAAATAATTTTTTTGAGGAACTTGATAGAACCATAACTGAACCTGCTGTAGCTTCAGGTATAGTAAGGGACGGTTTTAAATGGGTTAAAGCAATTGTATTTACAGGGCATTCTTTTGAAGATCTAGACAAAGATCAGAAAAAAATAGCAACCCGATTAATGAATATATTTGTTAAGGAAGCTAGAAAAACATCATCAAAATTAAAAAAAGTATAATGATTAGAAAATTAAAATAATATACTTTATAAAGAAATATTTTTATAAAGTAAAAAGTAATATCACTATTATTAAATTATGGTTGCACCATTAACTGAAATAATAACCCACCCAGTAATCGAGTCTGAAACATATTGCAGAGTTGCACTTTCACCAACAGCGTCAAACGTTAAACTGGTGAATCCCAGTGTAGTAATAGGGGACAATATAACGTTATCAGATCCTGATTTCCCTATAAACAATATTGTTTTTAATTGAGCATTCTGACCGTTAGCCAGTCCAGGGGTATAATCACCTGTACTACTAGTAGTAACATAATAGGTTGTTACTGTTTCCAGCGATGGATTAGTACTCACATCAGTCAATTTTTCCGACAATACTTTCAAACCATCATTAATAAAAAGTAAACCGGTTCCATTTCCTTGTATTTCCAGGGATGTGTTTGACGATGTAGGCTGAAGACGGGCTGTGCTGGCACCTAATAAAAGTGTTTGTATAGCCACTCCATTTGCAGGCGTGAATTCACTAATACTATTAATTGATAAACTACTACTATCAATTCGTGCAATTGTTGAAGCATTAATAGAGAATGAATGAGATGTAGCAGTTGGTGCATCGTATGTTATACCAGATGCAGAACCACAAATATTTAAGTTAGGATTATTATCCCAAATTATATCAGAATTATTTAATAATAACAAATCATTATTTTTACATGTGACCCCATTAATAATTGTCCCATTTGAGCTGGTGGCTTCTAATACGGAATCCACTTCAATAGTTCCACTTCTAATAATAACACCTGAAAATGTTTCTAAATAACCCTCTGTTGTGCCGAAAATATTTGCTACTCCTCCAATTGTTGATGATGTATTATACACAACTGCCGGTTTACTACTTTCTTTTAATGAACTGATTCCAGATGCTGAATACATCAAACCCGCCTTATCACCGTTTGTAGATTGGAAAGAAAGCCCGGTAACCGGGCTATTATCATACTGTCCGCTGTCGGGGGTGTAATTAGATGTATGCTGGATTTGATTAAACAGCGTGAAGTATGAACACCCGAATGATGCGCTTAAATCTCCAGTCCACCGCGAACCAATATAAACAGCCGTTACAAACGTCCGCGTCCCTGTGTTTGTCAATGTGCTGCCCACCTGCGCTCCGTCCACGAATAACCTAGTTTGGCCAGCAGTTAATGAGTAGTTCAATTCTATGTCGTTAAAAACACCTGCAATTGCATTATAAAAGCCCACATCACCGTCAAAAATATTAACACCTGAACTATCGACAATTCTTAGTCTTAAATTGGTATTCGCAGGATTCATATACAACATTATAGAATTTGCCAGGGGCCCGGCACCCAGGGTGTATATGTATGTGACACTACTTGGACTTGACGTAAAGTTTGGGATAAACCCGATTCGGATACACCCAATTTGCTCTGTACCACCATAATTTGTGGTACCTGTGTAAAGAATACGTGATGATGATAATTGGACGATACCACCTGAAACAATGCATGTACCCCCACTGCATGTCCCTGTGGCGATATCCTGAGAAACTGTAAAATCTAGATCTGTACTATATGGGGCGTGTATTAAAACATCTGACGGGACTGGAATACCGAAGTTGCCTTGAAAGACCTTAGCCTGTTGTAGATTATTAATTTCAAATACATTTTCATCTTCTTTGTTTTTTATGCAAAATATGTCTACAGGACATGAAGCTATTTTTCCATTTGCAACTGAAACCGAATTAAATAAGGGATCGGATGTTGTTTTAATAGCCTGATCTTGACCATCTAAAAAAACAAATTCAGTTGTTGTCAAAGTATTAGCTCCAATTGTAAAACCAGTATTAACTGTCACATTACCAAATGTTGGGGTGGAGATTATTTTAATAGACTGATCTTGACCATCTAAAAAACCAAATTCACTTGTTGTCAAAGTATTAGCTCCAATTGTAAAACCAGTATTAGATGTTACATTTCCAAATGTTGGGGTTGATGATGTTTTAATAGGTTGATTTTGACCCGTTAAATTTGAAAATTCAGTTGATCCCAAACTATTACCTCCACTTGTAATAGAATTAAATGTGGGATTTCCAGTAGTTTTTAATTGAAGCAATTGTGTGTTAGAACTAATATCATTAAAATCATTTTGATCGATATGAAAAAATTCAGTTAGTCCATCACCACCCTGTTTTGATGTTGTATTATTATGAACAACTGTTCCTGCACCACCGTCAATTGCAGAATACTGCACACCGTTATTAAAAAAAACAGTATTAGTATCATCATTGTAAAGTATAGAAGCTTCAACATTCGGTAATAAATTAATTTCTGATTGTGTTTTCTTAGCTAAAATAACAGAATTGGTTGTAGTTATATTATTTGCACTCACAGTATTTACTTTTAAATCTAAATATGTAGCATTTTTATCTATTAATAAAGTTCGAATACTCATTATAATATATAATAACCATATAAAATTATATATTGTATATTTTTTGATAAAATAAAAATTATGATACAGCAGTTAATCTAACACCTAACACACACCATCCACCATTTAAAAATTGTAAAATAATACCATCACCAATATTATTAAAAGTAAGAGTAGTAAACCCTCCAATCATACTTGATACAGTAACAATATATAAACCAGCACCACCTTTTTGGGTAAATGACAAATTTAAAATTTGTCCTTGAACACCATTTGCTAGAGTTGCGGTAAAATTACCCGCCGTAGTATTTCGTAGCTCCATTGTATTTATGTTTAATGGAATTGCTGTACTAGAGTCGGTAAGTATAGCTGTTTTAGTTTTTATACGGTCGTTCAGAAATATACCATCACTACTAGACCCTCCAGCCAGCTGAAGGGTATTATTAACATTACTGGCACCAATAGTCCCATCTTTGCATACAACGCTGTCCACGTTCACCCCATTATTATTCGATTTTTCAAAAATGGTATCTATGCGAAGTCCTGCGGAATCAATAATACATTTAGAAATATTATCAATCCTGAAATCGTGTGTATCCCCCGCATCCACAAGATAGTCCAAACCGTCCGTATTTAGAAGCATTTGAATATCACCAAATTTTATAGCTTTACCGTTTGTCAATAAAATATTACCATCTTTCAAATTGACACCATCCAGTAAAATACCATTTCCACTCGTCAGCTCTACAGCATTATCAAATTTTAATTGATTGGAAACACTACAATCATTTACAAAAACATCCATGTTTTTCTTTTCAAGATTTGAATCAAAAATATTCCTTAATGACATTGTTTATTATATATAAAGTATATATATTATTTTATTTAAGCTAAAATTGGATCAGCGATTGCGGGTAAAGTGAACCCGATATTAATTATTGCCCAATTCCCAGCTACAAATTCTAATTCAAGGAACTGTCCTTGAGCCTTGAATGAAATAGTTGAAAACTGTAATAAATTTGTAGGTGTCAATACAAAGTCGTCAGTACCACTATGAAGTAGACAAACAAGCTTAATTCGATGTCCAACTATTGAATCAGCTAATGTTAATTGATGATCCCCGGATGAACTTGAAGATGACATATGAATACTTTCAGATAAATCCAATGCACCACCTGCATTACTAAATACTTGAACAGAATGTTGAACAAAATTAGTTGGGAATATAGAGAGTCTTTCTCTTAATTCAATATCTGTACTAGTCACACCTAGCTTTTCAGCACCTGATATGAAAAAACGATGTTTTAAATTACTATTATAATCAACACCATTCACATTGTCGGCACATATTCTTTTGGTACCATCTTCCCATTTATAATCTTTTCCATATTTTAAGATGATATCCGAATCAGCATCTATTTCATCACATTTAATATCTAACCAGGTTTTTTGTAAAGCTGGGTCTATAAGAGTTCTTAGTGACATATTTATATATATATAATCTATATTTTTTTTATTTGTTATTTATATAATGATAAAAATAACAAATAATGAAGATTTTTCTAAAATATATTATAATGTTAGCTTTAAAGGTCTTCCGGGTACCACAACAGGAACAGAAGCAAAATCTGATATTACTCGTACCATTCCAATTTTAGAAAAATCTGAGGATTATTATTTAGCACTTTCTAGATTCAGTTTGGATGCTTCTCTGATTCCTATTTTAATAATTCCCATTGTAGATAATCAAAGTGATCCTAATCTTACACCATTGATTTTCACATTGAGATTTTCTTCAACTGATTTTTCAAGCAATGTTATTTATGTTCCAGATAATAATTTACCAGTACCCCCATCTCCAATACCAACTCAGAATAAATTAGATCCATATTATCATGTATTTACTTATGAAACTATGATAGAAATGTTCAATGGAAGCCTAAGTCAAGCTTTTGGAGCTCTAAAAGCATCATTTCCGGCTTCACCTCCAACTGAAGCGCCATATCTATTTTATAATGAAGATACAGAAAGAATTTCATTAATAACTCAATATTCATATTCTGTAGGTACAACAATTGAGATATTCATGAGTAATTCATTAATAAAATATTTAGAAGCAATGAGAGTTTTCTTCGATTCTTCTGATCAATTAAAAACAGCAAGATTTATAATTAAAGATACACAAGATAATGCATTTGCCAAACCCGGATCAGTTATTCCATTGTTGCCATTAACCCCAGATTATTTACAATTTCAACAAGAATACAATGTTATTTCACTTTGGAGCTCTTTTAAGGATATAATCTTCTTGACTGAATCATTACCTATAAGATCTGAGTTTGTTCAAACTCCGGCAAATGTTGCTGGAAATAATAACTTTAGAGCTATATTAACTGATTTTAGTCCATTAATTCAGCGAGCTGGCGATCAACGCAGCCTGTTACACTTTTTTGGTGATGGTAAATATCGACTAATTAATTTACGTGGAAATGAACCATTATATAGAATTGATTTTAAAATATCATGGGTAGACATTGATAATAATATACATCCATTTTTTGTAAAGTCAGATAATTTAAGTCAAGTAAAATTTGCATTTTTGAGAAAAGATACATTTACTAGTTAAGATATAATAAATTTAATTAATTATAAAAAATATAATATGTATATATATATTATAATGCAAAAACCATATATTCCAGTATTGGTAGAAGATCCAGTTGTAAATGTTGATAAAATGCAATATTACGCAGTTTTAGAAGGCGGTGATCGTGTGACATATAAACGTATTAATTCCACATCATTTTCTCAAAATTCGATATCCATCACGGCCCCACCCCCGTCACCCCATATATATGTATCTCGCGATGTGTTGCTAGAGGTGTCCTTTAGATTAACATTTGCGGGAACCACATCCGGAAATAATTTATTACAGACTGGGTTTGATGCTCCGCGAGCATTCCCTTTGGCAAGTTCCATTAATACTACCCAAGTTACCATTAATAACACATCAATATCGTTAAATACATCTGATGTTGTTAAACCATTACTTAGGTATAATTCAGATTATGCAATCAAGAATCAGAAATATTCAATGACACCTTACATGATGGATAATTATCAAAAATATTCTAGTGCAACAAATACTCCTAGAAATCCATTAGGAGATGCAGCTGATAATCAATATCAAATGGCTAGAGGTGGGTTTAACTATACTATTGTATCAAATACAACCACTGACGCAATTGTTGATTTAGTTGTTACAGAAAATTTATATTTGTCTCCATTTTTATTTGGTCATGATGATAATCGTGGATTCATTGGTGTTCAAAACATGGACTTCATATTTAATTTTGTATCCAGTCTGGGTTCTCGAATTTGGTGCCATTCTGATGATGCTCCAACGTTAACTTTTTCAATTGCTAGTGTTGCTGTACAATCAGCAAGCTTATTATTTAAGTATATTACGCCAAAACAAGGTGTTCCAGTACCTCGACATGCAATATATCCATATTACGCAGTTCAAAGATATCCAACTATTGCTGGTAGCTCCATGGCGCCAAATAGCACATTACAGATTGCTACACAAAATATCCAACTACAGTCAATTCCTCATAGAATTTATTTATTTGCTAGACGACAAGATGCCGATAGGACAGTATCTACTACAGACACATATTTAGCTCTAGAATCTCTAAATGTGAATTGGAATAATGAATCAGGATTATTATCATCCGCATCGCAACAGGACTTATATAAGATCGCTGTACGTAATGGACTTAGTGATATGTCATTTCCACAGTGGGCTGGTATTGAAAATCGAATGATTGGTACATCTAATCAACTCCATGGTCAAACAGGGTCCGTTATGTGCCTCCAAATGGGGACCGATATTGCTCTCCGATATAATGAGGCGCCAGGTTTACTTAATACCTACCAGCTACAAATCAATGCTACCTTTAAAAATATCAATCAAGTTGATACATTTATACCGGTTTTCTTCATCGTGGTCGTGTCAGAAGGCATCTTCGAAATAAAAGATAATCAAGCTATATCGCGAATTGGTGTTTTAGATAGAAATGATATAATGCAAGCAAGACAAATAGGAAAACCATTATTTAAACAAATTGGTAGATCATACGGTGCAGGTGGAAATTTTCTTGAATCTATTGGTGATTTAGGGAAAAAGTTTGCTGAAACTGTTATTGGAAATATTGGAATTCCTAGAGTTTTAGCTGAACAAGCTAAGGATATAGCTCCAGCGGTTGCAAAATTGGCACCATCTTTATTAGGATTAGGTAATGGTGTATTAATTGATGAATATGGTGGAGTCCAATGTGGAGGAAAGAAACGAGGACGTCCGAGAAAGAAAAGAAAAGGTGGTGTTTTAGTTGGCGGGAGATATATTGATCGTAATGAATTAGCCAATCGATTAAGATAATATTTTTTTTTAATAATATATAATATATAGTTTGAAAAATGATATACATTATTGGTAATATAATAGTTGTCAGTGTTGGATGGTATTGTTTATATACCATGCATAAACAAGGCAAATAATATGAAGTTATAATTTTCATTCTCTTCACTATAGAGAATGAAAATCATCATTTATTAAAAATATATTGTTAATCAGGTATATTTTGAGTTAAATATGTAATCATATAATCTTTATCTTTAATATCCTTAAAAAGATTATAGAATTCATCCTCATTCATAAAATAACACATTAATCGGAATGCAACCCAACGACCACAAGTATTAATATTTTTACCATATTGTTGAAGCTTATAATTATTGTATCGAATTGGTAAATCACATTTATATAATAAATATGTTAAATGAGGTATTTTACCATATTTTTTAATTCTGTAATTCGAGTTAATATTTTTAATTTGTTCATCTGGAAATGTTGAAAAAGAATCAAAAAAATGTATTTCATTATTAAATTTCCATATACAACACCAATGTCCCCAATAATCTTTGCTTTCATACAATATTATTGTTCTATTATACGGTTCCAGTAATTCTTTAATTGATCGACATTTTCTAAGATCTGTATAATTTACAATTTTAATTTTATCATCAAACAAGTCACTTAAGTCTCTGCCTGATAAAGCATAATTTATTTTACTATTCATCTATAGAATAATAGAATAAATAATTATATTTAAATATTATCATTATTTAAGAAATAAACCCCATGTTCATAAATCACGTAACGCGGATATTTATTAATTATTATCCAACGACTATTTAATTTGAATAATCTTCTGATATCTTTTTTATCCATGCCAAAATATTTACCCAAACAGTATTTTACAGAATAAGGTGATGTTGAATCTGGAAATAATACTATTTTAGTTAATTCATTCAATACAGATCTTGTTTTCTTATAATTATTAATTAAGTGAGACGTGACGAGCATATTAATATTTTTATCTCTACCAGTCTCCATTAAATCTTCCTTTAAATTATGAACTTCATTACGCAGTTTTTTGTCTCTAATTGTATCAGTATCATCGAAAATACATAAGGATTCAGCTAATTCAGTTGGATCTATTGGATCTTCACATAGTTCTTCATCAATATATATTCTTTTTATTTGTCGAATTTTATCAAATACAGGATCTTCATCTTTTCTAGAAAATAAAAATAAATCGTTGTCTGGCTTGTCCTTCATATATTGTTTAACAAACTCGCTACAAAACGTACTCTTACCTACACCAGATGGTCCACAAACATAAATAATATCTCGAGTGTTCGATGGTAACAAATTCATATAACCATCTCTTATTTTTAATTCAGTTTTTACATCTTCATCAACTATTTTTTTTATTTTATTATACAATTCATCATCTCTTAATGGTGTCTTGTTAGTCATTATCATTTCTTTTATTTTTCTGATTTTTTCTAGTTTTTCTTTTTTCTTTAATCCCTTTAGGAGATCATTCTTTAATAATTTATTAAAATCATAAAATTTTACTTCATCCTTATTATCTTCGAATAGTCCTTTTTTATTATGATAAATTATTTTATCATTATTTTGCCCTCCTTTTATTTTACAAACAGGGCTAGAGTATTTATTAAGTTTTTTTAATGAAAACATTTATATATATTTAATATAAATATTTAAATAATTTAAAAAAGTTTATTTAATTCTATAGTTTTTTAATTATTTTAGATAAAACTTTTAATAAATCCTTATTAAATTGTTTATTTTGATTTCTATCATTTAATTTAGCATTAATTATATATTTAATTTGTTTTTTTATTTCTTGTTTATCCATTATATAATTAGTTAAGATATTCCCATATTTATTTATTAATAAATATGGGAATATTACCCTTATATTATAACCATGTTATTTTAAAAATAATGGTTTTAATTTCTCGATATAAAAAAAAATGGTTGACAAGTTTAACACAACATTCAACAAGCACAGAACGACAGTTATTTGATGAATATATATTTCCATATTATTACTATATATTTTTATTTTTTTATAATTTTATTTATAATTTTCATATTTTTATTATAAACGTCTGCTTCATCTGCATCTTCATATTTATTCATTACACTAAATTCTTTATTTAATTCTCTGATATCTTTTATGTATTTTTTTTTAATAGCATATAGATCATTTATAACTTTATCTATAAACTTAAGACCTTTATATAATTCTTCATTTACTTTTCCTATATATTTTTTATCACGTTTGTAGTAATTCATTAAATTATTTCTTTGAACATCTAACTGTTTGATTATATTATATTGTTCTTGTTCAATCATTATTATTATATTATTAGGTTATATAATTTAAGTTACTTCGTCTATTTCGTATATATCATAATTAAATACAAAAGATTCCATGAATTCAATTAATTTATTAACAATTCTTCTTAATACAAATATATTTATTTTTGTTGTCTCAAAATAGTCTTTTAATTGTTCTTCATCTTCATTTCTTTCTCTACTAAATCTATCTATCATTTCTTTAGTATTATTATAAAATTCTTTTAGTCTTTTATTTTTAAATTTAGCTTTCTTGTTATCGAATAAAGTATCTGATAAATCTCCCAATTCATTGTACAATACTTTTAAACTTTTCCCATTTATCACATTTTCATTTAAAGAGTCCAATAGAATAAAATACATTAATCTATTTAATCTTTTTTTATATTTTGGTTTATCCCATGGTAAATTAGCCTGTTTGAATAATATAATATTTAAATCTTCAATTATATAACCTAAACTAATTAAATTATACGTAAATTCATATTCTTCATTATAAAGATTCATTATTATATTTTTATCAATAAAATCTCTGAATTTCTTATTTGTATTATACTTTTTAACATAAGTATCATCTCTGTGACTTACAGAAACATCAATCAATTCACCAGATGACAATGTTAAATTATCTATTAAAAATGATAATTTAGTTCTAGCAAGATCAAATCTAGTTCTTAATTTACCAGCTTGAAAGTCAAGAGTCTTATTTAAAGTAGTATAAAATACACTCTTTTTATTACCATTTATTTCATACAGAGCTCTTTTATTATTTAGAAAATCAATTAAACCATCAGGTCTCTTAAAAAAATTAACTGTTTTAATATTTCTATTTGGTAAAGCTTGCAACATTTTTAATAATTCTTTGATGGCTTTATTTTGCATTCTTTTATTCAATCCACAAAAGTAAAAAAATTCACCCGCATTCTTTTCATATATTGATCTAATATAATCAAGCAATAAATAAGATAACAAAGAAATATCATTAAATATTTTATCATAATTTTTGAGATTAGGATTAACAAAAATACCAAAATCATTATCTGATTGTTTTAAATATTTACTGTATTCTTTATTTATTAAATTATGTGCATTGGCTGGTAAAATCTTAATAATATTATTATTAATAATTCTTAAAACATTCCCCCCTTTATAGCTGAAAATAATGTCTCTATGATCTAGCTTCATTTTTTTTTTATAATCATCGATGCCTTCAATAAATGCTGTAAATATTATTTTTAAAAGTTTAAATATATTGTCATCATATTTTAAGAAATAATCATTTACAAAATCCGTCAAAGTATTTTTTATATCTCTTTCTGGATCTGTAAATTCTTCCTCTTCTTCAAATACTTCTACTAGTTTAATATTTTCAACAACATCATCATTTATGACATCATTGACAATCATTTCAATTATATTTAAATCAATCATTATATATAATTTATTTATATAATTTATTTATATAATATTTTTATTAAAGCCTTCTAATTTTTCCTCTAATACGTGTATATCTTATTCCTTTAAATTGTTTTATTTGACCTTCTTTGAGTTTGCTGGCAAAAAGTATGAATGGATTTGCTTTTCTTTTTTTTCTTGTTTTACCTTCAAATTTATCAACAATATCTTTAAAATCGGGACATCTTGGATTTTTCTTTAAAAATTGGGACCAAGGATTCTTTTTTCTTTTTTTTTTAGCTCCACCAAGATTAAAATCAATGTCAATTAAATCCCTGTCATAATAATCAATGTCAACAAGATCTTCATCAAATCCACCCATATCATTAAGACTAATTCCACCTTTTTTCATACTTTTAAAAATATCAGCCATTTGCTTCATTGACTTACATTTCATAAGTTGTTTTAATTTCTTCTCCATAAATATTTTCTTCATGAGTTTCTTATCTTTACCTTTAAGTTCCTTAAACTTCTTTTGTTTTCTTCTAGGTTTTACATTTCTCTTTTCAATCATCTTCATAAGTTTCATGAATTCTTTTTCAAGTTTATTGTCCATTATATATATTATTAAAGCTATATTTTTTTTATAAATACAATTTCAATATTATATGTTTTATAATTATATTTATTTCTCTTTATAACTTCTCTTATAACATCTTTATCTGATCCTTCTAAAGGTTTGTATTTAACATAAAAAGTCATATCTATATTGGGTCTTTCCAATGTGTGAATATTTTCTATTATAAAATCACATTTAGAAATGTCCATTAGTGTCTTTATTCTATTAATAAACATATGTTTTACTTCATGTTTGGGATTGAAATATCTATATGTATATTTAATACATTCGTGTAATGGAAACATAAACATTATATTTATATATTATATAATGAATACAAAAAAATGTGTGTACTGTAAGAAATATAAAAATTTAATAACATTTAAATTTAAAGAAAATAAACAAAAATATAATAAAACATGTATTACATGTATTAAAGAAAGTAGAGCCCGAGTTAAAGGTGTTTTTATTCCTAAACTGAAACAAAAATCATTACATAAAAAATATGTGCTAAAATTAAAACCTAAAAAAAAAATATATGTTCATATTCCAAAAATATATGTAATACCTAAATTAAGTAAGAAATCTAAAAAATATATTCGTAAACTTCCCGTCTCATTCGCATTAGATTTTACATGATACAATTAAATAAATCATATAATATATCACAAAAGTATTTATCATCTTTATCCTTTACACTATCATAAATTTTTTCTTTCTTTAATTCTCGTATAAATAATTTCTTTTTTAATGCCGCGTGACCATTATTGTTTACCATAGATCTTTTAGCACACTCATGAATTGATTTAGCTAAATCTATTTTTTCTTTTATAAATGGGATACCTTTTTCAATTAATTTAAAATAATTGTCTATATTAATTTCTTCAACTTTTTTATAGTTTGTATTAAAATGTAGTAAATTATTATTTCTTCTTGGTTTTCTCTCTATTATAATATCTTTTAAGTGGTCACTTCTACTATTTGTAAAATAAATACGACCATTTAATAATCGTGATACGGTAGCCTTTGAAATACCTAAAAATATTGATACTTCGCTCATATTCTTACATGTTTTTTTTGTTTTATCTGCTTTGGTTACTTCATAAATATGATTCCCACTTCCAGATTTTCTCCCCCCTTTATTTTTTTTAATTAAAACTTTTTCTGCCATTTATATAATAACTATATATTTTATTTTTTATATATATACGCATATAATATATATATATGCGTATTTTTAAAAAAAGATCTATTTTTTTATTCTTTTCTTCTTAACTTGGTAATACCTAACATTATCAAATCCTGTACTTCTTGTAAAAGCTGTATATAAAATACGATAATCTAATATTCTATCTATCTCATGGATAATATATAAATCTTTTATTGTTTTTCCTTGATATGAATGAATTGTATTATACTCTTGCTTTAATTTTTCTGTTATTTGTTTTCCATATAAATGCGTGTAACATACATTTATATTATTTTTCATTTCGTTTACTGTTGCTCTTTTTATATTATCTTTTATATATTTTCTTAATCTCCCTATCTTCATTGTTGGAAATTTTTGAGTAAAATCATAATATTCTTTTGTGTATCTACATTTTTCGTGATATTTAATCTCATATTGATTAAAATCAACTAACTTATTAAAAATCATAGATGTTGTATAATCTATTCCATCTGTAGATCTACATTGATGTCTATCACCCAATAATATTATGTTTAGATTACTCCTCTTTAAAAACTCTAATATTAATAATGTTTTCATCGTTAATTGAGTACATTCATCTATTATGATATATTTATACTTTTTTAATATCTCTTTTATTGTCTCATTACCTAATGATTTTCTAATATAATGTTGTACTGAATTTTCATTATCCCAATCTAAGGCATTCTCTTTTGTTGATGATGTAGTTAAATACTTTATATCATTATCATTAAAATATTTTATTATATCATTCTTTGTTGTAAATGATTTTCCGACTCCAGCGGGACCAGTAACAAATAAAGATTCATTATTTTTTATTACATTCATAAAATCACTTTTATTTAATTTATTTATTTTTTTTAATAAATATTGCTCATGATCAAATCTATTTGACATACGTGATGATATCATATTGTATCTCTTTTTTTCATCTCGAATTCCAAAATCAACTTTTATTTTCTTTAAATATATCTTCTTATTAAATCCTATACAATCAGTCCTAATCTTTTTAATTTTAATATCAGGGTATTCCTTTTTAACTGCATAATATAAATCCATTAGTTGTGAATGGCAATGTGAAAAAATTGATAAATATGATAACATACCACTATTTAATTTATAATTATTATTTAATACATTGAATGTACTAAACGATTGATATGATTTTTTTCTTCCATATTTCTTTTTCATTGCTTCCATTTCTTTATCATCATCAATATAATAACTTGTTTTTTTAGTTGTAATATATCTTCCTAATAATCCACTATATTGACGAACTAAATCATTATCTATTTTTTTTCCATTCTTTTCGCCTGATTTAAAATATTTTACCACATATTCATACTTTATATTTACATCTAATTTATATTTTTTGATAATATGGCCAGCTATCCAATGTTGCTCTAATGGATATATTGCTTCTTGGATATCATCTTTTTTATTAAACTTACATAAATAAAATCTATAATCTATAATTGATTGCTTCTTGAATTCTTTTACATATTCTGTACCAGAGGTTAATGCAAATTTTAATTTTGGATTACACATTATATTTTTGTAACATTCCTTTATATCTATATTTGTTCCCCAATTCACGTCATTATTAAAATATTGTATTGGCCTTATTCCACAATTTTCATAAAAATCTACATTTACTTGGCTATATTTTCCCATTAAATTAAATATTTCATTCATTTTTTTAAATTTATTACCACTGTCCAATACATATTTATTCTTTTTAAACGTAAAACTATATTCATCACTACCTTGGATTTCATAATTATTTAGTACTTTTCTATATTGCTCATAATATTGGTCTTCATCTAATTTTTTGACCTTATGTTGTTTGTACATATGTGTTACCTTGTATAAATGACCATTGTGAACTAATATTTTTAATTTCTTTTTGTATTCATTTTGATTATTTTCACTAATTTCCTCTCTGTCAATTATATAAACAATTAAACCAATATTATGTTTATTTAATAATTTGGTAAACTCATCACAGGTTGGTATCTTATTTTTTTTTAGTTCATTAAATAATAGTTTTTTTACTTTTTTCCCTATTAATGATTGCCTAATTGAATTAATATATGATGGAACACAGTACTTCTCATTATTATTATCATTAAATAATTCATTTGATATCATCATTGTATAATCCTCACACTCAAAGTTAGTTACACTTTCATTAACACCATTCTTTCTTAATCTTATTGATTTAAATATTTTCTTGTACGTTGATCCTAAATATGCTATTATTCGTCCTGTTTTTGGATTTATTACTGTATTATTATCAATTTCTTGAAAATATTCATTTAAAGGTCTCCCATCAGCTTCATTTTCTAATTCAAAAAATAATTCTGAGCCTCCATTACTATGTCTTACTAAGTCATAAATTCTACGATATCCAGCTGATAATCTATTTCTATTTATGCTATCGGAATCTAATAATATTCTTGCTATTAACATTGCATCATTACCATTTTGAATATTCGCTGTAAATTCCTGTTGTCCCCCAACAGCTCTATATGTTAATGATCCATTAGCTCGTCGATACATTCTTGTTATATCTGATGCTGATTGACGACCCATTAATCGTATTATTCTATCTTCTTGATCTTCAACTTCATCTTCAATGATTTCTTCATCAATAAATTCAAAGTCTTGTACTTCTTCAGGTGGAGAATATATGTTAGTTATTGTTACCATTTCTATATGATCTATATATATATATTAGATATTATATTTTTAAGTAATCAAACTCATGTTTTCTATATATTTAAAAAAAAAAGAAGTAAGTGCGTTTAAATATGTCGAGTGTGAGACCACGAGAGATATTAACAATT
>SDBT01008635.1_pt1 | contig 16619 bp, 27 predicted proteins | sample 2277101 | NCBI WGS metagenome assembly SDBT01 (sample SAMN10404973, study PRJNA504765) | marine sediment metagenome | isolation source: marine sediment core GS10_PC15, 103 cmbsf | place: Arctic Ocean: Southern Knipovich Ridge | collected 2010 | reverse complement strand
TGTCCTGGAAGAATTTTATGGCCTCGTTAAAAGGCAGGTTTCCGTATTCAATTTCGGGCATTACGCTTCACCCTCTTGGGCCGCGCCGTACCCGGTCAGGGACGCGGCGAACATGGCCTTGGTTAACAGGAGTTGGAACTCATCGGTGTTCAAGCCGGGGTACAGCTCATAAAGTTTGGCCCCGATTTCCTGGAATGATCCGGCGTCGTTAACCGCTTCAAATACCGGCATCAGCAAGGCCTCTATGGCCGCCTGTGACGTCTCAACAGCCTGGCCGGACAGATTATCTAAGGTGTCTTGAGAAAAGCGCTCTGGGGCCGATTTCAGAGCCAGCCGTTTCAGTGCCTCGGCGGTGTCGGGCGCATCGCGACGCGCCCCTGTGGACTGCGGGGCAAGGACGGTTTCGCTTTCTTCGGGCAGAGGTATGCCGAAGCGTTTGCTCACGTGTTCCTGGGATATGGGCTGGCCCATTTTAACCACGTTGCCGTAAACTTCGGAGAGCGCTTTCAGGTCCTCGGGTTCCTGGACGGGTATCCGGAACCGGGGTATTGGAGCGTCCCAACCGAAGTTGAAACCGACCAGGGGCCTTAGGATTTGCATTCTCCAGGCGTTGCTTAAAGACCGGGCGTCGGATTTAACCAGGTCCAACCGGACTTCGTTGTGGGTTTTAGCGGCCGCGAATGATCCTTTATCCCCGACTTCGGTGGTCAGGGTGGACCCGATGATGGCCTTGGACATCTCGCGGTTACAGAAGTCGGCCAGGATTTTGAACACCTGGACCGCCCCGGATTTTTGCGCCGCCTCGACAAACTCGATTTCGGTATTCTTGGATATGATCCCGGCCGCGTCCGATCCCAGGCTTCTAATGGCGCTGATCAGGGCCTCTTTATCCTCCGAACCGGCTCCCGGTTCGTACTTGCCGATCCGCAGAGGCATGCCGAACACTTCGGCAAAGGCCACCCAGTCTTTGATGCCGTAATTTTTGAACAAATACATCCAACTGCAAAGCCTGGTAATACCAGCGCGGGTGTCGTGGCCGGAGCGGGCCTTGTGGCGGTGATAGACGCATTTAAAGGGCGGGATCTCCTCAGGCTGCCCGTTATCGTTGACGATTTTCGGGTACTGGCTGTCAACGAAGGTGAGCCGTTTCTGGTGTATCCATTCAAGGCCGGTGATTACGGCCCGTCCGCCGTCCATGCCCCATTTGATTTCACTGATGGCGAATCCTTTGCCGATGGCGTCCAGGAGATCGAACTGGCTGTCTTCAAAATTGTTCAGGCCTGAGATTACGTCCCGGCAGAAATCAGCCGTTTTATCGGCTTGGCCGTCGCCCTCCTTGAATGAGACGATTTCGTAATCGAGGCCGTTGACCGCGTTCTTGCGTTTGAGCAGTTCACCGGCCAGGTGGGTATCTTTTTCCTCCATCTCCTCGAACAGTTCCGCCTGGCGGTAGACGTATCCTTGCGTGGCTTCCTTGAGTATGGCGGCCAGCCGTTGCGGTGTCAGGCCGTCCGAGGGATAGCCGCTGTACCTGTCCCTGACACTAACCGAGGCCATCACTCGTTTTTCCGGTCTGGTACTGGCCTTGATCTCGCGGCCAAACTGGTCAAACAGAGGCATTAGTACGCTCCTTTGGTTTCGCCGAACCGGCGCTTGGACACGGTCTGGTAGGCGGCCGGACCGCCCCAGCCCTGGACCAGGCTTACCGCTCCTTCGAGGGCGTCGGGACCGTCGTCATTGACGTTGGCATCCTGGATATAGATGAGCTGCTCAACGAGCAGGTCCTGATCGGAATGGCCTTTGACAAAGCGGAGTTTTCCGAACTCAATCAGATAGCTGAGAGTAGTAATTATCCGGCCTTCCTTGTTGGTAGAGTGATGGATTTCGGACAGAGGCAGATACCGCTGTCGCTCCTTGGCGTAGTTATTGAAAACCTCGCGCAAAAAATCCTCGAGCATGTTGGTTTCTATGCCCAGCGACCCGCCGTATTCGTCGTTGATCTGGTAGCAGGCCCTTAGCATTTCGTTGACCGTGGCGTGGCGAATCCAGGCGTGCAGGCAGTCGAATTTCATGTCCTCCAGGTCCAGCCCCACGGTAACGATGGCTTTATAATCGTTAGCCATGCCGGATTTTGCAGATGGATCAAGAAATGAGGCTACCCGCCAGTTCTTTTTTACAAGCAGCTCGATGTAGGAAAACCAGGATTCCTGGAACGGACTCTCCTCGGCCCCGACCCGGTTAAGCATCTCGGCATTAAAATTGACCGTGCCCATTTGACGGCGTTTCTTTTCCAAGCGGTCCAGAGGCCAGACTTCCGGCCACAAGGGCTGGCCGTCATCCTTTATGGCGCTGTAAATACGGGAAATATAGATCGGACCGTCTTCGTCTTTAGCGGCCATGAACTGGGCCAGGATAGATTTAGGGGCGAAGATATTCCCGATCATGGTGAAGGAGTAACCATCGCCCATACTGCCCATGACCGCTTTCTGCAGCCAATCCATACCGGCTTTGACCAGCCTGGGATTCTTGACGTTGGTATCGTTTTCAAAATCATCGACAATAGCGCGATCCGGCCGGTGCTGGAGATTCTTGAGACCTCTGAGGCGTTCACCCCGGCCTCGGGCCAGAATGCGCACACCGCTGGCTGTGGTAAAATCGTTCTGCCTCCAGGTCCGCCCTTCGAACGGACCGAAGTCATGGATAAGGCGCGGATTTTCCTCCAATTCCAGACGGATGGGCAGGGTGAATCCCGTGGCCTGGTCATTGGTATCCGAGATAATCAGCTCGAACCATTTCAACCGGTGGCAGATATCGTGAATCGGCACACCAAAGGTGAAGAAAGTGGATTTAGCATGCTCGCGGGCGGCGGCGATAAACACGGCCTGGTCAGTCACATCGGCCAGGTCAGCCCATTCCTGCTGGAAATCTCCGAAATCCGTAAAGAAATAATGCGGCATGTAGGTCTTTAAAAAATACAATTTATCCCAGCGGCTCCTGGCGATCCGCTCTTCCTGATCTTCCGGTGAATCATCCTCGAAAGGGGAGACACTGGCTTTGATCCAGTCCTTCAGGTTTTCGGCCCACTGGTCGAAGCCGTATTCCGTGATTTTAGGTCGCCTTTTCATGGGTACCCTTGAATCGATCCACTATGGTTTCAAAATTACGGCCCAGCACTTTCAGGCCTTCCGGGTCTATCTCCCGGAGTGTCTCTGCTACGAATTCCATGTCCTCGAGGAAAATCCGGGGCCGGTCAATTTCCGGGGCCGCAGCCGGGTCTTCTTTTCTTTGTTCTTTTTCCCAGGCCAAGGCCATACGTTCCAATTTGATTACGGCGAACACATCTTGAGGGTCTTTTGATTCGGCGGCCTGATTCATCATGGTAAGCCTCAGGTCCCTCATGGTCCGCTCGAAATTAGCCCGGTCTTCCTCTTTGCTCTTTTTTTCCTTGGGCCAGCCATATTTTGCTGACCAGCGCCCGATGGTGGCAACGCCGATACCGGTCTCGGCGGCTACTTCCTCAAGAGCCAGGCCGTGTTCAACGTACAGCTTTTTAGCCTGGTCCTTATCGGCGAAGTTATATTCCCGACGAGACATTAATCCTCCGCAGGTCGTTTAACACTCTCTCAAAGGCTGTCAGGCACAGGGATAACCGGAGACGCTTGAGCCTGTACTTAAGCCGTAATCGGGCTATCACTTTGCGCGCTCCATCAGCTTGCCCATCAGCCTGGTCACTTCCTTGACCATCTCGATCATGAGGCCGGTCACCTTATCCTGGAGGTTTTCCCGGCTTTTCCAGAGCCGCCAGATCGCGGCCCAGGCTAGGACGTTAAAGACCAGGCTGATCACCAGGGCCGCGTCCTTGCTCTTGGAAATGGAATCGACCAGAAAAGGATTCATTTACCGCTCGCTGATCCGCGCTTGTGCTTGATGACGGCTGTCTCGGCCTGATCCTGGGCGGAATCGGCTTTGCGCCGTAAATCGGCGGCCACGTCAAAGGCCTCGAGAGCCGCGCTGAACTGGTCGACCATGTCCTGGTCGACCTTGCCGCTGGTTTGCAAAGCCAGGGCCGTGTCAAGCAAACGATCTGAGAGCTGCTGCCTGGGACTGGCCGAGACTTCGTCAGCGTTGCCATTGGACAGACCGTAGCTCAGTTGATCCAGCGAAGTGTTAAGGGCCTGGGCCAGGTCTTGAGCGTTTTGTTCCTGCCTGGACAACTCTCCGTAATGGCGGGTATCGGCGGCTAAAAAATCCAGCAAGGCCCTTTTCAGTTTGTCGATTCTGTCTTTGTAAGCCTGGTCCATGTCGCGCCTCCTTAAAATTAATTTATTTACCGGCCATCAGGCTGGTTTTATCCGCGCTGCCCTTGGAGCTGCCGAAAAAGTAATTACAGACCGCTCCAAAGTTGGTGGCCAGTGAACCGAACAGCATGAAGGCTACATCTCTACTGCCTGCGGGCACGGGCTTGAAAAAGAGCACCATCACCAGGGCGAAAAAACCGACCACGATTACCCCGGCCAGCAGATACATGGGCCAGTTGAGTTTTCCCGTAGCCTTGGTGACTTCAACCTCGCGTTCACGCGCCGATTGAGTGTTTTCCAGGGTGATTTCTTCGAGCCGGGTCTTGTGGGTCAATTCCACTTCGCGCAGTTTCACGGCCGCTTCCGGATCGGCTTTTATCCGTTGGTAGAGGTCTTCCGGATCGTCCGGATCGCCGCCGACTACCGAGGCGATAATACCGGCCAGACCCGCGCCCAGAGGACCGCCCACGGCTCCGCCCAAGAGCGGCGCGCCGATTTTAGCGATCTGTTTGCCAAGTTCCAATAAATCCATGATTTACCACCTCAAGCGATCTTCCCCGGAGGGGAAGGGAAAGGGTTGCTGAAACCGCGCGGATTCAATATCCAGTATGTACTTGTATGGGGTGTCCCCGGCCACGTAGTCATATGCCATGATCAGGGCCACCAGGCCGTATTCGGGATGCCAGGCAACCTTTACGATCAAGCGCGGGTACAGCGGGCTGCCGTCCGGGTCAGGGTTCCGGATTACTATCTGCATCACGCCCGGCATATCTTCCTCGAACGCGGCCATCTCGATTGGCCAGGCGGCCAGATCGTGGGGTGACAGGGGCGAGGTCCGGTCGTAATCGTTAGCGATCAGGTAAGTGATTTTTTCGGTTACTATACGGGTGTATAGTTCATCGGCCGATACTTTCCGGAAGGTATGCGCAACAAGGAAGGAAAACACCAGAAGCCCGATGAATACGAGCCAGCATGAAACATGAGTACGTTTATAGTCCATTTTTATTCCTCCTCGACTTTGGAGATTTGCACCCGGTTGAACCAGCCGCGTCCGTTTTTCTCCTGGATGGGTGATTGCTTCATGAATTCGATATAGTGATATCCCTGAAGGACATTCAGGGCTTTGAGCAAGAATCTCGGATGATCTTTTCTCAGGTAGGACTTAAGGGCGAGATAAGTCTTGTAACCAAACACCCCGTCCACCACTAAATCGTCGTAGAGCAGCTCGTTACGGTTAAAGACGTTCAGGCTGAGTTGAAGGAATCCCACGGCTCTGGAAACGCCCAAATTCACGGCCGTGTCGAACATTTCATAGGCGATATCCGGCTCAAGCTCGGAAACGTCATCACCCCAGAACCAGTCCCAGAAATTGGCCCGGTAAAACATCTCGACATCGACCTGAAGGCCGGTAAGCTCATTCAGGTGTAAAGGAAAATCCGGATTCCTTTTCTGGGCATCAATGATGCTCCATCCTGGCCAGGATGGATGATATCTGCGGGAGATGCCCTGGTAGGTTTCACCGCCCATATCGTCCGGATCGTTGACATACCCGCCTTCGTGTATGCGGGTGATTTCATAAGCCTTGTCGAAACTCATTTAAGCAACCTCCTTATTACGGGCCATACGGTTAATTCATACATCCTGAAAATCCCCCGAAAACGTCCGTGGAAGCGGCACCATAAGTGCATGGGGTGGAGTTTATGCTGCAGCCAGGATCGCAAGGCGATCACCAATGTTTAAAAAAAAAGAGGCCCAGGCGTTCCGTCTCGGAACTGAAAATGCCTGGGCCTCCAAGGGCTCTTATTTCTTTATCAAAAAGTTGTGGTTATTTTACATAAATGCCGTCATTAATCAACTGTTTTTTGATTTCCTCGAAATCAATTTCCGCCGTCTTGCAATCTTCCTTAAGACCTTTTTCGTTAATAGTAAAGCCGCCGCAAGGCGGTAGAATCGCTGTTATTTCTCCAAACGAATTCACCCTAACTTTAAAAAGCTTCTTTCCGCACTTGGGATCTTTGATTGCAACGACGCGTGTATTACAACTACTCATCTTTTAATCTCATGAACTCGAAATCGGGATCTTCTATTCTAAATTCCAGACAATAATTCCAGTCGCTACCTGATTTGACCGGTCGATCCTCGACGACCGTGAGTCGATCCTCGACGACCGTGAATAAGGGGACATGGTATGCTTGAAGCTCAGCGCTTGCTATCTCCGGAAACCTGTTAAGTATTTTTTCAAATAAATCAATGGCTTGTTTTCTGGTAACGGCGAACAGGTCAACTTTGGCTTTGTCCGCGCAATGTTCAAGGTCTCCCTCCGGATAGCCCGAATGCATGACTTCTTTATCAAGACATCCTTTAGGAAACTCCTCTCGAATAACCTGAATCAATTCATCAATCTTGGACATGATTCTCCTCCTTTTTCTCTTTCAGTTGCTGGGTGTGGGTGGACAGAATCCAGCCGATGACGGCCAGGTCCTCGGGCTGCAGGGTAGCGCCGCACATGGCGGCCAGGACCGATGATCTCGATCTGGTCCGTAGCCGGGTTATAGGCCGCGTCCGGTATTACATCGTATATACATTGAGATACACTCATTTTGGTCCCTGCGTGATCATCCACCACCAGGCTCTGATCATCATGCTGCCGGCTAGAAGTACTGTAGGTATGAACAGTATCCAGAACGGCCACGTCATAAATTTTTCAATGATTTCATCCATTTGTTTTTCGGTCATGCGGCCCTCCTTTTGGCGATATCCTTTATGGCCTCGATGGCGTTGTGAGCCTTTTTGGGGGTCAACCATTCCAGCCGGGAAACCCCGCAGGTTTTGCTTAAGAAAGCGCTTAGGGCCTTCATTTCGTTGCCCTGTTGGTAATAATTGGTCAGGGTATACCACTGGGCTATGATCATTTTTACCTGGCCGTCTGAGGCCATGCCCGGCCCCATTTTGGGCGGTTTCCAGCGGGCACGGCTCGCCGTGCCTCTACTCTTGAAACCAGAGGCCGCGAAGTGTTTCATCACGGCCTGGAAGCCTTCACGGTCCAAATCCCTGGCGCTGTCCACGCCGCCGTGGGCTAACAGGGCCGCGCGGTACGCGTCATCATCCAGGCCCAGTTCCTTCTTGGCCACATGAATGACGGCTAATTGTTTGTTATTCAAGAGGCTCATCCTTGCTAATCTGATCCACGTGGTAGCATGCTTCCATGCGGTGGATGCGGCCTCTGTATTTAACCCGGACAAAAGGCGGAGTGACTACAACCACTTGAGCAGGCACCCAGCCACGATCCATTAACGGCTCGTTATTATCATCAAGCTCAGGCACATAGACGTAATCGCCGCCGTGTAATTCAGTCATGGTTTTATTCATTTTCTATTTCTCCACAATCTCGTATGTGTTTTCCGGGTTCAGGCGGCGGATGTACTTAACAGCGCGCAGGGCCAGTTTTTTAGTCGGCAGGACCGGTTTCAACCACGTGCTTTTGGACATGCCTGTCCTGGCCGTGCCCCATTCTCTGATCTGATACAGCATGGTTAATCCCCTTTTTCCATTCGGGTTTTGAGGGTTTGCAGGGCCTGTTTTTCCTGGGCTGCGGCCCAACGCTGCAGGCTGTTGCAGAAGGCCAGATCGGCCAGGTTCTCCTGGATGATCGCGGCTTCCTCGATCATGCGGTCGATGCGGGTCTCGGTATTCATGACTGCAGCCCCGCTAATATGTCCTGAAGCTCCCGAGCTGTGGTCAGGGCGCGGTTGACCACCTCTTTCGGAAGCAGCACGGACCCGAACTTCGAGCCGATTTTTCTTAAATCATCTGCAAATTTTTCTGGTTCCCCCATCATTTTTTCCAGAAACGCGTCCACTACCGCGACGGGCGTGGGGTTAACCCGCGGCTTTAAGGGCGGCGTGACTGTCGCTGTGCGGTCATCCAGGTCGTCGAACTCGAAAGATATCTGCTTCATCATGCCCACCAGGACGGACTGTCGGCCTCGCGCCGCCTTTTTCAGCCCGGTCAGGCCCCGGCGGCGGAAGGTATCGTAAAACTTTTCGGCCTCTTCCTCGGTCTCGCCGTACCAGTACCCGCCCTGATTGCCGGTTTCGCTGTAGACCTGGATCTCGTGGTCGAACAGGAGGTGGTTCTGCATAAGCCTTACCCAGCGCATCCAGCGTCCCTGCAACGCAGGGGAGAATAAAGCCTCACCATCCAGAGATATCATCCAGGCCCCGGCCAGTTCCTTGCCGGAAATTTTATTGTCCGCGCCGTAATGGTCCAGAAATATGACGTTTAAGAAAGCGCTTTCCGCGTGGGTCAATACCTTGTTGTGGTAGCCGTCAAGACTGATGCCGTAATCCCTATATCTCATCATCCATCCCCTTTGGTATTAAATCGGCCAGGCTGTTCACGCCTTTTTCTTCCAGAAATTTTTTTAAGCCCGGTTCGCCCGTGTTCTCTTCATCCGCCGCCGTGGGCGGGCGGCCGGATCGTTTGCTGTGTTCGCGGGCCGTTTCTTCTTGAGCGGTGCGGCCCTGGGCGTCTTCCAGTTCAGCGGTGTCCATCAGGACTTTCTTGAGATAGTTATGGCTGTTTAGGCCCTGTTTATGGGCGTTTGAGACCTTGACCATAGCCTCGATGATTCGTTTCTTATCCGTCCGGTACTGGCGGGTCTGGAAATTGAACTGCTCCGCGTCCCAGATCACGGCCAGGGTTTCGAGGTGGCGGATCTTGGTTTTTAGTTTCAGCCACCCGGCTTGAGGCGCGAATGAGGCCATGTATTCATCCGCCCAGATCCAGCCTTTACCGAAGCCTGCGGCCAGGTTGATCAAGGCCGTGAAATCGGCTGAGGTTTCAGCCTGATCCAGGCCGATTTTAGAACCGCATTTTGGGCAAATAAGTTTCATTTATGTTCCCGTCTGGGCGGTTCGCGAACCGCCCCTACACCTCCCGGTCCTTTTCCATTTTCTGATCCTGACGAACGGTCCAATTTCCGGCCCGGCCAGGATTTGATTTATGCTCCGCTTAAGCAATCGACGGCCTCCTCGTATGCTTCCTCGTAGCCTTTGCCGATCCGGGCGTACAAAGCGCGCTGTATGTCACGCGGAAGCGATCTGTAGCAGCTATAACAAAATGACATTCGGCTCTTTTTGGTCCGGCCGCACTGGCATTCTTCACTGTCCAATTCTTTGGCGTAGAAACCGGGGTCCGCAATCTTTGGCTGAGTCATTTAACTTCTCCTGATCCTCTCGAAATCGGCCAGGCCGTTTTTACCCCAGCGGTTGGCGATTTCGATGCCCATAGGTGACAGGGGAGGCAAATCGTCTGTCAGTTCCATTGCCGTTTCGGGCGCATCGCGATGCGCCCCTACGGTTGCCGGTGGAGGCGAGGTGTTCAACACGGCCGGTTCAATTTGATCCGCTATGTTTATGATTTTCGGTTCCAACCGAGCCTGAGCCCGGTCCTGCCTGCCTTTTTTACCCTTGGTTTTGGATTTAGGCATTTTTCTTCTTCCGAATCTCTTTCAACCTTTTACGCTTGGCCGTGTTAACGGGTGTTTTAGGGCCGGGGTCTTTGACCAGCCGCCAGCGGGATCGGCCGGACCGGGTCAGGTACCCGTATTCGGCCAGACAGCGTAAATACTCAGTAACGGTGTTACGGGCCGCGCCGGACAAACGCTCGATATCGTCGGTCGAGAAATGGCGGTGCGACCGGACCAGGTGCCAGATTTTATCCATAAGGGTACGCCGCTTATCACGGCCCTGGTATTTGTACGTCCCCCGGCAGACACGCTTGATTTCATTGCGTTTTTTTAACGCAAATACAACTCTCCGGATCGGGATCAGGTCTTTATGGGTCTGGACGTTCAGGGCATCCCCCAAATCAGAAACAGTAAAAGTACCCTTTATTTTCGCGGCCTCCAGGACCCTGGAAGCCAAACCGCCCACGGCGGCGGGTGAAGGGGATTTTCGTTTGACCGTACGCGACATTTACTTACCTCTGAAACCCCGTTTGATGGCCGCTTTGACCAGGTCGTCGGTGATCTTTTCCGGAGCATTCACCTTGATGAGTTCCTCCAAATGAAACAGGCAGCGCTCCACGGGACGGTAATCGCCTTTAGACTCTGTTTGGATCATCTCCGCCTGTTCAGCCGTCAAAATTATATCCGCGGCCTGTTTAGCGAAAAAGAGGATATCCTTGGTTGAAATCGGCTTGAATTCGATAAGCCTGAGTGTGCGGGACCATAGGCGCTGCTCTCGCGCGATTTTGTGCTGAAGCAGCTTTTCACCGACCAGGACAAAAGGGCAAAAAGTTTTGTTGGCCAATTTCCGAATCAAATTCAGTATGCCCATGTCGAGGTCGTCGGCTTCATCGATAATGATGACACGCCTTCTCTCGGCTAAAGTCTTCAGGACCAGGTTAGCGCAGGCCTCAGTCCGTCTGGGAATTTGGTCCTCTTCCAGCCCCAATTCTTTCAGGAGGTCGCGGAGAAACCATAAAACCGAATAATTTTCGTTCCATGTCTCGAAATGGACCCAGCCTTCCTGGGCGGCGAAGTAACGGCAGGTCGCGGTCTTGCCACGCCCGGCCTGGCCCACAAAAGCCAGGATTACCGGTTTATTTTCAATTTTCTCGGCCTCTTTCACGGCGGTGATAAAATTAGTGGCGTTTTCGGTCTGGACAAATACGTTTTTCATTGGGCTTGTTCCTCCTTGGGTACGAGCCATAAATCGCGCAGGAAATCGAATCGTTCTTTGTGGTATTTGGCGTAATCCGGGTCCCGTTCGGTGACCCGCATGAACTGCATATCGCTTATATCCAGCTCCTCGCCGGTACATTCCCGTTCTAATAATTTTTCGTACCGTTCCCATATCCCGTCCAGGATCGGGTCTGGTTCTTTGGGTTTGAGTTCGAGCACCTTCATCTTAGAGGCTTCGGCTTCGATATGTTCGGCCTCGGCCCTGGTCAGCGGCAATGCCGCTTCCGTTTTCCCCCTCTCCCTCTGGGAGAGGGCGGGGGTGAGGGTCTCGGGCAGTTCAATCAAATCCGGGGCGTTGGCCACGAATTCGCGCGCGGCCAGTTCGGTCTTTTTAACCAGCCGCTGCTGCAGCTTGATGCCTTCTTTCAGGTGGGCCATATCATCTTTGCCGCCCAGGATGGCCATCGGGTGAACCGGCTTTAATGGTTCGGCCCTGCAAATCAGCTTAGCGCCGTCCGGTTCATATATTAAAATGAAGGACAGGTCTTCTAAATCGTATTTGATGCGGACCCGGTGTTTCCGGCCGTACAGGGCTTCGCTGTAGTAATCGCGCCCGAGAAAGCGCACGCCGTTCCGGCCGATGGTCTTAACGGACATGCTCATCATGAGATGCCGCAGTTCGGCTTCGTCCACGCCCGGCCCTTGCCCGGTCTTGAATACTTCGCCCGGCAGCAGACCGTTCAGACCCCGGTGCGGCCGGTTCGCGTATTCCATGAACCAGTTCCGCAGCATGACGTTGACCTGCTCGATATCCGGCTGCCTTCCGCCGTGTTTTTTTTCGTGGATTTTTTTGTGCAGTTTTTCGTTCCGGTGCATGCGGGCCGGTTGATCGGCGATACTGGTTCCAATGAAGGTGGGCTGAAGCCGCTCGAACTCGCTGAACGTGGAAAAAAAACGCTCCACCGGCTTAGCCCTGGCGTTATACGGCCAGGCGAATACCGGCTCGATGCCCAGCCGCGCGAACATGCCGTTGAAACCGGCGTCCTCGAAGTCGATGGTCTTGTCGGTGAACAGCTTGGCCTTGAAGGCCTTACCATTGTCCAGGTAGACTATCTTAGGCATTTTACCCAGGGTCAGGATGGCGCGGCGCAGACCGGCCGCGATGGACTGGGTGTCCTCTTCGGGCATGATCTCCCAGCCGCACGGAAAGCGCGAGGCCCAATCGTACCAGAGGACCAGCATCATGCGGGCCGGTTTGCCGGTGAAAGGATGCCGCATGGTAAAATTAGTTTTATGCCCGTCCGCTACCAGAACGTCTCCGACATCGAGCCGGGATGAATCCCGCTCGAGATAGGGCGCGCTTTTGTCGAGCAAAGCCTTCCGGCCCTCGCGCGCGAAGGTCCAGAGATCGTAATTCTTCTCGATCCAGTCATCAAGCGCCCGGCGCATGGTGGCTTTGTCCGAAAGGGAGTCAATCCCCTGCCGGGCCAGCGTCATTTTCGCCAGGCGGATAATCTGGGCGTGATTGAGATTGTTTGGATGCAGACCGAAGTCAAGCATCTGGCTCATTTCTTCATCCGTTACCTTGCGGACACCTTTGTTGGTGCCCCAGTTGGGGGCCAGGGCCAACAGGTCAAAACCCGAGTCCCGGTACTTTTTAGACTTGGCTTCGAGCATGGAAAACGATTTTGAGCCCAGGACCGCAAACGCGTCCGGGATAAGGTGGCCGGTATTATAGCCGTCCAGAAAAAGTTTCGAGGCCTTGACCACTGATTCGCCTTTGGTCTTTTTGGCCCGTTTCTTTTCGGCCAGATAGGCCTTCAGCAGGTCGGCCCAGGCCAGGGCGATCCGGTTCTGCTTGTCGGTCAAGTCCGGAGATCCCACCGGTTGGCTTCCTATATATATAGGTATGATTTGCTTGGTGTTCTGTTGGGCGATCTGGAGGCGGATATGTTCGGGGAGTTGGGAATCAGTGTAGTCTTTAGTCCGGTTCGGGCCGTTCTGGTACGGCCAGTCCTCTAATAAGGCCATCTTGTTCACGGCTCGCTTAGTAACTCCGAGGGCTTTAGAAATTTCCAAAGCGGTCATGATTCGCTTATTCCTGTGTTGACATCGAGTTTATTTTGTGGTACCGAGCGAGTATGGAATTCAATAAAGCGGCATATCTGCAATCTCTGGAAAGAGCGGTAGACCTTTCTAACGATACTTTTCAGTACCACATGGAGAGACTGCTTACCTTTCATGTTGGCTTGATCAGGACTTACCTTTGGATAAGCGCCTTTTTGATCACTGTTTTTCTGACGGTGATGAAGGACAGCACGCCGGTCTTTTGGGAAAAGTGGGTTGTGAGCCTGGCGATCCTGTCCGCGTTCGCGGCCTTTATTCTGGCCGTCGATCAGCTTCGTGGCCGGGAGAGTTTTGTGTCCTACACTGACAGGCCCAAAAGCCTCGCTGATATAGCTCATAAAACGGCCTCCGGAGAAGAATGGCAGCATGAAGCTTTTTTGATGAGTTTGATTGAGGGTTATCATCTCAGTCTTCCCGACCTAGAAGCAGCCAGTATGAAACGAGTAAAAATATTAAGACGTATAGCATTTCTGCTCACCTTTTCCGGCATAGCGGGAATCGTAGCCGCTCTCTCTATGGTGTTTTAAATGGCTAAAGACAAACGCCCGGAAAACGGCACACCCTCGCCTCCCGCGGAGTCTCCTCCCGCGCCCACCGATCGCGCTCCGAAAATAGACCGGAGCAGGCAGGATTACGAAAAAGGTAAAACACCACCCCCGAAAAAAGAGACCCCAGACACCCAGGACGAATAATTTATTTAAGTGTTCGTTCGCCATCTTCTCGATTCTCAACTTTCAATCTCCATCAGGGCCAGTTTGGCCTTTTTAGCGGCGGACCGTTTGGCCTGTTCGGCCTTGGCCCACTTGAGCAGACGTATGTCGTCGGGGCCGATGACCTTTGCGCCCAGCGGCCGGATCGCGGCGATGTATGGGGCCAGGGTATCAAGGACTTCACTGAGATAATTCATGTTAAGCAGGGAGGGCATGCGCCCGGGATCGCTGTCCTTAGTCCAGGAATCCAGGGTACTCTTGGACACCCGCGACGTGCCCTCAAGGGCGGCCAGATCGTTGTACTTATCCACTATCTGTTCGCGGGAGAGATGAGACGCGGCCAGGGCCAGACGGATCTGCCTTTTGATTTCATGTGTGGCGTCTAAGGATCGGGATTCGGAAAACAAGTCCATTTGCTTGAGCTTGTTGGTCATGTTCCGCCCCTTTTTCCCTTTTCACGCGTCCGGATAGATATACAAATGAACATTGACGCCATAACTCGATCAGGTTAAAATGTTTTTAAGATCAGCCGGCCTTCTTTTTAAACTGCTCGGGAAACACAAGTTCCACTTCCAGGCCGATGGCCTTGGCAATGGCTTCCATTATCCGCTTGGAAACAATAACGCGGTTGATGGTACTGGTGATGGCGGCGCGGGTAACGCCAAGAGACCGGGCGATGTCCGCCTGGGTGATCCGTTCCCGGCGCATGTAAAGTTCGACTCGAATTTCGTGGGGAGTCATCGAAGGGCTCCTTTTTTTGGGATTAGTATGTTTATGCTTACAGGCTTATTTAAATATAGGATTTTTTAGGTACTGTCAAGAAAAAAACAGGTTCTTACTTACTTTTTTAACCATAAATCAGAAATTCTACTTAAAAGATTGAATTTGTTTACAAAACTTCCAGTGGGAACCTGATTATTTAAGTTCCCACCCGAGTTCCCACACGTTGGGAACCGAAAAACCGGCAAAATGGCTTTAGGCGAGAGAATAAAAATCATCAGAGGCAAACTCACTCAGAAAGAGTTTGGCAAACAACTTGGTTTGAGTTTGGCGGCCATTCAAAATTACGAATCCACCAACAGCATCCCCAAAGGCGACGTGCTTCAGCGCATCCGCGAAGAGTTTGGTGTTGATATTAACTGGCTTCTTTCCGGCGAAGGCGACCCATACCTGTCCGAAGTAATCTCCAAACCCACGGTCCCGCCGCCAGAGGGGACGGAGGACCATACCTATATATATAAGGAGCCCTGGGAAGAGGACATCGAGATCCCGAAATCCAAGGAACCGCCTGATTACAGTTTTTTTCATCTTGTGCCAATGGCCGAGGCGCATTTAAGCGCGGGCGGCGGGGCCTTTGTGTTGACCGAGGACATGCAGGAGGATTACGCCTTCAGGCGGGATTGGTTGCGGCGGGTGTCCACCAGTATAGATAACCTGGTTTTGATGATGGTTCGGGGCGCGTCAATGGAACCGACCATCCTGCCGAACGATATCGTTTTGATTGACAAAGGCCGGAAAAGAATATATGAAGGTCTTATCTATGCTTTAGGTCTGGGTGAAACTATCGTTATCAAGCGGCTGGCGCTCTTGCCCAGAGGCCGCGCCCTGATTTACTCAGACAACAGAACCGAGTTTCAACCGGAAGAGGCATTGCTAAACGATGTCCGGGTGATTGGGCAGATAATCTGGTTCGGGCGGCAGTTGGTTAAGGGGGAGGAGTAGGTATTTTAAATTAGGGCTCAAGGGAGGGATTAAATGTCTCGCAGTTGGTTAGTTGTCGTTTTTATGCTTTGTTCGGTTCTTCTTGTTGGATGTGCCACTACTCCTAAATATCAATGGCGTGCAAAATTTATAAATCACAACGCCAGGAACAGCCATTTCAAAGCTACTCTCGACCTTTTCCATAGGTATAGCCGGTATGAGGCTTTTAAGTTGTATGTCACGAACAGAACGGATGAGGACTTAGAGGTTAACTGGAATAAGACTTTATATGTAGTGAACGGTCGAACTTTTGGCGGCTTCATGTTTGCGGGTATTATATATAAAGATAGAAACAACCAAAAACCGCCTGATGTGATATTTCCCAAAACGACATGGAATAAGATTATTTGGCCGAACGCCTTAGTGCGGTGGGCCAGGGGCAAGCGCGGAGGATGGCTTCACGACCCGCTTCCTGAAGGGGAAAATGGGGTTTACCTTGTTGTTAATGTTAATGGAAAAGAGATAAAAGAGAGAATCTTCATCAACCTTTCCAAGGAGCCTGTTGGGACTCAGTAGAGTTGGTGGAAATTGACCCATTCGTCGTTCTTTCCGGGCCTAAAAATCTGATTTCACCTGCAAAAACATACAGGGAATCAGCCCGAAACCACCAAAAAATCTAATTTTAACCTTGCCTTGAATTTACCAAAACCACCCGCCGTAAGTCCATAAAACCATTACAAAAATATCAAATAAATATCATTCGATTCAATAATTTCAATATCTTATACTGCCTGTCACCCCATAATTTGGCCGAGAATCGCTCAAACACCCCCCAGAGAACCTCATAGAGAGACGAACTTAAGGGATAGGTTAATGACTTGAATGCATGAAAGAGTGCGCGGGCGCTTGTTTTAGGAATTGACCACGGCACCGAGGTGTCTGGCTTTGTGTGGCGGTGCGCGAGAGAAGGAGTCATCCTTGATGTGGTCGCGATGTAAGCGAATTTTACGACCTTCGGAACCAGCGAATTATGCTCCCTGAAATCAGCCCAATCAACACTCCTAATCCGTTAGCCAGGATATCACCTGTTTCAAA